>ENA-ORXT01004580-ORXT01004580.1-marine-metagenome-genome-assembly--contig:-NODE-4580-length-14175-cov-7.771102_pt1 | contig 14175 bp, 14 predicted proteins | sample MGYA00237868_ERZ511482 | MGnify/ENA metagenome assembly ERZ511482 | reverse complement strand
CGGTTCCGTTGGTGCACTGGTCGCGCCCGTTCTCGAAGTCCAGCAGCGCGACCTGTCCGTCCTGCCAGCGGCCGTCGTCGTCGAGCGCGACCGGTACGCGCTGCCCGTCCGCGCCGATCAGGGCGAGCTCGGAGACGAACAGCCGGAAGTCGGTCACCGCCACCGCCCCCTCGGTGCGACCGATACCGGTGTAGCTCTGCCCGCAGGCGAACGGCTCGCCGCCGATCTCGACGGCGAACCGCAGCGATACCGATTCGTCACCGGTGATGTCGGCAGCGGTGCCGTCGGTGACCTGCGCATGAGCCGGGGACAGGGCAGCCGGCAGGGCGAAGGCGGACAGCACAAGGGGAGCGAGCAAGGCGGCTCGCGCGGAACGGCGAAGGGTCATGACGAATTCTCGAACGGAAACGGGGGGAGGTTTGCGTGCCGGTACCGATCGGTACGCACGGTTGCACCGGAGCGGATGCGACCTTGCCGGCTGCGCGTGATGCAGGTCGCGGGACATGTGCCACGGGCACGGTGTGGCACGACGCGACGATGCCGACCAGAACCCGCCACGCCGACGGGCAGGCGTGGTGCCGGGTCGGTTTCAGCCCGGCGCGGGCGGCCCCCGCGCGGCATGGGCGGACGGCGTCCGCTGCGGCAGGGTCCGTGCCGGATCGGCCGGCATCGCCAGCACCGGGGCCGCGGCACGCGGCTCGCCCATGGCCTGCCAGCGCCGCTCCACCTCGGAGCGCGGCGTGCCGACCAGATCGCAATGGCGCGCGGCTTCCGAGACGATGTCGACGGTGTCGCCACGCTTGTCGACCGTCATGCGCACCAGCCCGGTGCCCGTGCACAGCAGCACGCTGCGGTGCCCGTCGATTGCCCAGGCGAACGCCGGGGCGAGCCGCGGGGTCAGCAACGCCAGCGCGACGAGCACCAGGGCGGTGGTGCGCAGGGCATCACGTTGTCGCGGAAGCGCGGGCATGGTGCAGTCTAGCGCCACGCGCCGGCAACGTGCTCATCGCCAGCCCCCCTTTCTGCGGAGACTAGTGACATCAGACACCTGAAGATCTTCCGCTGCGTCGACAAGGTGGCCCGCGTGGGCTCGATTCGCGGGGCGGCCGACTCGCTCGCCATCACGGCGCCGGCGCTGAACAAGCGCATCCTGGCGCTCGAGGACGAGCTCGGCGTGGCGATCTTCGAGCGCCTGCCGCACGGGGTCCGCCCGACCACCGCGGGCGAGCTGCTGCTGCACTACATCCGCACCCAGCTCTCGGAGCTGGACCGGCTGCACTCCCAGATCGCCGACCTGTCGGGCATCCGGCGCGGGCAGGTATCGATCGCCTCCAGCCAGGCGCCCCTGTCCTTCCTGCTGCCCGAGCAGGTGGCACGCTACCGCGGCGAGCACCCCGGCGTGAACTTCACGCTGCACCTGCACGACCGGACCACCGCCGGCGAGGCGCTGGTCGATCGCTCGGCGGATCTCGCCGTCGTGTTCGAACCGGCACCCTCGCCGGACTTCCACGCACTGCTGAGCGTGCCCCAGCGCGTGCACGCCGTGATGTCGGCCAACCACCCGCTGGCAGCGGCCCAGGAGCTGCGCCTGCGAGATTGCCTGGACTACCCCACGGCGGTGCCGAGCGATCCGCACGGCGTACGCCTGCTGCTGGACCGCGCGCTGGCGGGTTCCTCGCGACGGCTGGAACCGGTGATCGAGTCGGACAGCTTCGAGTTCCTGCGCCAGTCGGTGCGCGACGGCGAGCTCGTCACCTTCCAGGTGCCGGTGGGGCTGGCGAACGAGGTGCCGACGCGGATCGCCGTCGGGGGCCGACGGCGGCGGGATCCGTCGTCGGCTCTGGTCGCACGCGTGCTGGCCGAGCGCGATGTGCCGCCCGGCACGCTCTGCCTGGGCCAGCTGCGCGGACGATCGCTGCCGGTGGCCGCCGCACGCTTCGCCGAGACGCTGGGCCGGGTGATCACCGAGCGCTACGGCCCGGTGGCAAGCGCTGGCCAGACATGGCCGCCCGTTCCGCGTTCGTAGCGCTCGCCGAGCGCGAGCAGCGCCTCGTCATCGCCGAGATCGGCAACCAGCTGCACACCGATCGGCAGATCTCCCGCTCCGCACGGCGCGGGCAGGGCGAGCGCCGGATGCCCAGAGGCGTTCACCCAGCCGGTGAACACCGCGTGGGCGCGAGCGCCGACCTCGCGACCGGCGATGCGGGTCGGGAACGGCTCGGCGGCCGGCCAGGGCATCGCGGCCGAGGTGGGCATCAGGATCGCGTCGACATCGGCGAACATCCGGCCGACCTCGGCACGCAGGGTCCGCACGCCCTCCAGCAGGTCCCACAGGCAGGTCGCCGGCAGTGCCCGGCCCCGCTCGGCCATCGCGCGGTAGCGCGGGGCCGCGCTGCGCGCGATCCCCTCATCGCGCGCGAACAGCGCCGCCAGACCGATCTCGGCGAGATGCCGCCAGCCGGCATCGAGAGAGGCCAGCGCCGTCTCGAATGGCAGCTGGCCTTCGTGGCACGTGCAACCGCTGCGTTCGAGTACGGCGCGGGCACGCTCCAGCGCCGCCGCGACGGACGCATCGACCGGTCGCTCACCGCGTCGCGGCACCACCAATATCCGCCGCAGGCGTCCATCGCTCGCATCGGTGCTCGCATCGGTGCTCGCGCCGGCGCGCGTGACGGGATCCGACACGACGCTTGCGCGCGATACCGGATCGTCCCGATGGGCGCCGCGAAGCACCCCGAACAGCAGGGCGGCGTCGCGTACCGAGCGGCACAGGGGCCCGACCACCTCGAAATCGAGCAGCAGCTGCGGCAGTCCGCCGGCACGGGCCACCCGACCGAGTCCGGGTTTGAGGCCGACCAGCCCGCAGAAGCCTGCCGGGCGGCGGATCGATCCTCCGCCGTCGGTCCCGATGCCGGCACTGGCGAGCCCGGCGGCCACGGCCGCGGCCACCCCACCGCTCGACCCGCCCGGCGTCAGCGCCGGCGCGAACGGGTTGCCGGTGACGCCGAAGTGGCGGTTGCCGGTATAGCCCTCGACCGCGAACTCGGGCGTGTTGGCCTTGCCGATCAGCAACGCACCGGCGCTGCGCAGCCGTTCGACCGGCAGCTCGTCCGCAGCGACCGGGCGCGTGGCCAGGGCGGCGTTGCCCCAGCTCGCGGGCAGGCCGCGCACCACCAGGTTGTCCTTGATGATCAGCGCCACCCCGTCGAGCGCACCGCAGGGCCGACCCTCGGCCCAGCGCCGATCGCTGGCGCGGGCCGCGGTGAGCACCGTCGGATCGAGCGCGCAGAAGGCGCCCAGCATCGGGTCGATGCGCGCGATGCGCTCGTGCAGCGCATCCAGCACGGCGGAAGGCGTGGTGTCACGCCTGGCGTAACGTGCCAGCAGCCCGCAGACATCCTCCTGCCAGGGCGGCATCACGAATGCGTGAACAACCGCCCCCAGCCGATCACCTCGCGCGTATCGATGCCTGCCAGGCGCAGACCGCTCCACGCCGCCGCCGCGGTCGAGTCGATGACCGGCAGGCCGAGCGTGGCCTCGGCACGCACCGCCGCCTGCGCACCGTCCAGGTTGGTGCACAGCACCACGACCGCCTCGGCGCCCTCGCCCGCCACCGCCTCGATCATCGATTCGATCCGGGCGGCCGGCACGTCGGCGAAGGCGGCGTTGACCGACAGCCCCAGATGCCGCTCGGCCACGCACTCGATGCCGCGCGCCGCCCAGTTGGCGACGATGCGCGATTGCACCTCGTCGACATAGGGGGTGACCAGACCGATGCGCCGCACCGACATGGCCTCCAGCAGCGCATCGATCGCGCTGACGGCCGCCCCGGCACGGATGCCGGTGTCCGCCTCGATCGCCTCGATCAGCGCCACGTCGCGCTCGATGCCGAGCCAGCCGGCCGAGGTGCCGCTCCACACGATCGCATCGACGCAGGCGTCGGCCAGCAGACGGGCCGCGGCCAGCACCGGCTCGATCCCGAACTGCGCGGCGGATGCCTGCCCGGCCGAGATCTGCGTGACGCGGAAGCGCGAGAAGTGCGCGCTGACGCCCGGCAGGCCGGCCACGATGGCGCTCGTGACGGGTTCCAGCACGGTGTTGGAGGACGGTGTCAGCACACCGAGGCGCAGGGATCGCTGCATGGTGTCGGGTCGAGGTCGCCAAGGGCAAGGTCGACGAGTCTAGGGGCACCGAGACCGCGCACCGCCCGAGCGGGCGCTGCCGTTTTCGCAGCGGGGCGAGTCCCGATCGGAAGCGGTGCACAGGCCCGCGAGCGGGTAGCGTGCCGGTCATCCGCCCACACCCAGCGCCGCCGCCATGATCCGCACCACCTCCCGCATGCGCACCGCACCGACCGCTTGCCTGATCGGGGTCGCCACCGTGGTGAGCCTGTGCGCGGCACCGCTCGCCGCCGACACGCGCACCCTGAAGGTGCTCGGCCAACCGGGCGCCACCGGCCTGATCCAGGCGAACCTGGAGCAGCCCTTCTTCGAGAACTTCGCCGAGAACACCGGCCTGGACATCGAGGTGAACTTCCAGGCCCTCGACCAGACCGGCATCAAGGGCGCCGAGCAGCTCAGGGTGCTCAAGAGCGGCCTGTTCGACATCATCTCGCTGCGGCTGCAGCAGGTCAGCCGCGACGAGCCGATGCTGCTCGGCCTGGACCTGGTGGGGCAGAACCCCTCGTTCGACGAAGGGCGCCAGACGGTGAAGGACTTCGCCCCCGCCATCGATGCACGGCTGCAGGAACGCTTCGACACCAAGCTGCTCGGGCTCTGGCCGTTCGGTCCGCAAGTGTTGTTCTGCAAGCCCGAGATCGCCAGCCTGGCCGACATCGAGGGCAAGAAGGTGCGCACCTACGACCAGAACCTGGCCAACTTCGTCTCCTCGCTCGGCGCCACCCCGGTGCCGCTGGGCTTCGCCGACGTGCACCAGTCGCTGGCGCGCGGCGTGGTCGACTGCGCGATCACCGGTCCGAGTTCGGCGAACTCGGCCGCCTGGCCGGAAGTGACCACCAACGTGCTGCCGATCGCGGTGCAGATCGCCGTGCAGGGCTACGGCATGAACCTGACGGCGTGGGAGTCGTTCGACGCCGACGAGCAGCAAGCGATCCAGACGGCCTTCGACGGGCTGACCGGCGAGATCTGGGACTACTCCGAGGAGCTGTTCGACGATGCGATGCGCTGCAACGTCGGCGAGACGCCGTGCGAGCTGAACAAGCCCTATTCGCTCACCGCGGTGGAGGTATCGGCCGCCGACGTGGCGTTGGTGAAGGACTCGGTCAAGGAGCTGTCCTTCCCGGCCTGGGCCGAGCTGTGCGACAAGACCAACCCCGAGTGCTCCGCGGCGTGGATCGAGACGGTCGGCGCACGCTTCGGCATCGAGTAGGCACCCGGCATGGACCGCTTCACCCGGGTGACGAGCTGGTTGTTCGGTAGCCTGCTGGTCGCGCTGTCGCTGTTCGTGGCCGTGGAGACCGCGGTCAGGAAGCTGGCCGGCATCTCGCTGCAGGGCGCGGACGAACTCGGCGGCTACGTGCTGGCCGTCGGCGGGGCGCTGTCCTTCACCGTGGCACTGGTGGAGCGGGCGCACGTGCGCATCGACTTTCTCTACGTGCGCCTGCCGCCGATGGCCCGCGCCACGCTGGACCTGCTGTCGGTGCTGTCGCTCGCCGCTCTCGGGCTGTTCTTCGCCCGCTACGGCTGGATGGTGGTGCGCGACACGCTCGAGTACGGCAGCACCGCCCCGACCGCCTGGGCCACGCCGATGATCTGGCCGCAATCGCTGTGGTACGCCGCCCTGCTCGGCTTCGCGCTGGCGAGCCTGTGGAGCGCGGCGCGCGCCGTGCGCTGGCTGCTCTCCGGGCGGCACGAGGCGCTGGAGCGCGCCCTGGCCCCGCGCGCGTTGCGCGAGGAGCTCGACGAGGAGCTGTCCGACGTGGCACGCCGATGAGCGCCCTTGCGGTGGGCACCGCCTTCGTGGTCATGCTTGCACTGATGGTGCTCGGCCTGCCGATCGCCGCCGTCATGGCCGCCACCGGGGTGGTGGGGGGCGTGCTGGCGTTCGGCTGGCCGCTGGTCGACAGCATGGGTCCGGTCATGTGGGGGGTCATGAACGAGAACCTGCTGACCGCCATTCCGCTGTTCATCCTGCTCGGCGAGCTGATGCTCAGGAGCGGCATGGCCGATCGCATGTACGAGGCGCTGTCGCTGTGGCTGGGCCGGCTGCCGGGCGGGCTGCTGCACACCAACGTCGGCTGTTCGGCGCTGTTCGCGGCGACCTCGGGCTCATCCGTGGCCACCGCGGCCACCATCGGCACCGTCGCCATGCCGGCGCTGGAGAGCCGCGGCTACGACCGGGCGAAGTCGCTCGGCTCGATCGCCGCCGGCGGCACGCTCGGCATCCTGATCCCGCCGAGCGTGAACCTGCTGATCTACGGCTCGCTGTCGGAGACCTCGATCGGCCAGCTGTTCATGGCCGGCATCGTGCCGGGCCTGCTGCTGACCGGCTGCTTCATGCTGTGGATAGCGTTCGCGAGTCGCGGCGAGGGGCCGCGCGAGAAGGTGATCGTGACGCGGGCGCAGAAGGCGCGGGCGCTGCTGGCGCTGCTGCCACCGGCGATCGTCTTCCTGGTGGTCATGGGGTCGATCTATCTGGGCATCGCGACCCCGACCGAATCGGCTGCCCTCGGCGTGGTGGCCGCCCTGATCCTGGCGGCGCTGAACGGCAGCCTGAGCCTGGACTTCTTCGAGCGCTGCTTCGTGCAGACCGCGCGCACCACCGGCATGGTGCTGCTGATCGTGCTATGCGCCTTCCTGCTGAACCTGACGCTGTCGCTGGCCGGAGCCGCGCAGGCGGTGACGGGCTGGGTGACCTCGCTCGGGATCGGCACGCTCGGGCTGTTGCTGCTGCTGATCGTGTTCTACGTGCTGCTGGGCATGATCATGGACGTGCTGTCGATGATGGTGCTGACCATCCCGATCGTGGTGCCGGTGGTGGTCGCCGCCGGCATCGATCCGGTCTGGTTCGGCATCTTCGTGATCCTGATGTGCGAGCTCGGCATGATCACCCCGCCGGTGGGCATGAACCTGTACGTGGTGCAGGGCATCCGCACCGACGGCGGTCCGTTCGGCGACGTGGTGCGCGGCGCGTTCCCGTTCGTGCTGATCATGCTTGCGTTCGTGCTGCTGCTGATCGCGGTGCCGGGCATCGCCACCTGGCTGCCGACGTCGATGTACGGGCCATAGGGGGGGGTACGGGGGGTACGGGCGCGGCGAGACGTGCTCAGGCGAACCGCAACAGCGCGATGCCGGCGATCGTCAACGCGATCGCCAGCAGCTTGGCCGCCCCGAGCCCCTCCTTCAGGTGCCACGCCCCGATCAGCACCGCGAACACGATGCTGCTCTCGCGCAGCGCGGTGACCAGCGCGATCGGCGCCTGCGTGAACGCCCACATCACCAGCGCGTAGGCTGCGAACGAGGCCCCGCCGCCGACCAGAAGCACGGTGCGTGCGGGGCCGAGCAGCTCGCGCGCAAGCGTCGGTCGCAGACGCCACGACAACGCCAGCACGATCGCGGCGTTGCCGAGCCCCTCCCAGGCGTAGAACCCGACCGCCGTGCCGGCCAGGCGTGCCCCGTGACCGTCCACCAGCGAGTAGCCGGCGATGAACACGCCGGTGACCAGCGCGAACCCCGCGGACGGCCACTCGAACCCGGTACCGCGCTGCCGCACCAGGCACACGCTGAGGATCCCGGTCGCGATCACCGCGATGCCGAGCAGCTCCTGCGTCTGCAGCACCACGCCCAGCGCACCGACCGACACGCCCGTGACGATCAGCGGCGCCGAACCGCGCGCGATCGGATAGACCCGCGACAGGTCGCCCTGCCGGTAGGCCAGCAGCAGGAAACCCTGATAGCCGGTGTGCAAAGCGATGCCGCACAGCAGCCACGGCCACGAGTCGGCAGCCGGCAGCGGCACGAACGGCAGCACCGCCAGCGCGAACGGGACGTGCCCGATCACCACGGCTGCCAGGTTCAGGGTGCGATCGCGCCCGCCCTTGACAAGGGCGTTCCACGAGGCGTGCAGCACGGCGGCGAGCAGCACCACCAGGATGACGGTATCGGACATCATCGGGAGTGTACCCACCCCTCCCGCCACGCAGACCGCCCGGCATGTCCGAACCGATCACCCGCACCTTGCCGACCCTGGAGCTCATCGGCCGCTGCACGCTGGCCTCGCTGTTCCTGCTGGGAGGCATCGCGAAGATCGTCCTGCCGCAGACCTATCACGCGATGATCAACGAGGCCGGCCTGGGCCCGTCGGGCCCGCTGCTGGTCGCGGTGATCGTGCTGGAGCTGGCCGGCGGAATCGCCATCGCGGCCGGCTGGCGCATCGGCGCGTGGCTGGCGCTGGCGTTGATGGCGCACACGCTGCTGATCAACGTGTTCCTGCACCGCTTCTGGGAACTGGACGGGCAGATCGGACAGCTGGAACTGTCCGCGTTCTTCAAGAACGTGGCGATCGCCGGCGGCCTGCTGCACTACGCGGCGACGCGCCTGGCCCGCCCCCCTACAGATCGTCCAGCAGCACCTGCCGCGCCTCGTTGACCTTGGTGGCGAGGTAGTGACTGCCGCCCTTGTCCGGATGCAGGCGACTCATCAGGGCCCGGTGAGCGGCGACGATCTCGTCGCGATCCGCCGACGGAGCGACGCCGAGCACCTCGCCGGCCTCCTGCACCGACATCGGACCGCCACTGCCGGCTCCCGTCCCGCCGCCGGTACCTCCGCCGGTGCCGCCGCCGTGGGCCCCCGCGCCTGCGCCGGTCTCGCCGTTCGGGGCCCAGTCCCCGGGGCGCTCGCGCACCAGCCAGGCCTCCAGCAGGCGCAATGCATCGTGATCGTCGCACCGGCAGGCCTCGTGCAGCGCCTGCAGCTCGTCACCGCTCATTCCGTCCAGCACGCGTCCGGCGAACGGACCTTCGAGCACCTCGCCATGCATCGCACCGCTGTCCTGGTCGAGCGACATGTGCAGGGTGCGCGTGCGCACGTGCGAGACGCGCGGGCCGGCGCCGAGGCCCTTGCCCGCTGCCTGCCCCATCGCGGACGGGCCCAGCCAGGCGGCCAGCGACGGGGCGAAGCGCACCAGCAGGGGCAGGAAGCGGATGGCCTGCGTCATCAGGGCACCGAGCACGGCGAACAGCGCCGGTGCACGCCCGGTCACCGCCAGCCCGAGAAAGACCAGCCCCAGTGCCACCAGCCCGATCTTGATGCGCCCCAGGCGGCCCTGCGCGAGCAGCTTGCCGAAGTACAGGCGGTACAGCAGCCAGCCGACGACACCGACGGCGACGAGAAAGAGAATGCGCACGGCGGTGCTCGGGGCGACGAAACACGGTCCTCTAGCTTGGTGCCGGCCGGGCCGGTGATCAAGCCGGGCGTCGACGCACCCGGTTCAACCTTCCCAGAGGATGTTCTCGCCGGCGTCCCGTGCCGCCTCCATCAGGCCGATCAGCGGTACGGCACGCGTGGACAGGCCCACCGTCTCCAGTTCGTCGTCATCGACGTCGACATGGCCGTCGCGGTCGGGGCCGATCGCTCCGGAGGCACCGGATTCGCCGGCACGGGCAGGCTGCTGCGTGGTCGTGTCCGGCTGCTGCTCCAGCGCGGTTCGCAGCGTGTCCAGCGCCGACCCGACATCCTCGGCCAGCAGGGCGCCGGGCACCTTGCCGCTCAGTCCGGCCAGCTTCAGCAGCGGGATGGCCGCGGTATCGAACATGGTGATGTCACCATGGGCGTTGGTCTTGAAGGTCACCAGCACGCGAATCGTTCTCCATGTCAGACTTCACGCAAGGAACGCGAAGAATTACTTGCAAGTCATTGATATATGGCCGACTTTAGCACACACCTCGTCGGCGCCACGGCGATATGCAGTTTCGCCGCGATCGTGGTCGCCAAGGCACTGGACCTGCCCGGCACGGAAACGCTCGCGCTGGTGGCCGCCGGGACCGCCGGCGGCGTCCTGCCGGACATCGATCTGGAACGCGCCACACCGACCCGCATCCTGTTCACCGTGCTCGGCTTCGTCGGAGCGCTCACCTGGTTGTTCGCCAACGTCGGCCGATTCGGAGCCCTGGAGCTGTGGGCGGCAGGCTTCGCGCTCTACCTGACGATACGCTGGCCGCTGGCCTGGCTGTTCGGCAAGTTCACGGTGCACCGCGGGTCGTTGCATTCGCTGGTCGCCGCGGTGATGTGCGGGGTACTGACCACGGTGTTCGCCTGGCGGGTGTGCGGCGCCACCCCCAGACTCGCCTGGCTGGCCGGCGGGTTCGGCACGTTCGGCTACCTGGTCCATCTGAGCCTGGACGAGTTCTACAGCGTGGACTTCAGCGGCGCACGCATCCGCCGATCGTTCGGCACCGCCCTCAAGCCGCTCGACCTGAGGCGACCGTGGGGCTCCTTCGCCGTGGTGGTGGTCACGCTGTCCGGCTGGTTCTTCACGCCACCGGGCGCGGACGCGATCACCGCCGCTCATACGCTGCACGCATCGCTGATCGATCCGCGACTGCGCTCCGAGTTGCTGCTGCAGCGCCTGGCGTGGCCGGCCCGCCCCCCCGGTCTTCCCTGACCGGCCTGACCGGCCTGCCGGGCGCGATTGCTCCGCTCGCGCCGATCGCCTCAGAGCGCCTCCCCGGTGGCGGCGGCGGCGACCGGACGTCCCGGTGCATCGACCCCGAGCGCGCCGAGCGTCTGGTAGGTCAGACCGCCGCGATCCAGCCCTTCGCGCTGCTGGTAGGCCTCGACGGCACGCAGGGTGCCGCTGCCGAGCAGGCCGTCCGGCGGACCCGGTTCGAACCCTTCCCGATCGAGCGCCTCCTGCAGGTCGGCGACGACGTCGCGCGTCATGTTGGTCTCGCACAGCACCGGTCGCCACTCCAGGCGCGACGGCTCGATCTCCACCTGACGGGTCACCGTCTCGACCCGCTGCTCGATCGGCACACGCTTCTCGCTTGCGCCCTCGACCAGCTTCTCGACCTCGAAGGTGCGGAACTCGGCAGGCTGCGCGACCACCTTCGCGGACGCGGCGCTCGCGATCACCTGCTGGGCGACCGTCTCGTACTCGGCCGGCCGCTCGATGCGGCACACCCGGCGCCCGGTTGCCTGCGCCTCGCCATCCGGGGCGATGCCGTCGCCCAGCCACTCGAAGCTCGGCTCGTTGATCATGCGGCGCGTCGCCACGGTCGTGTACTCGGGGTCGATATCGACGCTGCGCTGGGTGGCCGGACTCACCAGCCGCTGCACCTGCACCGTCTCGTAGACCGCCGGCACCTCCACCGTCTCCGAACTGGCCGGGGTCTCGAGGACGGTGCGGGACACGCTCTCGTAGCGCGCCGGCAGCTCCACCAGGCACAGGATCTCGCCGGTGGTGTCGTCGATGCGCTCCACCGGACCCCGACCGGGCTTCCACACGCTGCGCGCCGGCTCCACCAGCACCGACTCGGTCTCGGTGCGGAACACCGCCGGCACGTCGACGATCCGGGTGGACGCCTCCTTGAGCAGCACGCGTTCCTCGACGCTTTCGTACACCGCCGGGGTCACCTCGATGCGCGAACTGCCCGCCCGGACCAGCACGCGCTGCAGCTCGCTGCGGTACTCGGCCTCGCGCCAGTGCTCCACGAAGCAGGTATCGGGCTCGACCGCCTCCACGTCCACGCCGGAGGCGGCGATCGCCGCGATGGTGTCGGGACCCGCCGGGCGCTGCGCGTCGCCCTGCCCCACGCTCCAGCGAAGCTCCGCGGCGCGCACGCGCACCTGCGTGGAATCGGCCTCGAACTCGGCCGGCGTCACCTCGATGGTGCTGGACGACTCGCGCACCACGACCCGCTCCTCGACCGTCTCGAAGGTGGCGGGTACCGGCTCGATGCGCTCGGACGCCTCCTGCACCACGATCTCCTCGGAACGCGTCGCGAACCGGGGCGCGGTGATGACCTTCGCGTAGCACTCGCCCGGCCGCGCATCGGGCAGGGTCGTGGTGTTGTCGACGGGCTGCGCGAGCAGCGGCCCGTACGGCATGGCTAGCAGCAGTCCGGCCACCAACGGGGTAAGGCGCGCGCGATGCGCTGCCGCTTCCGGACGATTTGCAGGTGAGGACACGCGTCGGACTCCTGAGGGCTGGCGCGACAAGGGCGCGATGGCCCGATTGTCCGTCGCTTTGTGAACCAGTTCAAGCAACCCTTTGTTGACGATCGGCCGATCGCCGACGACGGTACGCGCCGCCGAGCAGCACGAGCAGCGTCAGCGGTGCGCTCGCACCACCGCCGGAGCGTGCAGGAGCAACCGGCTCGACCGGCTCGACCGGCTCGACCGACCCGCCGGACTCGACCGGATCGACGGGCTCGGGCTCGGGCTCGGGCTCGGGCTCGGGCTCGGGCTCGACCGGGACAGGATCCGTCACGGCAGGGGGAATCGTGTCCGGAGGGGTCGTGACCGGCGTTGTCGTGCCGGGCGGCGTCGTGCCGGGCGGCGTCGTATCGGGAGGGTCCGTGGCGGGAGGGTCCGTGGCGGGAGGGTCCGTGACGGGGGGCGTCGTGTCGGGAGGATCCATTTCCTCCGGCGCCCTGTCGGCCACGAGCGGATCGGTACCGGCATCGATCTCCGCGCCGTCCGTCACTAGGTCGTCATCGCTGTCGCTGTCCAGCGGATCGGTCTGGGCATCGACCTCGTCCGCATCGTCCAGCCCGTCCTCGTCGGTGTCCGCCCGGGTCGGGTCGGTCCCCAGCTCGATCTCCCGCGCATCCGTCAGCCCGTCGCCGTCGGTATCGGTGCGTTGCGGATCGCTGCCATGCTCGTCGGTCTCGTCCTGGTCCACGAGACCGTCGCAGTCGGTATCGATCGGCAACTGCAGGAATTCGTGGGTGGGCTGCTCGTTGCCCCCGCCCTTGGTGGTGCCACCGGCAACGACGTGGAAGCGATCACCGAGCCGCGCGCCACCGCCGCTGTGCCGGCCCTGCCCGAGGGGCTGCAGGCGGCGCCAGCGGTTGCTGGCCACGTCGTAGCTCTCGACCCGATCGAGTGCCAGCGTCGCCTCGCTCTCGCCACCGGCGACGATCACCTCGTCGCACACCGCTATCGCGAGCGTTCCGGCGCGCTGGGTCGGGATATCGGCCACCATCAGCCAGCTGTCGGTGTCCGGGTCGTAGACATCGGTCGTGGCGATCATGCCGTCGAACGGATTGGGCACGGCGGTGGCCCGTCCGCCCGCCGCGACGAGCTTGCCGCCGGCGAAGGCTGCGCTGAAGTGATCGCGCGGGTTGGGCGCATCGGCCAGGCGCTCCCAGGCGCCGTCCCTCGGCCGGAAGCGGTCGAGCCAGCCCACCGCGCCGCCGCTGTGCCCGAGCGTGTTGCCGGCGACGATGTAGATCCACTCGCCCTGCACCGCGGTTGCTGCGGACCCGCGACGCCGGTCCGCGGGCACCTCGCCGACCACGTCCCAGCTCTCGGTCACGGTGTCGAAGCGGTAGATCTCCACCACCGGATCCTCCCGCGGGTACCCGCCGATCAGGGCACCGACGATGTAGATGTCGGTGCCGATCACCGCGGGCTGGAAGTGGTGCAGAGCAGCCGGCAACGAGCCGACCGTGCGCCAGCGATCGCTGTCGGGCGACCAGGCTTCGACGGGCCGGTCACCGCGTCCGCCGAACAGCCAGAGTTGTCCGTTCGCCGCGGCCAGACCCGATTCGTGCCGGGCGGTGGGACCGGCTCCGCCGACGAACGTCTCGGTCTGCCAGGCCTGACCGGCACCCACCCCGGCCAGCGTCACGGACGCCGTGCCGAGCGCCATGGCGGCCACGAGCACGGCGATCGGTGCCATCGACAGCGGGGCGCCGCAATCCGGATCGCGCCGGAAGGTCTTTGTCATCATGCAGCCGGTAGCGGCGCACCGTCACGCTGGCACACGCGATCGCGGCGTTACGGGACGCCAGGCACAGAACGGTGACCGGTCACCGGGAAACTTCTGCAAATGCAGGTTCGAACGGCGGCCGGCCTACGCCCGATGATCGTCGTCGTCGGGCAGCCGCCGGATGAGGCTGCTGGTGTCGTGTCGCCCCCCGCCCATCGCCTGCACGTCGGCGTAGAACTGGTCGACCAGTGCCGCGACCGGCAGGCTCGCGCCGTTGCGCCG
>ENA-ORXT01004579-ORXT01004579.1-marine-metagenome-genome-assembly--contig:-NODE-4579-length-14177-cov-3.343688_pt1 | contig 14177 bp, 8 predicted proteins | sample MGYA00237868_ERZ511482 | MGnify/ENA metagenome assembly ERZ511482 | reverse complement strand
GTAGCAGTATTCCACCACCGAGCGGCTGTTAAAGTCGGCCGGGTGCTCACCCCGATACGGATGGGTTCGACGCCCTCGTTGTTGCCGCCGACGGGGATGTTCTTAAACGAGCAGTAGCGAACCCTGTGGAAGCCGGGCTGGTCTCGGGAAACCAGAAGCGAAAGGATGTTCTGGTCGGCTACGGTCAGGCGGTTCTCGAAGTTGCAGTAAATAATGTCGACGTACTGGCTCTCTTCCCTTACCCGCAGGTATTTAAAGCAACGGTAAGTCCGAATGTTGATCTGGCTAAAGAGGATGTTACTGCCCCGTATGTCCACCACGTCCAAGGTGCCGATGTTGCCGCCGACGTACTGGAAGCCGATAAAAATTGATGTTGTTGCTTTCGATTATTACCCGCGAGACACCTTAAAAACGGTACCTCCGAGGGATGCGGACATCATGGTCATCGAGTCTCTAAGATGTCCATGCGGATACTTTCGTAGTTGCCGTCGGCCCACATGTTTGTATCGTTCGCGGAGACGTTGGCGCGTGCGGTATTAAACACTTTTGCGAATTGACGGTGATGACGTTTGCCGCAAGCGCGGCCGTGAAGAGCCAGGCCGTAAGGATTAGTAGGGCAAAGCGTAGTTGATTTTTAAATGGAATAGATCGGATGGAGTGGAAAATACAATTGGTCAACCAATCCGCTTGGTAAAGAGTTCAGGGGCCGTCAGTCTTGTTGCAATGGTCCGTTAAATCGCCGACACCTTAAGCACTTCGGTGTGGTGAGGCAGCACCTTGAACCCTTCGGAGATACAGTAGCCGGGGATGGCCATGATCTCGTCGTCGGCATTGGTTAGCAGATAAATCCTGTCGCGTAGCCAAACGGGAATCTTTTGGTCGATCATGTAGTCCTTCACCTTCTTGGTCTTACCGCCCATGCCGAGGGGTTGGAAGCGGTCTCCTTTTTGGCGCGGCCGCAGGTGCAGGGGGAGGGACTGAGGAGCAAGGTACTGGGCGTCAGTCTGGTTAAATTTTTCCGGTCTTGGTATAATCTCGAAACATAAACGTAGGTATTCGTATCCCGGAACTGTTCTTGGCAGGTCAGTCAATGACACGGAATTAATCCTATTATTGATCGACGAAAGTTCGGCAAAAGCTATTTTTTCCGGAGTAACGTAGGCCCGGTGGGTTTCACTGTCTAAGCTACGCTGGCCGGTAAATCCGAGGATTTGTGCTACTTGATCCGGGGTGAACCCTTGGCTGGTTGCCGTATGGAAGATGAGGTCATCCCGTACGATCCGGTCAGAAATACTCCACCCCGTTAGTTTAATTTCAATAAGGTTGTAACCGGTCTTGACGTACTTCTCCCGCAGAAGCCGGAGGCCGGCCTGCTGCAAGCGGTAGTCGCTGTTCAGGTTACGCGCCGTTTTATACCAGCTGGCCGCGGTAAGGCCAAAATCGTTGGCTAGTATTGGAGTCAACTTATGACGTATCTTATTTCGTAGGTATTTATCGGTAGCGTTGCTGGCGTCTTCCCGCCATTTGATTTTATTTTCCCTGGCGTAGATCTTGATGGCCTCGCGGCTGGATGTCAACAATGGCCTCGCTACCGACCATCGGTTTCGGCCCTGCATCCCTTTAAGTCCTGCCAGGCCGGTTCCACGGATTAAGTTAATCAGGAAGGTTTCAAAGTTGTCGTCTTGGTGGTGGGCGGTCAAAACACACCTGCCGTTCATGTCGTCGCGGATTTTGTTGAAAGAGGAGTACCGTATTCGCCGGGCCGTCATCTGCGTACTCTCCCCGGGCCGCGCCCGGGCCTTGACGTCCACGGCCTCACAATAAAACCCTGCATCCAGCGTCCGCGCCAACTCCTCCACAAAGGCAGCATCCCCGTCGGAAGCTTCGCCCCGCAGCAGAAAGTTCATGTGCGCGATGGCAAAGTCGTAGCCTTCGGCGTGCAGCAGGTGCGCCAGCACGGTACTGTCCAGCCCGCCGCTGCAGGCCAGCAGGAGTTTATCCGCTTTCTTGAAGAGCTCTTCCCTTTCAACAAAATCCCGAAAAGAGGTAACCAAATCCACCATAATCATTTTTCTGTGCCACCGGAGCCGCGCGGCAGCCAATCGCATATCAAATATGCGCATATCGCATATCGTAAATCTCCAAAACGCGGCAGCCAAATCGCTAATCCCTTATCCAAAGCCATGCGGCAGCCAATCGCTAATCCCTTATCGCATATCCCTAATCCCTTATCCAAAGCCATGCGGCAGCCAAATCGCTAATTCCTTATCGCATATCCCTAATCCCTTATCCTAAGCCGCGCGGCAGCCAAATCGCTAATCCCTTATCGCATATCCCTAATCCCTTATCCAAAGCCATGCGGCAGCCAAATCGCTAATCCCTTATCGCATATCCCTTATCCTAAGCCGCGCGGCAGCCAATCGCAAATTAAATATCGCATATCGCATATCTCCAAAACGCATATCCTAATGCATCCGATCTCCCCGCACCTCCATCCCCGCCAGCAATTCCGCCTCAAAAGCCAAAAACTCCGCCCACCGCTTATCCACTTTCTCCCGGTCGAAATACTTGCGCGCCAGTTCGATGAACAGCACGTAATGTCCCGCTTCGGCGACCATGAATATATGGTAAAACTGCCGCAGATCGGCATCCGCACAGTGCAGGCTCAGCAGCCGAAACCGCTCACAACTGCGTGCCTCAATCAGAGCACAGAGCAGCAGTTTTTCCAGCAGTGCCTGTTCGCGCCCACCGCCTTTTTTCATCACCTTCATCAGTCCGTTCACGTACGCGTCTTTGCGTTGCCGGCCGAGCTTCAGTCCGCGACGGTCGAGTTCGTGCAGCACCATCCGGAAGTGTCCCCATTCCTCGGTCACCACCGGCGCTACCTCCGCTACGATTTCCGGATAATCCGGATAGCCCTGAATCAGTGATATGCAACTCGTCGTTGCCTTTTGCTCGCAGTAGGCGTGGTCGGTCAGTATTTCCTCCAGGTCCATTTCCGCAAGGTTGACCCAACGGGGGTCGGTGGGAAGTCGGAGGTTGAGCATTCGTACGGTGGCGGCGGTTTCCATGGGGGTGTTTTAGCAAGCAATGTGGTGGAACGAAGATAAGGTGTTCGTAGTGATCGGCCGGCTACGGGTGGTCCGACAAAAGAATAACCCGCCGGCACCATGAGTACCGGCGGGTCTGCGACTGATGGATCAGCGCTCTTTTTGTTCCTGCGAATCAACGAGCGGACAAAGAAGCCATTGAATCAGCAGTTCTCGATTTGGCTTCAATTATCCTCACCTCCGACCCCTCTCCGGAGGAGAGGGGGGGGGGCTTAAGTGCATAGAATTGGTGACCTAAAAGCCTGAGCTCAGTGACTCAAAGCTAAAAAAGGCTAAACTGAGAATTGCTGCTCTTAAACCCAGAAAACCAAATTCAAATCTTGCGCGTGCGGCATCAGTTTGTGTACGGGCCGCAGGCGGTACCCGAATTCAAAAACGCCGGTATTCTGCGTCTTCTCGGAAATGGTGTAAGTTGCTTTGCCGTCCTTCTGGCCCATAAGCGTGAAGGGGGCAACGCGGATCATCTCCAGTTTCTGCTCGGTCAGGCGGCGGTAAACGCACACCTCGAGCGTCAGCCCCTTGGCGTCAATGCCGTTGGTATCGAGCACGACTTCCGCATCGAATTTGCTGTCGCTGGAAAGGGCGTGATTGGCGCTGTCGAAAGAGTTGTTCTCTACGACCGAGATGCCCGTCCACTTACCGATCACGTCCTGTTTCCAGGCGGCGAGTTCCCTGGCGGCTTTCCAGTTGGATTTGCTGGCGGCCTGCTGGCTTTTTCCGAGCGGGAAGTAAAAGCGATCGTAATAGTCGTCCATCATCCGCTTCATGGTGAAGGTCGGGGCCACTTCGGCGATGATCTGCTTCACGTAGCCCATCCAGTCCTTGCTGATGCCGTTCTTGTCGCGGCGGAAGAAGGTCGGAATGATCTCGTCTTCGAGCGTCGAGTAGATGATCTCGGCGTCGAGCTCATTTTGCAGGTGCTGGTCTTCGTAGGTGCGTTCCAGCGGCAGGGCCCAGCCGGCGTCGGGGCGGTAGCCCTCGGCCCACCAGCCGTCGAGGACGGAGAAGTTGATAGAGCCGTTCAGCGCGGCCTTCATGCCGGAGGTGCCGGAGGCTTCCAGCGGACGGGTCGGGGTGTTCAGCCATACGTCGACACCCTGTGTCAGCAGTTTGGCCATTTCCATGTTGTAGTCTTCCAGAAAGATCACTTTGCCGGAAAACTCGGGCTTCTTACTTACGTGAGTGATGTGACGGATCAGGTCCTGGCCCCCTTGGTCGGCGGGGTGGGCTTTACCGGCAAAGAGAAAGATCACGGGGCGGTCGGTCTGGTTGACCAGCTCGGCGAGGCGTTCTTCGTTCTTGAACAGCAGCGTCGCGCGTTTGTAGGTGGCGAACCGGCGGGCGAAGCCGAACACCAGCGCGTCGTTGTTGATGTTATTTATGATGTCCATGATCGTCTTCGGCCGTTCCCCCCGCTTGCGCATGTCTACTTCCAGTTTTTCCCGGACGTAGTCGAGCAGGCGCACCTTCAGATTATGGCGTACGTCGAACAGTTCTTTGTCGTCGATCTTATGGATCTTGCGCCAGATGTCCTTATTGCTCTGGTCCTTCACCCAGTCCTTACCGAAAACCCGCAGCGGAAAAATTATGCGTCGCCTTCTCCGAGACATCGCCGCAGGGCGGGAAACGGCTGGCGACGTCAGCACGTTAGAAGACCTGAGCGTGCTCGCGAAACTCCAATCAGACGACGAATCTTAAAATAGTACGCACGACCGCTCGCCAAATACTTTCACCAAACCGACTATCTTTCCATCGACGTCGGTGGGAAAACGCTGTGCCGACCAATGGACGGGTCAATCCCCAACCCAACGAAGGCTTAACGGGGCATCATCCTCGCGTTACGGATAATTCATGGTTACGTTCTTTACGAAACCCGTTATATTTACGAGAATTAAGCTGTTTGGTGGATGGGAAATCATTATTGCGATGCTGACAATGTCAAAGGCCGATTTGTTGACAGTGGACCTTTGAGACTCCACTTTATAGTGGACAAGACGGCGTTAGGCATTTTCGCAAAGCGAATTTTTGTCCGCTCCATGAGCGGCAAGGCGCTAGCCGCCGGTTGCTGCTCCAAGGAACGAACCACCGGCTATCGCGCTGTCACGCTGTCGCTTATTAAATGTCGTTCACCAAACACAGCGCCGTAGATCCAAAAATTATCAAATCCTATATAAGAAGGTAGACTGAATGTCGGACGTGATCAAATCGTCAGCGGAAGCTATCGAAGAAAACGAGCCCTACCTCAAGCAAACGGTCGACATGGACCCTGCCGAAACGCAGGAGTGGCTTGATTCGATCGAGTACATCATCAAAAGCAAAGGCGCCGATCGCGCCAAGTATTTGCTCTCGGCGCTCGAAGCACGTGCTCGACTCGAAGGCGTCGACTTGGAGATGAAATCCAACACGCCTTATATCAACACCATCAACAAGAAGCAGCAACCGGCGTACCCCGGCAATCGCGAAATCGAACGGCGCATTAAAAGCTTCGTCCGCTGGAACGCGATGGCGATGGTCGTCAAAGCCAACAAGGCGACAGATAAGCCGGGATTGGGCGGCGTTGGCGGGCATATATCGACCTTCGCCTCTTCGGCCACATTATACGAAGTTGGTTACAATCATTTCTTCCGTGGGCGCGGTGAATCAGGCTACAACGGCGACCAGATTTACTTCCAAGGCCACGGTTCTCCAGGCATGTACAGCCGCGCTTTCATGGAGGGCCGACTGAAAGAAGAGAACCTGAATCACTTCCGCCAAGAACTCAATCCCGACGTGCAAGGGCTCTCATCCTATCCGCATCCTTGGCTGATGCCATCGTTCTGGGAGTACCCAACGGTCTCGATGGGCCTTGGCCCGATCATGGCGATCTACCAAGCTCGTTTTAACGAGTACCTCAAAGACCGCGGAATCAAGGACACCAGCGAACAACAAGTTTGGGCGTTCTTGGGCGACGGCGAATGTGACGAACCAGAAACACTGGGGGCGTTGACGCTGGCCGGTCGCGAAAAATTGGATAATCTGACCTTCGTTGTGAACTGTAACTTGCAGCGTTTGGACGGTCCTGTTCGCGGTAACGGCAAAATCATTCAAGAGCTTGAAGCGATCTTCCGAGGTGCGGGTTGGAACGTGATCAAAGTCGTTTGGGGCGATGATTGGGATCCGCTATTAGAAGCAGACGAAACCGGTCTGCTGGTGAAACGCATGGGCGAAATCGTCGATGGTCAGTACCAAAAGTACGTCGGCATGCCCGGCAGTTACGCACGCGAGCACTTCTTTGGAAAATATCCGGAGCTACTTGACCTTGCGAAAAACCTGTCGGACGAAAAAATCGAAACGATGCGTCGCGGCGGCCACGATCCCGAAAAAGTCTACGCGGCCTACAAGGCAGCGATGGATCACAAAGGCCAACCAACGGTGATCTTGGCCAAAACAGTCAAGGGCTACGGTTTGGGCGAAGCGGGCGAAGGCCGCATGATCGCTCACAACCAAAAGAAGATGAACGAAGACGAGCTGCTGGAGTTCCGAACTCGGTTCGGCATTCCAATCTCTGACGAAGAAGTCGGCAAAGCGCCGTTCTATCGTCCATCTGAAAACAGTACAGAAATGAAGTACATGAAGGAACGCCGAGAAGCACTCGGCGGTCCCATTCCTTCGCGTCCGACGGAACATCCGTTGATTGAAGTTCCCGTCTTCGAGGACTACCGTAAGTACATCGATCGCGACAGTGAAAAGAAGGAAATATCGACCACGATGGGTGTGGTGCGATTGCTTTCCCGATTGGTGGTAGACAAAAAAATCGGCACCAATATTGTTCCGATCGTGCCGGACGAGTCTCGTACCTTTGGCATGGAGGCAATGTTTAAGCAGATTGGAATTTACTCGCACGTTGGCCAGTTGTATGAGCCGGCAGACTCCGACAATAAATTGGCATTCTACAAAGAAGCCAAAGACGGACAGTTACTCGAAGAGGGCATCACCGAAGCCGGAGCCATGTCTTCCTTCAACGCCGCGGGTACTGCTTACAGTGCTCACGGTATCAACATGATTCCGTTTTACATCTACTATTCGATGTTCGGTTTCCAGCGCGTGGGTGATCTGATCTGGGCCGCTGCGGATATGCGAGCCAAAGGATTCTTACTTGCGGGCACCGCCGGAAGAACCAGCCTTAATGGCGAGGGACTTCAGCATCAGGACGGGCACAGCTTGCTTAACGCAATCGCGTTCCCAACCGTTCGTGCATACGATCCCGCGTTTCATTACGAAACAGCCGTCATCATCTTTGACGGTCTAAAAAAGTTGTACACCGATGGCGAAACAGCGATCTACTACATCATGGTAGGCAACGACAATTACGTCATGCCTGCGATGCCAGAGGGCTGTGATGAAGGCATCGTCAAAGGGATGTACAAATTTAAGACGTTGGAATCCAAAGGCAGTAAGCATCGCGTGCAGCTGTTCGGCAGCGGTGCGATCATGATGTCGGTGATCAAAGCTCAGGAAATCCTCGCTGAAAAATACAACATCTCCAGCGATCTATGGAGTCTGACCAGCTACAACGAATTGCGTCGTGACGCGGATCAGTGTCGCCGCTGGAACATGCTGCACCCAACCGAGACGCCTAAGAAAAGCTACATCGAAACGGTGATGGAAGGCAGCGAAGGCCCCGTCATCGCGTCCAGCGATTACGTGAAAGCTTTGGCCGAGCAGGTCGCTCCATTTGTGCCAGGCGAAATGTTTGCACTGGGAACCGACGGCATGGGACGAAGCGCGACACGGCCTGATCTTCGACGTCACTTCGAAGTCGACGCCGAATGTGTCGTCATCGCAACGCTGTATCAGCTTTCGCAAGAAGGCAAAATTGACGCTTCGGAAGTTTCCAAAGCGATCAAGGACCTAGGCGTGAATCCGGAAAAAACCGCGCCGCTTTACGCGTAGTTCCAATTTGTTCGAAGCGACTCAAACCAATCAAAGACATTAGGGATAGAAAAACGAAATGGCCGTTGAAATTAAATTACCGTCACTCGGTGAAGGTGTTGATTCCGGAGACGTACTTGAACTGTTGGTTGCCGAAGGTGATGTGATCGAAAAGGACCAAGGACTGGTCGAAATGGAAACCGACAAAGCCACCGTGATCGTGCCCAGCGACCATGCCGGCAAAGTCATCTCCATCAAAGTTGGCGAAGGTGATAGCCTTGAAGTCGGTGCCGTTATCATGACGATCGAAGCATCCGAGGCCGCCACTGAACCCGAGCCCACCAAAGCACCCCAACCGGCGGCTGATCCGGAGCCGACACCTGCACCTGCGGAATCGGAACCAGCAGCCAAGGAAACGCCCGAGCCTCCAAAGGCGGCCACGCCACAACCGGCCCCCGCACCTAAACCGGCGGCCGAAAAACCCGCCGCTGTACCCGCAGCAGCCGTTGCGGATCTTTCCAAGGTCGCTGCCGGTCCGGCCATCCGACGCTTCGCGCGCGAGGTCGGCGTCGATCTACGATCAGTGACCGGATCTGGAGAAAACGCGCGGATCACCCGCGAAGACGTCTTGGCCGCCATCCGCAGCGGCAGTCACTCCAGCACCGGATCCTCCAGCGCATCGACCGCCGGAGGACAATCCGACGGGTTCGGTCCTGTGCATATTGAGAAGATGCCAAAGATTCGCCAAGCCATCGCTCGTAAGATGCACGAATCTTGGTCGACCGTGCCGCGCGTCACCAACTTCGACGACGCCGACGTCACAAAACTGGAAGCAATGCGGCAAAACAGCAAAGAAGACTACGCGGCTCAGGGCATTAAACTCACAACGATGCCGTTTTTGATCAAAGCCATCGCAATGTCGCTCAAACACCATCCGGTGATCAACGCGTCGGTCGATATGGACGCCGGTCAGATCATCTATAAGGACTACGTCAACATCGGTATCGCAGTGGATACCGAACGTGGGCTGGTCGTGCCTTCGATTCGCAACGCAGATAAACTGAGCATCGGCGAAATTGCGAAGCAGCTGATGGATCTTGCCAGCCGCGTGCGCGAGAACAATTTCTCAATGGATGATCTCAAAGGCGGATCCTTCACCATCAGTAACCTCGGCGCGATCGGCGGCACCTATTCAACGCCGATCGTCAACACGCCAGAGACGTCGATCCTTTTAGTCGGTCGGTCGCGTAAACTACCCGTGGTGGTCGAAGACGATCAAATCGCCGTTCGCTTGATGATGCCGCTGAGCCTCTCTTACGACCATCGCTTGGTCGACGGCGGGGCCGCAGCACGTTTCCTGAACGATGTCATCGGCTATCTCGAAGCGCCCAGCCGTCTGCTGTTGGCGTTGTAGATCTGCCGGCTTTTGATAGGCAAATTTCGAAATTTATCACTTCATGCGTAAGAATTAACCTACTCTTACGCATGAAGTTCTTGATTTCCATTCCTTGCCAATTGATTGTCGTGATTCTGGTCGCGCTGACGATCAGTTCGGTCGTTTCAAAACCGCTACAACCGTTAGCCGCTGCGCTCTCGATCAGCAACGCGCATGATCAACCGACCGTTACCGACGCACCACAACCATTCGCTGCCTTTGACTATCGGCCCTATCTCGCCGCACTTCTGGCCGCGCTTGTTACCTTTTTTCTATGGCACGCCAATCGCTACTATCGATCGGAATCGGCAATCAAATTGGCCAAACGATCTGGCGGAAGCATACGCAATGCTGACGGTTTAACAGGCGTCATGCGTTATCTTTTCAGTGACGTGAAGATCAACTTCTCCCACAGAAATGTTTCCACCAAAACGCTCCAAAACTTGCAACAAATTCACAATCTTACCAGCCTCAACCTGGCACATTGCGGCATCAGTGAAAAGTCGCTCAAGTCTCTCGTCCATTGCCGATTTCTAGAAGAAATTGACGTCAGCGGCAACGGTTTCTCACGCTCAACACTGCTCAGCTTCCGCAGAAAAACGACTGCGACGATGCACCATCATTCGATGATCTGAGAATCCCAGAGGGTAGCGGAGATGACGCCGCACCACTTCTTTTTTACCGCTGATCTTTGCCGGTGAAGGTCGACAGGTCGTGACGATTCCAACGAATGAGTCCACCTTTACTGCTGCGTATCTTTTGCAATGTTGCGAATCTACAACATCATTGCGGCTTAGGCTAAATCGTAACCTATGTTTCCGACGTAGGACTCTGCGCGCAAGGTCCATCTACGGATTTTCAAAGCGTCATTGCCTACCTAGCCCCTGTCAAAACAATCTTAGACGTCTCTTATTGGTTCTCCCATGTCTAACTCAACACCCAGCCCTACTCCCAATCAACCCCAACGCCGTCGTGCGCTGCTGATCGAACAGATGGAAGACCGCATCTTATTTGATGCCGTCCCCGTCGGACCGACCGAGGCTCCCGCTGAACCCACGTTCGACACCGGCGCATTTGTCGCCGCCGCAAATCAAGCAGACCCCGGCGTCGGACAGACTGAGCAACAATCTGAATCCGAATCAACACGCGAACTGGTTTTCGTCGACAAGGGCGTTGAAGACTACCAGTCCATCGTCGCGGATTTCGCCCAATCCGGTGACGTCGACATCTTCTTGATCAACGGCGATTCTGATGGCCTGCTACAGATTGAGCGACATCTGCAAGGCCGCTCAGACATTTCGGCAATCCACATTGTATCTCACGGCGACGACGGCCAACTCCGTCTTGGCAACGCAACGATCTCCACAGACGAACTTTCGTCGGTCTATTCAGAGACGCTGGCCAGCATCGGCGCTTCAATGTCAGAATCGGGCGACATCCTGATTTACGGATGCCAATTGGCTCAAACCGAACAAGGGGATCTCTTCGTCGAAAACCTCAGCCAACTGACGGGCGCTGATATCGCTGCATCGGATGACTTGACCGGACTCGATCAACTCGGCGGTGACTGGGAATTGGAAAAAAGCACCGGGGCAATCGAAGCGACTGCTTTGTCCTCCCAAAACTTCCAAGGAGTACTGATTGTCGCCGACGATGGCTTTGTCGTGGGAACATCCGCCGGAATCACCGGTGAAACTGCCGTCACACCTGTCGGCCAAGGGGGGACCTCCAGCAAAACTTTCGCCGGGGCAGCAACATCAACCAACGGCGGTGTGGTGACCACGATCGACCTCCGTTTGACGCTGGTTAATACATTCGATGCAGCAGGCAATATCACCAACGGCACCGCTAATCAACTTCCGGTCACTTTCAGCGATTTCTCGGGGGCTCCGGTTCTCTTAGCGCGTAACGTAGGTGCGAGCGTCAGTGGCTTCGAAGGGCACACCGCAGAAATTCTGGTGGAGTACCTTGACAGTGCTACCGGCCAACCCTTGACTGTCCTTGGTGAGTTCACATTCGCTGACATCGACTACGAGCCGCCAACTGCCAACGGCAGCGGTTCAGAATCAGTGCGCGTAAAAGCGGATGAAATCGAAAGATATCGATTATCAAACGATCCGCCTTCAAGCCTGACCACCATCAACAACGGCGACAATTCGCTGACCTTCATTAACTTGAGCGACAGCGGTGGAGCTCCCGATAACGAGCGTTGGGTGGACATCGTCTTCGAAGAATCCGAAAGCCTCACGTTATTCTTCCAAGCCCGAAATGCGAACACAGGATACGGTCTTTCAACACTAGATTTTACAAATCCTCCTAACGTCACTAACGCTCCTCAAGCCACCGACGACAATTTTGTTACCGATCAAAACACCTCAATCAGCGGTAACATAATCACCAGTGACAACGGTAACGGTGTTGACAGCGATCCTGACAACAATCCAATCGTATTGGTTGCGGTCGACGGCTCTGCGGCGAATATTGCCCAACCGATTGTGGGCTCCGGCGGAGGAATTTTCACTGTAGCGCCCGACGGCAGCTATACCTTTGACCCCAACGGCGAATACGACGCACTCGCGCTCGGTGAAACAGCAACCACAACAATCACCTACCAAATCGAAGACAGTACCGGCTTGGTCGACACGGCAACGGTAACCGTTATAATCGAAGGAACCAATGAATCCCCCGTTGCCAACGGTGTGATACCCAACCAAAACGACGTTGACGATACGACAGTCACCCCGGTAGACACCAGTCCATTTTTTAGCGATCCCGACACGAACGATGTACTGACATTCTCTGCTGGCGGCACCCTCCCGCCGGGTCTGACCATCGATCCAACCACTGGCATCATTTCAGGCCAGTTGGACAACAGCGCTTCGGTCGACAGTGATTACGCAGTCGTGATTACCGCCACCGATCCTAACGGCGGTACAGCGACACGGACTTTCACCTGGGCCGTCACCAATCCTGGTCCAATCGCGCGTGATAACAGCAATTCGGTCGACGAAGACGGAGCAGCCTCAACCGGCAATGTCATCACCGACAACGATGGCGCTGGCGTTGACAGCGATCCTGACGGGGATCAACTGACCGTTTCAGCAGTCGATGGTAATGCAGGTGCTGTCGGAGTCGCATCGCCAGGTACTTACGGGCAAATCACGCTCAACAGCGACGGATCCTATTCCTACGTGGTGGACAACAACAACCCAGCGGTCAACCAATTGGACGTCGGCGAGACACTGACGGAAACTTTTCAATACGCCATCTCCGACGGAGAAGGTGGTTCCGCCGCTGCGGTTTTGACGATCACCATTAACGGAGCCAACGATGCTCCCATCGTCGGAGGAACCTTGCCTCCACAAACCGATGTCGATTCTGAACCGATCACTCCGGTCGATATTACCAACGTTTTCAGCGATCCCGATGGAGATGCGCTCACCTACGCCGCTACCAATCTGCCGCCAGGACTTACCCTTGATCCGCTGACCGGGCTGATTACCGGAACGCTCGACTCAAGTGCTTCTGCGTCGGGTCCCTACAACGTTTCAGTTACCGCAACCGATGACAATGGTCAGTCTGTGACGACGACATTTCAGTGGACCGTTACCAATCCCGCGCCTGTTGCCGATGATGACAGCTACACCACTCCTGAAGACACAGCCGTCAGCGGACTGGTTGGTGATAACGATAACGATGTGGACGGAGATAACCTGACGTTTACACAAACGTCCAACCCGGCCAACGGTTCGGTCACGCTCAACGCCGACGGATCGTTTACCTACGTCCCTAACGGTGACTTCAATGGCAATGATTCCTTTGATTACTTGGTCACTGACGAAGACGGAGCCACCTCAACCGCAACGGTCAACATCGTCGTCGATCCCGTCAATGACGCGCCGGTCGTTGACACGCAGATCCCTGATCAAGACGACTTTGATAGCAACACCGTTTCGGTCGACGTTTCCAACAACTTCAGCGATGTCGATGGCGATACGCTGGTCTATTCGGCCAATAATCTGCCGCCAGGGCTGACGATTGATCCTAACACGGGCGTCATTAGCGGAACGCTGGATTCTTCGGCTTCTGACGGTGGACCTTACAGCGTGACCGTCACCGCAAACGATGGAAACCTGACCGTTTCGGACACCTTTGTTTGGACCGTTACCAATCCAGCGCCAATGGCTAACGATGATAGTTTCACAACTCCTGAAGATAGCGTTCTCTCCGCTACCGTCGCTGGCAATGACAGCGATCCCGATGGTGACAACCTCACCTACACGCAACTGACAAACACCGTCAACGGAACGCTGACGTTTAACGACGACGGATCCTTCGAATACACACCCAATGCCAACTTCGTTGGAACCGATACCTTTGATTACTTGGTCACCGATGAAGATGGCTTGACATCAACCGCTACGGCAACCATCAACATTGGTGGCGTCAATGATCAACCGGTCGTCACGACTCCGATTCCAGATCAAGCCGATTTCGACAGCGATACTGTCTCTGTCGATGTCTCTGGCAACTTCAACGATGCCGACGGGGACACGTTAAGCTACACCGCATCGGGTCTGCCGCAGGGACTGACGATTGACGCCAACACGGGCGTTATTAGTGGAACCATCGACAGTTCGGCTTCCCAAGACGGACCATTTACTATTGTTGTCACAGCCAGCGATGGTTCACTGTCCGTTTCGGATTCCTTCGTCTGGACC
>ENA-ORXT01004578-ORXT01004578.1-marine-metagenome-genome-assembly--contig:-NODE-4578-length-14177-cov-3.784113_pt1 | contig 14177 bp, 8 predicted proteins | sample MGYA00237868_ERZ511482 | MGnify/ENA metagenome assembly ERZ511482 | reverse complement strand
CAGAGACTGATCCTGCACCGAGGGAGCGTTGACGACATAAAAAACAAAGTCGCCCTGATAAGGAGTCGTATCCGTTACCTCCCAGAAAAAGTTACCTTCAATACTGGTGGCTTCCCAGTTGTCATCACCTACTTCTGCATCGTCAAAGAAGTAACTTGCAGAACCCAATTCCGGATCAGAAATGACAGAATATAGAATGGTTTCCTCGTCATCAAATGCCATGTCTCCGAGGTTGAAGGTAATGGTATTACCATCTACGCTGAAATCAGTGCTGCCCCTCACGGAACCCTCCTCAAAGCTCATTCCGGCGGGAATCTCGTCGGTAATAACGACGTTGTTTTGCAAGGCATTTTCGAAATTGGTGGCTTTCAGGGTGTAGGTGACACCTTCGCCGGCATTGATGATGTCTACATCCACGGATTTGATCATCTGAATCCCACCAATGCAGTAGGGGCTCGGATCGAAGGCCTCCACATTATCGGTCGGGTCGTTGGAGCTCCCCTGCTTAGCGGAAAAACCAAAACCACGACGCGCGAATACCTCCCAGATCAAACATTGGTTAGCACCATTATTAATAAGCTCATCAGCCTGGAGGATACCATTACGGCCATCCACTGCTCCGGGGCTGCAAGCGGTATATTTTAAACCTTCTACCACTAATTCGACGGCTTTATTGTTGCCACCGGTGCCATTGATCAGATCTTCATCAAACCCGTATTCCTCCGTCATGGCCCAATAGAGGTCCCAGAGGGTTGTAGCCCAAACCTCGCCTCGGTTGTGGGGCGAGGTGTTATTGGCCGTAATAAAGTTATCGTAGGTATAGTTATTTATGGCAAAATCTGTTGAGTAAGGCTTCACCCGAATACCCGAGCCGTCATCTTCACGGCGGGTAGCGTAATTACCGATGGCTCTTGGCTCACTACCATCGGGGTTTTCCGTAATGGTTTGTGGGGAAGAGGCCAGGGCTAAAAAGTCGGACCAGCCCTCTCCCATCTGTTCATCATTATTGAGGCAGCTGCTGTTGCTGGGCCCACCAACAAGGCGGGTACTTACGCCATGCCCTATTTCGTGGACGACGATGCCATTGTCGAAATCTCCGTCGCGCGGTGGCGGAGCATTAGATTTAAAGGTAACTGAGATAGTCTCATTGGCGGCCAAGGCTGTACGCAGCGGTTGGCAACTCTCGAAAGAGAGGAAGACACTCGGGATCGTTACGGTCAGTTCAGGGTTTCCGTTAGCCATCGTCAGCAGGCCCCCTCGATTGTCGGCATCACCTTCCATGGCATCATTACAAACAACGGCGCCGATGGCACCGGATTCCTGAGCGTTGAAAACTTTGAGCGAAAAATTACAGGTTCCGCGGGTGATGAGCGCAATTTTCCCCGTGATCGAACCTGCATTCCTCAGCAGGCCACAGGCCAGCGCCGGCTCCACCTCCTCCAGCTGGCCCGTAGTGGGAACGGAACCGATCAGAGGGCCGAATTGGGCTACCCCCGTTGTGTAGGAGCCTGCGACAGATTCCGGCGAGGTAACGCTCATTACACTGGGTTCATCGGCCCTCCAGAGGAACATCTGCATCACCCCTGACTGCCCGTCCGGGGGGCTAAAAAAATTGGCGTTGTTGGTGCTGGAACCATCCTGCGCCTCTGCCTGTATCGCGTCCCGGTCAGCACCACCTCCCTTGTAGTTATTGCGCTGAAAATTGCCAGCACTTTCGTTAAAACCAGCGTGATACATCCAGTCGTGCACCTTATTGGTCGTATAGAAAACCTGCGTCAGAGAAGCATCGATGATCGTATCGGCAAGTACATCGTCTTCGAAGAAAAAATCGAAGACCAGGTCCTCTCCGCCATCCGCGAAGACGCCTGGGTCGGGGACATCTTCGGTCGGGTCGCGGTCAGGGTAAGCGTAAACATTGTTACCGCGGGTAATACTGAATTCCGGGCCATCCAATCCGTTAGTGTCGTGCCAGCCGTAGGGAGAAGCTATTGAATCCGCAGGGTTAACCTCCAATACGCGTCCTTCACTGTATAGGGGAGATTCATCACCGAAGGGGAATACCCGGTAGCTGGCACCATCGGCAACGGTGGTGCTTGTCTTGGCAAAAGATTCGATGAGCTGCTCGTGTACGGGCAGGTCTGCGGTGTCGTCGGCCCTGGCGCAACCGCTGTTGTAATCGTGGTCGTGCTCTTTACCAAAGCTACACTTCAATACGAGGTTGTCTTTGTCTAGCAGTTTACCATCCGTTGCGTCTATCATCACGTGCCAGTAATCGGCGCGGTCAGCGTGCTGATCAATGACGATGCTCCAGGCAAGGCGAACATCATCCTTTGCAGGAAGAATTACCAGGCGGGCCTTGAGGGGTTCGGGGGATACAGCGGACCAACTAAAGGCGAGTTCACCGTCAGTTTCGCTAAGCAGGGTGGCATTGCCAAAGGCAGGGCTGATGGTTTGTACCGCTTCGGCAATGGCTTTTTGGGCGCTCACCGCAGGTGCAAGGGGAAGGTCGTAATCAGCAAGGTTGGCCACAAAGCCGTTGTTGCTGGCAACCAGCCGGTTGCCACGGAAGTGAAGAATAGCCTGAGCATTGTTTACCGGAAGACCACGGTACTGCTGGTTGACGTAAATGTGGCGTACGCCCCCGGGGGAAGCGTAGTTGTCCGTTATTTTCATTTCCGCAACGTCGCCAGCAGTCAGGCCAAACGCTTGATGTTCTTTCCGGAGATAGTCGATGGCCACCTGACCATCTTTCTGAGCTACTAAGGTAGCGGTGCCCAGCAATAACAGCAGGGAGAAAAAAGGATAAAATATTCTCATGTTCAACTAGTCTTTGACGAAAGGTTAGATTGACGTGAGTGGTGAATAAAAAAGAGCCACTCAGGCCGCAATACCGTGATAGTTTATATACACAACGCAAAATTGCAAGTGCGAAAATGGGGAAGAGAACTTCCCACAAGCGCTGCCAAAGCTAATCAATTGGGGGAAATTTGTCCTGGCAAGGACCGTGTCTGGCGCCGGATGTTAATTATTTGTCGGTAATTGGGAATATGGAAGACAAATCCCCCCTGCTTACTTTGCTCTTTTTAGTGCTCCTTTGCACCTGCGTCAGCGCCCAAAATGAACAGCGTGAATTACGGGGCGTCTGGATGGCGACCGTGCTCAACATCGACTACCCGCAGAACCCAACCGTAAGCGCCGCAACTTTACAGGCTGACTTTAACTCTCAACTCTATCGCCTCCGCAAGGCCGGGATGAACGCCATTTTTGTTCAGGTTCGTGCTGCCGGAGACGCCATCTACCCGTCAAAGCTCGCCCCCTGGTCGGAGTGGCTCACCGGCGTTCAGGGCAAAGCCCCGGTCAGTAACTTCGACCCCTTGGCCTACATGATCGAAGCAGCCCACAAGCAAGGCGTTGAAATTCACGCCTGGGTAAACCCCTACCGCGTGGCCATGTCGCTGGATTCGGCCAACTTCGCCCCCAACCACCTCTACCACCAGCACCACGATTGGATACGCACATACAACGGCCGCCGCTACCTGGACCCCGGCCTGCCCGATGTCCGCGCTCACCTGGGGGAAGTGATCGATGAGCTGGTGGCGAACTACGACATCGACGGTGTTCACTTTGACGACTACTTCTACCCTTACCCCTCCGCCGGAATTCCCTTCCCGGACCAAACCACCTGGTTTCGCTTCGGGCAGGGCCGGCCACTGGCCGACTGGCGGCGGGAAAACGTAAATACATTCGTAGCCGAAACCTATCGGCGAATCAAGGCCGTCAAACCCTGGGTACAATTCGGCATCAGCCCCTTTGGGGTCTGGCGCAACCAGCGCCAGGACCCCCTGCGCGGAAGTGCCACCCGGGCCTCCGTAAGTAGCTACGATGACCTCTACGGAGACGCCCTGGCCTGGGCCCGGGCCGGTACGGTAGATTACCTGCTGCCACAGCTCTACTGGAGTATGGAGTACCCGCCGGCCAGCTACCGGATTCTGGCCAGTTGGTGGGCGGGCAACGTCCCCCCAGGCATACAAATATTTACCGGCCACGCCGCCTACAAAGTCGCTGATAATGATGACCAGGCCTGGCACGACCTCGAAGAAATTCCCCGCCAGCTGGCCCTGAACGCCCAACTTGGCCGTAGCAGCGGCAGCGTCTACTTCAGCACGAAATCCATCCTGAACAACCCCTTTGGCCTGGCGCAGCGAATTGCTGACCTGTACCCCAACACTACTCTGCCACCCGCCCGAACGTCAGCCACCCCGCCCCTTGCCACTGAAGTAAAAGCGTACAAACCCAAAGTGACTGGCAAGGGGAACCTCCTGGTCTGGGAAGTCAAAAAAAACACACCGAAAGCGGCACTCCCTTACTATTATGCCATCTACCGTGGAAACGACTCCACCCCCATGACGCTGCTACACCGGACCCCCTATCAGCAGGCCTGCCACCGCCTTCATTTCTACGACAAGCTGGCCGACCCACTGCTGGCCTACGCCTACCGCATAGTGCCTATGGATCGGTTTCACCGGGAGATGACCGAAGGGAAATCCGCCCGTTAACAAAGAAAGTCTGAACATTTATGCCTGTTTTGGCCTTTCTCTGAAGTGTTCTTCTGAACACGGCATACCAAACCAATACCATACAACTATGCGCAAGCAAATTTTCACCCTCGCAGTAGCCCTTTTCGCACTGCTATTCACCGTCTCCCTGAACGCACAGGTAAAGACACCACCCGCTTCCCCTACCGTTAAAATGGAAACCACCATCGGCCTGACCGATGTACACGTTGAATATAGCCGCCCCGGTATGAAGGGTCGCAAAATTTTTGCAGCAGACGGACTCGTCCCCCTCGGCGAAGTTTGGCGTACTGGTGCCAACCAGGCAACCAAACTCACCTTTGGCGGAGACGTCATGGTAGGCGGTGCCGAACTTAAGGCCGGGAGCTACGCCGTTCTCACAAAGCCAGGCGCTACGAGCTGGGAAGTAATGCTCTTTCCTTACGAAACCGGTAGCTGGAACAGCTACGTAGAAAAAGATCCCGCCGCTGTCGCTAAGGTGATGAGCAAGAAAACCGGTTCTGAAGTAGAAACCTTCACCATTGAGGTGCAGAACTACACCATGGACGGTGCTGACATCATCATGAAGTGGGACGAAACCATGGTTGCCCTGCCCGTAAAGACGAACGTGAAGGAAACCGTTATGGCCAACATCGATCAGATCATGGCTGGCCCAAGCATGAACGACTTCTACCAGTCTGCTTCTTTCCTCGCCGAAAACGGAGACAAGAAGAAAGCCCTCGAATACATCAACAAGGCCGTTGAAATGGGCGGTGACACACCCCGCTACTGGATGGTTCGCCGTCAGGCACTCATTCACGCTGACCTCGGCATGAAAGAAACCGCCATGGCTGCCTTCAAAAAATCTATGGAACTGGCGAAGAAAGCGGGTAATATGGACTACGTTCGCATGAACGAAAAGTCGCTCAAAGCAATGATGAAGTAAATTTTCTCCCGCAGAATTTTAATTCCCTGAGCATGGGGCCGCAGAGAAATTTGCGGCCCCATACTTTTTTGATAACTCCATGCATCTAAAATTTGACTCAGGGGTTAATACTATCATACTAGCAATGTCCGCTACCGCTGAAATGCCCTACTTCATCAATCCGTCCCGAAACCTGACGGCATCGGAAAAACGCACCGCCTACGCCGATGCCCGTACCGCTATTTTGGCAACCCTGGGCGGGGAAGAGGGTGAGATGGTAAAGATGGTAACCATCAATTGCCTGATGAAGACTTATCTGCCCTATTATTACTGGGTGGGCTTTTACCTCGTTCGTGGGCAAAACGAACTTGTCGTTGGCCCTTATCAGGGGACCCTTGGGTGCCTCTACATCGAGTTTGGCCGTGGAGTATGCGGAACGGTAGCCGCCAGCGGAATTACCAAAATAGTAGACGATGCTCACGCACTTGTGCCGGGGAAAGAACACATTGCCTGCGACCCTAACAGCCGCTCAGAAATCGTCTTGCCCGTCCGCCGTAAGGATGGAACTCTATTGGGCGTCTTTGATGTAGACAGTACCCTGGAGGCTTCCTTTGATCACGTTGATCAGGAAGAATTGGAGGGGCTGCTTCAGGATGTCTTTGCTATTAATGCCATGTAAAAAAAATCGTAGGGATGAGACCTGCCCTCATCTCTGCGAAAGCGAGATAATTCCGAGGCCTTCGCTCAGCGAATGCGTCAGAACGATTTTAGCTGTTAATCGGACCGGGGCAAGCCCCGTTCTGTCCCTGAAAAGCAGATTGCACTAGATTAGTGATGCATCTAAAAGCAGCGAAGCTGCGTCTACCAGGAAAAAAGAGCGCAGCGATTTTTTTTCGTCTACAAGCTGCGCAGCAGCGTCTACAAGGATAAAGCGCACAGCGCCTTTACCCTTGATATGCCAGCATTCCCCCCTCCAGGTTCCGGACGTTCGTAAAGCCCGACTGCTGCAGCAGGTGCTGCGCCATGCCGGAGCGTTTGCCGGAGCGGCAGTAGACGATGATCTCGTCGTCTTTGTGGTTGGCCAGTTTATCGAAAGAAGCCGTAAGTACACCAAGGGGAATGTGAATGCCGCCTACGTTGAATTCAGCGCGTTCATAGTCTTCGCGTACGTCCAGTAAGACATAATCTTTCTTACCGTCGGTTTCGCGTTGCTTGAGTTCCTGGATAGTTGCGTCCATCAATTTTTTGTTGTTTGTCTGGGAAACACCCCGGCGGCTAAAATGGATTAACGACGGATGATTTTATGATGACTCCAGCGGTCGCCATCACTGGCTTCGAGCAGGTAAGCACCAGCGGGCAGGTCACCGATTTCCAGGCGGTCTACGTTTGAAACCTCCCGCAGCAGCGCACCGCTGAACGAGAAGAGACGGTAGCGAAGTGGCTGGGAAGCGGAGAGTTGGCGAGCACGCAGGTGCAGGGTTCCGTTGGTAGGGTTCGGGAATACCTCGATGAGGGGCTCGTCCTGGCGCGGCGCGGAGGTACTCGTCTGGAAACCGGCGAAACCAGCCAGGAGGGGACGTAGCATGATGGCACCCGTAGTGGTGCCGCTCAGGCGCTCAAAACCGTTGCCGATGTTGAACCACTGTACTTCTTCCGGGCCGGTGTTACGATCAAAGCCGACACCGATGGAGCGGCTGGCGCTTTGCTGTTCCCAGCCCACCCAGAAGGCACCGGTGGCCAGGTCTACCGGCGCATCGAAGGTATAGGTCGTGTAGCCCTGTAAGCTGTCAAGGTGAAAGTCTTCCGCATAAAGGATGGGAAAGTCTTCACTGTGAATCAGGTCTGTCGGGATAGAATCTCCGGTGTAGACGACCAGCCGCAGCGACTGGCTGCCCAGGCTGCCAAGCCCCTGTGGAATCCTGACGCGGATGCCCGTAAGCTGATCATCAACAAAGGCATCGTATTGCTGCAGGATGGTGGTGCCGGACTGTCCTTCGAGGGTAACCTCGGCCGTACCGTCGTCGTAGGCCATGTATTCACCAAAGCAGCTGGTGACCGAGGAAAAATTGTTGTCGGCAATGCCTGGTTCGTAGCCAACGTTAGATTCTCCGTTATTGTTTAAGAGGTAGGAAGTTACCAGTTTATGAGTCAGGTTCTCGTCTGCACCGACTAAAAGGTAGCCAACTATATCCGTGTAGAACTTACTCAGATTTTCCGCAGCAAAGGGAATTGTGTTGTCCAATTGTTCACCGGGCGAAAATTCATTATCACCAGAGAGACCACTTCCGAAAATGGCAATCGGACTGGTAAATGTGTTGATTGGGTTATTGCTGCCACCTTGCACCCGCAACTTAGAAGTGGAATTTACGGTGATGTTATCCGTTGCACCAACCGAAAGGTTCTCCAGGGTTAAGCTGATGGAGTCGCGTATCAGCGATTCTCCTGCCTCCCGCAGGTGGCGAATCGGGATGGCGGTGTAAGGTTCGGTGAGGTAGAATGCCTCTGCTTGCAGAGCGAGGTCCCGGGGTGGATTCTGCTCTGCGTCCAGCCGGACGTAATCCAGGTGCCACATGTCAACGGCACCTACTTCGCTGCTTTTGTTGGCGAAGCGAAACTGGAAACCGTTGTAGAGCATCTCATCGGGGATGGTCAGTGTGTAAGCCTCAAAGGGGAGTGGGGTAGCGTTTCCCGTCGTGATGGATACTCCCTGTACTTTCAGAACGGTCGTCCAGCTGCCTTCCGGCGTGAGGAACTGTACCAAGAAACTGTCTTGCCGCTCCGGCCGGTTGCCCAGCCCCCGGGGCTGGAGTTGAAAGTGAAGGTTAGCGCCGGTTTGTCCGGCCATGTTGATGGGGCTGGAGGTGAGGTAATCCCGAGGAACGGGGCTGTTGGTACCGCTGGTGTAGGGCTTACCGTCGAAGTCGATAGCGTCAAAAGTAGCTACCCCGATGGAGGGCGGCGCGACGGCGAAATTGCGGTTGATGAGAACATCCTCGTTCTGCCACAGAGCGGAGGCGGGGCGGAAGTCGTTGTAGCTGAAATCGTCGAAAAAGGGAAGATCGACGGCTTCCCGGTCAATGGTGAAGGTTGCCCGGTAAACATCACAGAGGCCCAAGTCGGTACATAAGGTAACGCAGACGGCATCTTCGCCACCGGCACGGGCAGCTACGTAGCGAAAGTCGTTGCTCTGGTCCATGCCTTCGAGGAAGGCAGCGCGTTGCTCACGCCCGGAATAGTCCGGGGCGCAGGTCTCAATCGTCCGGCAGACGGCGTCGGCGGGGAGCATATCCCGGGGGACGGCTACTTCGACAACTCCGCCGGGAAGCACGTTCCTGTTGCCCAGGTCGATGGTCTGGCTTTCCCGCTGTACCAAAACGTTGAGAATGATGGTTTCGGCGCACTCGCCCTCCCCATTACAGACGGTAAAACGCAGCTCATCTATCCCTTCCTCTGCACCTGCGTCTGCGCCGTATGTCAGTGTATCATTGGCGAAAGTTGCCGTACCGAAAGCAGCTTCTGCACAGCCTTCGCAGCTGTATGTAAGCACGCCACCGAGGCGGATGGTATCAAGATTAACCTTAATTTGCCGGCTTTCTCCTGCCTCGAATAATTCGAAGTCATCAATACCAAAATCTCCGCAATCAACTTTAGGAGTGACGGGGAAAGGCAGGTTATTGTCGGGGAAGTCGTAGCCCGAAAGCGGGACGAACTGCTGCGCAAAAAGGGGAGAAAAGCCCATCCCGAGGAAGAGGACCGGTAAGAGTAGTCGTACGTTCATTATTTCACTTGGTGTAGTGCCTGTTGGAGAATAGCCCCAAACACAAGCCCTTAAACAACGCAGGAAAGAGCACTTTGGTGCGTCTTAGCAGATCATAGTCCTGAATTTGGAAGGAGGATTTCCTTGGTGTCTACCGCATTACCATCTACCGATTACCGTCTACAACTCTACCGTCTGGTATCAGGCCGCAATTTTCAACATCTCCAGCATTCCGCCTTCGAGCTTGGCCTTTGCGTAGGCCTTGTCGATGGTGAAGTGCTTAACGTCCTTCAGGCCGGGCATTTCGTACATCGCGTCCGTCATGACGGCTTCGCAGATGGAGCGCAGGCCACGGGCACCAAGTTCGTATTCCAGGGCCGTTGAGGCCAGGTATTCGATCACGTCTTCGGAGAAGGTCAGGTTGACGCCTTCCAGGTGGAAGAGGTGTTGGTACTGCCGCAGCAGGCTATTGTGGGGCTCCACGAGGATGCGCTTCATGGCGTCCAGGTCGAGGGGCCGGAGGTAGGTAACAACGGGCAGGCGGCCGATCAGCTCGGGGATCATCCCGAAACGGCGCACGTCTTTGTGGGTTACGTACTGCAGCAGGTCTTCTTCTTCGATCCGCCGTTGGTCGTTGCTGCCAAAGCCGATCACTTTACTGTTCATGCGGCGGGCGATCACTTTCTCGATGCCGTCAAAAGCACCACCACAGATGAAGAGGATGTTCTCGGTATTCAGCTTCACCAGTTTTTGCTCGGGGTGCTTGCGGCCGCCCTGAGGGGGGACCATCACATCAGTTCCTTCCAGCATTTTGAGCATGGCCTGCTGAACGCCCTCACCGCTTACGTCGCGGGTAATGCTGGGGTTGTCGCTCTTACGGGCCACTTTGTCCATCTCGTCGATGTACACAATGCCGCGCTCGGCAGCGGCCACGTCATAATCGCACACCTGCAGCAGGCGGCTGAGGATACTCTCCACGTCTTCACCAACGTAACCCGCCTGGGTGAATACCGTAGCATCAACGATGGCGAAGGGGACGTCGAGAAACTTGGCAATGGTCTTTGCCAGCAGGGTTTTTCCGGTGCCGGTACGACCTACGAGCAATAGATTGCTCTTCTCGATCTGCACTTCATCATCACTGGTGGGTGGGTGGCTGAGGCGCTTGTAGTGGTTATATACAGCGACGGAGATGATCTTCTTTGCCTGATCCTGGCCAATGACGTAGCGGTCCAGGTGTTCTTTGATGTTGCGGGGGGTAACACCTTTAGGCAGGCGGAACTCGCGCGGTGGCGGTGGTTCCTCCATAGGTGCGGGCTCGGGCCTGACGCCACCGTAAAGCTCTTCCTCCACAATCTCCTGGGCCTGCTCAACGCAGACTTCACAAATGTGGGAATTCAGGCCGGCAACAAGCACCAGGGCTTCGCTTTTTCCACGGCCGCAAAAGGCACAGTATACGTCTTGTCGTTTGCCTCGCATCATAAGAGTAGTATTATAGTCTTGTAGTTCGGTAGTCTTGTATGGTAAGCGTAAAGGGTGATCCGTAGGACTTCGGATGTACCGTTCTACAAGGCTACCAGTCTACCAGATTATTTCTCCCGGTTAAGCACCTCGTCCACCAAGCCATAGGCTACGGCTTCCTTGGCGGTCATCCAATTGTCGCGGTCGCTGTCTTTTTCGATGGCTTCAAAGGTCTGACCCGTATGGTTGGCTAATATAGTATAAAGCTCGTCACGCAGTTGAGAGATGAGTCGGTAATTGATCTCCATGTCGGAGAACTGTCCTTGCATACCGCCGCTTGGCTGGTGAATCATCACGCGGGCGTGAGGCAGGATGGAGCGCTTGCCTTTCTCGCCAGCGGCGAGAAGAACGGAGCCCATGGAGGCTGCCAGTCCGGTACAAATCGTTGCCACGTCGGGCGTAACGTACTGCATGGTATCATACATCCCCATGCCGGCAATTACGCTGCCACCGGGGCTGTTGATGAACATTTGTACATCGCGCTTAGGGTCTACGGATTCGAGGAAGAGCAACTGGGCCTGCACTACGTTGGCAACGTAGTCAGAAACAGCAACGCCCATAAAGATGATGCGGTCCATCATCAGGCGGCTGAAAACGTCGAGGGCGGCGATGTTCATCTGCCGTTCTTCGATGACGTTGGGGGAAAAACCAGTTACCTGCGGGGTGGCCATGCCACCGACGGTCTGTGCGTATTTCTCCAGGTGCATAGTACTCATACCCATATGGCGGGTTGCGTACTTCATGAATTCGTCCTGAGGGATCATATGAATTTTCTTGAAGGGTTTCACGATCGGAAAGCGACCGTCTCCCCGTAAACGCACGAAGGGGGGATGGGTTGAGGAAGGGGTGGTTCTTTGGTCTTTTGGTGCGTTGGTGTTTTGGGCTGCCGCACATTGGATGCGATACCTGGCTGCTGCGTATTGCAGGTGTTATTTGGCTGCCGAGTGTGATTCCGTGGAGAAGTATTCAAATAAATTGTCACGAAAATATTCGATATACCTATTCACACCTATCAAATGCGGTAGCCCCAAAAGACCAAAGAACCAAAAGACCACCCTACTCCTCCTCCTCAGCCGGCATATTCTCTTCATTGAAGACTTTGATGGCTTCATTGAATTCGTCAGCAGTCAGGGGCTTATCCTTGAGTTTTACCTTGTCGCGCAGGGCGGCCATGATTTTTTTCTCGATGGCGTTGGAAGAGAGCTGCTCACGCTGCTTCTCGTCTTTTAGCATCTGGCTGACGTAGTTGTCTACGAACTCGTCCGTCAGGAAGTCGGGGCGCTGACCACCGAGCATCTGCATGAGGCTGGCAAGTGCTTCGGCCTTTACGTCTTCGTATTCGAGTTTTACGTCTTCTTCAGCGGCAAATTTGTTGCGGATCAGCATCCACTTCACGCCACGGGTGAACATGTCCATGTCGCGCTCTCCTTCTTCGTCCTGCTGAATTTTCTCCATGATTTCGAGCGGCAGCTCGATGTCGTGGCTTTCCACCAGTTCGCGTTGGATCACGAAGTTGGCCATTGACTCTCCCTGGCTGTTAAAGCCGGCGGAATTGTCTTCAGCAATTTTGCTGCGAACCTCTTCTTCCGTTTTGATGGCGCCCGAGGCGTCGAACTTAGTGAAGAACTCTTCGTTCATTTCCGCCGGCGTGATGCGGCTGATTTTGTCAACGACCAGTTCAAAAGACTTTTCGCTGATGTCAGCTTCCTCGTCTTCCAGTTCGAGCAGGTACTTATTGACGTAGGCGGGTGTGCTTTCTTTTTCGAGAATGCTGAGGTCCTTCAGCGTAACTTTTCCGCCAACTTTCTTACCCAGCAGTTTTTTCTTGCCGGCGTCGCTCAGGGAGTCAACGTAAAGTTTGGTGGAGTTGGTGATGGGGTCGTCCATCGGGCCAACTTCAGTAAAGGTTACGTCGATGACGTCTTCCTCTTCTACCTTTCCACCTTCTACTTCCGTGTTTTCACCGGCTTGCTTGAGCATGCGCTCGATTTGCTCGTCGAGGAACTTCTTGTCGGTCTTCAACACCAATTTATCGAAGCTCTTCTTTGGCAGCGTCAGTTCAAATTCCGGTTCGAGGGCCAGGTCGTAGGTAAGGTTAACGTCGTCCAGCGTTGTTGCGGTGATCATCGGCGCATTTTCCTCCTCCACGGCCATGGGGCTGAAGATGAGCTTCACGTCGTTTTCTTCGATGTAGCCGAAGAGGGATTCTTTGATCTCCTTGTCGAGAATGTCGCCCAGGATCTGGTTGCCCATCATTTTGCGAAGCGTAGACAGTGGGGTCTTCCCTTTCCGGAAACCCTTCATGCTTACTTTCTGGCGCTGTTTTTTCAGCTCTTCGGTCAGTTTTCCGTTGAGTTCGTCCTTGGTGATCTGAATGGCGATCCGGCCAGTTACGTTACCGGTTTTCTCGAATGTTACGTTGGGCATAATGAAGCTGCTACTGTGGCCCGGGCTCCGGGCGGGAAAGAAAAGGCCCACCCGGAGGTAGGCCATTTTAAAGTGTGCGGGTGAAAGGACTCGAACCTTCACGCATTGCTGCACCAGATCCTAAATCTGGCGTGTATACCAATTTCACCACACCCGCAAGTGTTGCGTTAAGCGGGCACAAAAGTACGACCAATAAATAGTTCGTGCAATAGGGAGCTAAAATAAGAAGAAAGTAAGGGGTGAAGCTGCCTACCCCGGGGGCAAAGAGGGTTCATCAGGCGCAGCCGCAGGTGCAATGGGAGGTTAAAGGAGCAAGGGATGGCGTTCGCGGCGGCAATCTTCATACTCCCTTAAAGATTGATTAATGCAGCGGGTAGATATTTGTGATCTCTGGGTTAGCCTAGGTCAATTGTAAGCTCACTCACCTGATTACCCTCATTAACTGTTATCAACATTTTGTAGCCTTTTATTAGGTCGTACGGCTTTCGTGCGGCCTGTTTTTTGGGGCTAAAGAGGTGGGGAGATGCTAATGGGCAAAGCCTGCTGCTTTTGAAAGCCTTCTTTGCACCTGCGTCAGCGCCCCCTAAGCATCAGCAGTTTAGCGTATCTTTGCGCCCCCGAAAACTGTTCTCTCCCCATGATCACTTACGTAAAAGGACCGCTTACGCATAAGAACCCCAGCTTCGTTGTTATCGAAGCCGGCGGCCTGGGCTACCACATCAATGTGAGTCTTTATACCTACACGAAGATTGAAAAAGCGGAGTCTGCTAAATTGCTGACGCACTTTCACGTGAAGGAAGATCAGCAGACGCTTTACGGCTTCTATGACGAAACCGAACGGTCATTTTTCCGGCTGCTCATCAGTGTAAACGGTGTTGGGCCAGCCACGGCCCTGGTGGTGCTGTCGAGCATGAACCCCGAAGATTTCCGTGCCGCCGTTATTGGTGAAGACGTCGCCAGCATCCGCCGGGTGAAGGGCATCGGACCAAAGACCGCA
>ENA-ORXT01004577-ORXT01004577.1-marine-metagenome-genome-assembly--contig:-NODE-4577-length-14186-cov-9.302431_pt1 | contig 14186 bp, 8 predicted proteins | sample MGYA00237868_ERZ511482 | MGnify/ENA metagenome assembly ERZ511482 | reverse complement strand
CTTATTTTTTACTTCAAAAACAAAACGTACATCAAGAATTTTTAATTGGGGCGAGCACTAAAAGACAATTAAACAAACAAACGAATATCAGAACAGGCATCGCTTATCGACTAAAAGATGCCATCGTTTTTCAAGTGGGATTGGATTGGGGAAATAAATCACTAATGCTTAATTATGATTTAAATAACTCTAGTTTGACAAAAGTATCAAATGGTCAAGGTGCTTTTGAATTGGCATTTGCGATAGAATTAGGGCAACGACCAAAGAACCGAAAAAAAGATAGGGATAAAGATGGGATTTATGATTATCAAGATAAATGTCCAGATATTTTTGGATCAAAAAAATATAAAGGATGCCCCATTCCAAAAAAGGAGATGGTGGACGAAGAAATAGATTCAGACGGAGACCAAGTACCTGATGAGTATGACGATTGTCCACTGATAAAAGGTCCAAGATATTTGCATGGCTGCCCAGATAAAGATAAAGATGGCGTAGTTGACCCAGATGATGCTTGTCCAAATTTGGCAGGGAGTCCTATGAATGGCGGTTGTCCAATTGATGAAAAAGATACCGATAGAGATGGTGTTCCAGATGTAGAAGATTATTGTGTATTTTTAAGGGGGTCGATCAAGTTTCATGGTTGTCCAGATTCTGATAAAGATGGGATTTCGGATATTGATGATGACTGTCCTTATTTAAAAGGTCTGAGAAGTAATAATGGATGCCCCATGGAGGAACAGCGCCAAAGTCAGATAAAAGCAATTGTTGAATTTGATATCAATAAACATTTTATTTACCCGGAGTATGAGGCTGAATTAGATTTTTTGGTGCAAGAAATCCAAGGTGTTGAGCAGTATAAAATTGTGATTGCAGGTCATACAGATTCAGAAGGTGATGCCGTCTATAATTATGCTTTAGGTCAGAAAAGGGCTTTTGCTATCAAAGATTTTTTAATTAATAAAGGAATTGCTTCAAGTGTGATTCGCACTATTTCTTACGGCGAAGCTATGCCCAAACGAGCAAATGAATCTTCTACTAGTAAAGCTAAAAATAGACGGGCGGAGGTACGGGTGGTTTTTGAATGAAGAGGTGGAAAGTTCTTGAAACACAAAAGACACAACAGAGCACAAAAGGTTTTCACAAAAGTTATTTGTTTTCTCTTACTTCTTTCGTGTTTCAAAAACAAAAAAACTTTTGTGAAAACCTTTTGTGCTCTGTTGTGCCTTTTGTGTTTCAAGAAATTTAGCTCTCTATTCTTAATTACTTGTCCCATTTTAGGAAAATTTTCCAGTGCTTGGAGTATAATAAAAATAAAATCTACTCATTACATTGATTATCAAATATTTACAAAGAAAATAAAATTGGCACTTCAATAGCATATACTAAATAAAGAATAGAAGAAAATAAAATAAAATAAAATACATATCATTTGTAAAAAATTTCTATCTATTCAAAAAATGATAATGTAAATCCTTAAATTTAGCAAAAATGAAAAATGTATGCTTTTATGCAGCCATCCTATTGAGCGTACTTACCTCTTGTTCTAGTCAACAAGCTTTATTTTCTAGCGAACAAGAAGCTAGAGATAATCAGCAAATCCTGCAACAATATTTTAATCAAAAAGAGCCTATCCTAAAATCAGGTGACAAAATTACCATTAGTATTTGGGGGCATGAAGATTTAAGTGTAGGTTCTGTAAATAGTAAATTTTCATCTAATAAAGAAACGGGGAAGTGGTTGGTCATTGACCATTTAGGGGAAGTAAATTTACCAAAAGCTGGCAGACTAAAAATAGCTGGCTATAACCTAAAAGAAGTCAATTATATTCTAGAAAAAAAATATAGCGAATATTTAAGAGATCCAATTGTCAATATAAGAGTAGTCAATCATTACGTGACCGTATTAGGCGAAGTAAATAGTCCAGGAAAATATGAATTAGATAATGAAAAAGTAACCTTAGTTCAAATCTTGGGAGAAGCGAAAGGACTAGGCGATTATTCTAATAATAAAAAGATAAAAGTCATCAGAGATGTAGCAGGCAAACCTGTAGAATTGGTGATAGATATGACCGATATTATTTCGACTACAGACTATAATATCACCTTACAATCTAAAGATATTGTGTATGTGGAGCCTACCAAAAAGAAGGCTGAAGATAGCGCTTTAAGAAAAGCAGCCCCTATCGCTAGTTTAGTTACAGCAGTAGCGGTATTGGTTTCTGTGCTGGCAAAGTAACGAGGAAAGTTCAAATACCTTGTACTTCCTACTTTATATCTCCTACCTTATACTTATTAAAATGAATATTAGAAAAGAGTTTCGCAATATATTTCTCCCACTCATCAAAGCATCTCCTATCTTAATTACCTTAGTTGTCTTAACTATCTATGTAGCTAATAAAGGTATAGATTACCTACCTCATGAATACCAATCAATGGGGGCAATTAAAATTAACAACCTAAATTATAGCCAATCAGGTTTTGATATATACCAGACGAAAAATAGCAATACCCCTATGCAAAATGAGACCTTCTTAACAGAGGTCGAAATTTTCAAATCAAAAGACTTAATTAAAAAAACGATTCAGCAATTAGATTGGGAATTAAGCATTCATAGAGTTGGAGATGTGCGAATAACAGAGTTAAAAGAGGAGCGACCATTCATTATAAAATATACGGTCCAAAAGGAGTCTGCTTATGATAAAGACTTTCCTATAAAATATATAAACGACCAAGTTTTTCATTACTTAATAAATCCAGAAAAGGACAGCAGTTTTGTGGAAATAAAGACTGGAGAATGGATAGAATTAGAAGGCTTAAAATTCCAAATAAACTTGAACGAGTCTTTTCTATTAACCCATCCAGCCGCTTTACATGCTGCTGCCAGATTTATGTTTAGAGTCAATAGTGTAGATGCTTTGATCAGTTCAATTTCCGATAAAAATTTATTTGTTAGACCGGTAGAAAAAGACATCTCTATCATTAAAATTTATTACAATCATGAATTGCCAACTAAAGCCAAGCATTTTGTAGATATGTTGATGCTAACCTACATGGAAGAATGTCGTTCTTATAAGGAGAAAATGTCAGATGAAACGTTGGTTTATCTGGATAAGCAGTTGGAAAGTGTAGCTGCTAAATTGCGAAAAGCCGAATCAGAAATGGCTTATTTTAGAACAAAGAACCATTTGGTGAATACCATGCAAGAAACCGATGCAACGCTAAAAGAAATTACGCAATTGGATATGCAGGATATTGACTTTAAAATGCAAAAGGCTGCCTTAGAAAAACTCTATGAACATTTAACTTCTGGCAATAGCCTTAATGACTATTCACCCAATTTTAAAGCATTAGCCGATCCTATCTTTCAACAATCTTATCTTAAAGTGCAGGCATTAGAGTTAGAGCGAAAAGATTTATTACAAAAATATGTTCCCCATAGTACAGAAATTGCACATATAGATTCTAAAATTAAAGATTTACGAGTATTTATTAATGAAAGTGTTCGCTCTACCTTAGACCGATTAGGCACTCGACAACAGGAAGTAAAAAAATCTATTCAAACAGCTCAAAATAAAATAAAAGAATATCCAGAAAAAGAACGAAAGCTAGTTATATTAGAACGAGAAGTTTCTCTAAATGAAAATACCTACAATTATTTAATGCAAAAAAGAACAGAATTAGCCATCAGTCGTTCTTCTAATTTATACCCGCATAAAATAATTGAAGCAGCCAATTTGCCCAAACAATTAATTGCGCCAAATAGATCGTTGATACTTGGTTTATGTGCTTTTTTAATGCTCAGTTTAGGTATTGTTTCGGCATTTATATTCGATTATTTTACAGCTAAAATTCGCTCTAAAGAAGATATTGAAGAGGCGATTCAAGCCCCTTTATTAGGAACAGTTTGGAATAATAAAAAACAACGATTTGAGTCTGCCGAAGTCGTATCTAATTTAGTCGCAAACTTAACAAAAATACCTGTCTCGGAAACTGCTGGACAAGGCAAAATGTTCCTCATTACTTCTATGAATTCAGGAGAAGGGAAGTCCTATATTTCTACCCATTTAGCTAAAACATTGGCTGCATCTGGACTCAAGGTACTTTTAGTAGATATGGATATTAGACGACCTAGCTTGCATCAATCTTGGAATATACAAAATGAAAATGGAGTAAGTGCCATCCTTGAAAAAAGAGTGCCTGCATTAGAAACGATTTATCGCACAGGGGAAGAAAATCTACATCTACTTCCTGCGGGCCGTTTGTTGACAGGAAATAAAGCTTTGTTTTTTTCCAATAGAGCTACTGGTTTTTTAGCAGATATGCGATGGCATTACGATGTGGTAATTGTGGATTCTGCGCCTATTGGTATTGTGCCAGATGCGATTCCATTAATGCAGGAAAGTTCTGCTAATTTATTTGTTGTCCGTTCGGGTTATACTCATCGACGTTTAGCCAATGAATTAGAAGCTGCTTTTGAGGAATGGCAAATTCCGAATCTTTATTTGGTCTTGAATAGTTATAGTCCTTCTAAAAAATATTTGCAGTATTATTATTCTTGATTAATTATTTATTGAGGAGTGGGAACAACTAATTTAACAGAGAAAAATCTCTTCTAAACGTTTTTTTGAAACACAAAAGGCACAAAAGTTCACAAAAGGGTTTTCACAAAAGGTTTTATATTATTTCACGTCTTAGGTATTGCAAAAAAACCTTTTGTGAAAACCCTTTTGTGAATTTTTGTGCCTTTTATGTTTCAAAAAAACGTTTAGGAGAGATTGAACGAGGTTATTTCCACCCGTCGAATATTAATTATTGATTATTTCAGTCAAACAGTAGATGGGATAGAAAATATGAATCAAAAAATAAAACAACTATTTGTTACTCTAAAAAAAGATGGGAATAAACTCCTAATCCTAGCGGATCAAATTATTGTAAGTGGTGGTAATTTTTCATTGGGACTAGTCTTAATTAGAATATTAGGTTTAGAAACTTATGGTTTATTTGCTTTACTTTGGATGGGTGTACTCTTTGTATTAAGTATGCACCAAGCTTATATTACTAAGCCTTTAATGACCTTAGCAATTGCAAAAGAACCGACCGAGCAACAACAATATTTTCAAGCCCTTTGGCAAATTCAGTTGGTAGGGATTTTCATTGCTTTACTTGGTATACTAATTTTAGTCCAAATAGTAAATTACTTTAATGTAGTCGCAAATTGGCTACAATATGTCCCAATCATAGGACTGATAACAAGTTGTTTCCTATTACAAGATTTTATCAAAAAAACATATTTTATTAAAAAAATATACCATAAACCATTGCTAATGGACAGCCTTTGCTATGGCATCCTTTTTATAGGTTTATTGCTAGTTGAAATATTTAGTATAAGTAGTTTGCAGACTACCCTCTTTCTATTATTAAGTGGCTACGCAATGAGTAGTTTATTATTTTGTCAACCCTTATTTAAAAATATAAAAGTAAAGGTATCCGCTTGGAAGCCTTTACTAAAGAAACATTATCATTTTTCAAGTTGGTTGTTGGGTACTTCCATCTTGCAGTGGTTCTCAGGAAATTTCTTTCTGGTAGCCGCTGCAAGTACATTGGGTACGATAGCTGTCGGTGCGGTCCGTATGGGTCAGAACATAGTCGGCTTATGTCATTTATTATTTTTGGCAATGGAAAACGTCGTACCTACGGAAGCTGCCCAGCACTTTTTTAAAAACGGTTCCCCTGCTTTAATAAATTATTTAAAAAGTACGACCTATAAGATGGGCGGTCTTGTACTAGTGGTGCTTGGGACAATGGCACTTGCTGCCCCCTTATTATTACACCTATTTTATGGGGCGAACTATACCCATTACAGTTATGTAGTATGGGGCTATTGTGTATTGTATCTATTTGTTTTTTTGGGGGTTCCAGCACGGTATTATTTTAGAACCCTGCAAAACACTAAACCTATTTTTCTTGCTTATTGCTTGAGTGCCGCATTCAGTTTGAGTGCCGCATTTCCTATGGTACAGTATTGGGGCATTGTAGGTTTGTTGGTAGGTTTGATTGGTAGTCAAATGTTAACTTTAATGCTTTATTTTTATTATATAAATAACTGGGCATCCGTAGAAATTGTTTAGAGGCTGTTTATTTGTTGAAATTGTTTATCTGTTTATGAATAGCACTTAGTGTCAATAAACAGATAAACAATTCCAACAAATAAACACCCTTAATCCATTCCCATTTTGGAAGAAAATTCCCTATTTTGGAAGATACCAAAATTTAGTTTTTTTTTAAAATATTGATTATCAAAAAGATACACACAATCATTAAACTGGCACTTCAATCGCATATATATAAATAGAGGTCACCATAAAACCTTATAATTTTGATTTATCGCTCTAATTCCATGTTCAAAAAAAATACGCTGTGAGGATTATACATATAGCTTTAGGAAAAGCCAACCCCGAAAGAATGAATGGGGTTAACAAAGTAGTTCATCAATTAGCAAGTACGCAAAAAGCATTAGGGTATCAGGTAGAACTATGGGGGATTGCGAATGATTTAGAGCCTACTTATCCAAAAAGAAATTTCTCAACTACTCTTTTTCAACAACATAAAAATAAAAGTCTTAGCGTAGAATTGATAAGTGCAATCAAGCAATTATCTAAGGATACAGTAGTGCATATTCATGGTGCTTTTATACTAGAGTTTTTTAAGATCACCAACTTGCTAACTAAGCAAGGCATCCCGTATGTTTTTACGCCACATGGTTCTTTTGCAGAAGCGGCAATGGAAAAAAATAAGTGGATAAAAAAAATATATTTTCAATTATTAGAAAAGCGATTAATTAAAAATGCAAAAGCCGTGCAATTACTAGGAATAAATGAATTTAATCATTTGGGTAAACTAGTAGCGAGTAAAAATAAAAAATTAATTCCTAATGGGATTGATTTAAAAAAGATTCCACTCTCTAAGAGCGACTCCAAATCTACTGATTTTATTTTTGGATTTTGTGGTCGTATAGATACCTATCACAAAGGATTAGACTTACTATTAAAAGGTTTTAAAATATTTACAGATAAAGGAGGACATGGGCGACTTGAGCTTATCGGTGATGGAAAAGACCGACCTAAACTACAACAATTTGCACAGCGACTCGGCATTGCCGATAGAGTTGTCTTTCATGGGGCACTTTTTGGACAAGCAAAATTTGATGTCTTATATTCTTTTGATGTTTTTTTGCACACCTCTCGTATGGAAGGATTTCCAATGGCAGTACTAGAGGCTGCAGCACTATCTATCCCCTGTTTAACAAGCGAAGCAACAAATGTCAATTCCTATATTCAACAATATGATGCTGGTTTTGCCTTGCCCGTAAACATTCCGGAAAGCATTGCTTCTGCCATGGAGTCCGCTGCTTTTATGCACAAATTTGATGCACAACAATTACAAAGAAAAGGAGCCAATGCTCGAAAAATGGTGGAGCATTCGTTTGATTGGAAAAATATTGCAGAGGAATTGGTGGAAACTTATGCTAGTTAGGTAATCGGAAAAAATTGTTTGATTGTTAAGATTGTTTGATTATTTTGTATGACGTTAACGCAGTAAATCGCTGCTCTGCGGAAATAGCTAAAAATATGGAAGAAAAAATCTTCCCCTATCAAAGTAAATCCTTGGCATTGGGTTTACTCTTTATATTGGGATTGCGGATAATGAGTTACTTCACTTTGTTCCCTGATTCTGTTACCATGACCCAATTAGTGAAAACCGTATTGCGTTTAATTTTAACTGGTGTCACTTTTGGGTTACTGCTCCAATTAAAAAATAAATTTCCGACTCATCGACTTCAACATCAAAATATAACCCCACTAATACTTTATTGTTGTTATTTATTTTTGGGTTTACTATCTGTTTTTTGGACCTCTTCCGTTCGATATACTATTCTTCAATTATCTATGATAACGGAAGCCTTGGTCTTCGCTTGGTTTTATATACAATTGGTCGCTTTTTACAATGCTATTAGCGACAATCATACTCGTTTTAGTTGGTTATTTGGTCATGCAACGATGTGGATATGTTTGGCTTTTTTATTAGGCTTAGCACTCGATCCTGATACTTTTTATCGGCAGACACATGGCGGAGAAGTATCTCGTTTAGGTGGTTTTATTATTAATCCAAATGAGTTGGGGATGCTTGCGGTATTGGGGACAGTCATGGCCTATACAGAAATGAGTGCTGCCAAATTCAAGGCTAGTCAGGTATGGATTTTATTGGCATCCGTGGTTGTTTTATTGCTGACTCAATCCCGTTCCTCTTTAGGTTCTTTTCTAATTGTCACGGGTATATGCGTATTAATGTCAGGCAACAGGAAACTAATGTTGGGATCTATTGTGGCTGCTGTTTTCGCCTTACCTGTATTAGTACAAACCATTATTTTAAAACAAGGAGATGTGGAAGAGGTAATGAGTATGACTGGGCGTTTGCCCTTTTGGGAAGATTTAATTGCCTATGGGTTTCCACGGGAACCTTTGTTGGGTTATGGTTTTATGCGAATTAGTTATAGTGATAAATTTGATGCTATTCACTCCTATGCAGCGGGTATGACGCATAATACATTCATTCAAGTTTTATTAAATCTTGGCTTGGTCGGTGCTTTTATCTGTATGTTTCAAATGATTGCTACTGCTCTTGTCATTGGGCATTCTAAAGATAGTTATCACAAAGTATTGGCCTGGCTTATGTTGGTTCCTTTGATTATTAATTCTTTAACGGAGTTTGGCATTTTTGGAGAATCCAATTATGGCATACAATTTTATCACTTTGTGATTTTGTTTTTTTGTATGAAAGTAAATATTAAGTAACGAAGAAAAATAAAATATTCCTTTTATTTTTAAACCTCTTCAGCTTGGTATCTGGTAAAAAGTATATTTAATATTTCTCTTTAGAGGGAGCAAATTGGTTTTGTTTTTTTGCAAAAAAACAAAACCAATTTGCTCCCTCTAAAAAACGATTCTAAGCTAACCAATGGTTAAAATTTTTATTCAACACTGGTTTGATTTTAAGACACTTAAATTGTTTTTATTTAAATTTTATTTCAGAGAAAGGTAGGTATAACACGTTACCTGCCAGCAATAAAACAATAAAACAATACAGCCATAAAACAATAAATTTAAAACTCCAAAGAATAACGCAAAGTCGGTAAAATAAGCTGCAATCCAATTTCTTTTATTTCGTTCCCCTCATCGCTTTGTTCCTGATAAGCAAACAAGACATTTTTTCGGCCATATACATTGTTGACACCAACAGAAAATTCTTGTTTTGTTTTTTTCTTATTCCATTTGAAATTAGCACTTATATCTAAGCGGTGGTAAGATTTAAGGAGATGATTATTAATGTCATTCGTATTGCTTGAAAATGGTTGCAAAATATCCGTTTCCGAAATCTCTGTCTCGGAGTCTATATCCAATAGCGTCACTCGTTGCCCACTGCCATATTTCCACGTTGCAAATAGATTAAATTTGGATCCAAATTGATGACTAAGACCAATTTTTACCACATGCTGTTGAGCGTATCGAAAAGGAAATCGTTGGTTATTATTAATTCCTTCAAAATAGCGTTCGGACCAAGCTAGGCTATAATTAAGCCAGCCTGTTGTTTTTCCAACGTTTCTTTGAAGACTGGTTTCTAAACCATAAGCCCAACCTTCTCCTTTTGCTACTTCTTCTTCCCAATCAAAGGATTCTGTGTTGTTATCCAAAAAGTTTGTTTCTTCCCTGTAGACCACCAAACGATTTAATTTTTTATAATAGAGATCCATTTCCCAAGTAAAACCCTTGAATAGCTGCCAATTCATACCAATGGTGCTTTGCCAAGATTGTTGTGGTTTTACTTTGTTGGTAGAAGGCACCCATAGATCATTCGGAATACCATTGCTAGAAGATTGTAACACATGCAAGAACTGACTCATACTATTAATTGAAGCCGTTATTTGTCCCTTAGGATGTAATTGGTATTGAAAAGAGAGTCTTGGTTGTAAGGAGGGATATAACTTATTAGGCGCAATAAATAGGACACTGTGTAAACCGATTTGTGCTTTTAATTTCTCTGTAATTTGAAAGTCATCTGAGCCATATAAATTTAATTCGGTCGCCAGAAAAGTAATATTAGAAAAGGTATTTGAATCTTCAATATCTTTTACGTTAAACTCAAAATTTATTTCTTCTTCAAATTCATTGTAGATTAAAGAGGGGGTGAATTGTCGAATAAGCAAACCTGCCCCAAATTTAAATTGATGTCGATTATTTGGGTAATAATCCAAATCTATTTTTAGGCCTACATCATCAATACTAGAACTAGCTAGTTGAAAAGAAACAGTGGAAAATTCACCATCTCCTTCCGCTTTAAATAGGGGACCTTGCATTTTATAAAGTTCTTCATAGCCAAAAGAATTTTGAAAGTTAAAACGGCTGTAAGTTAGCGTAGTATTAGAGAATAAATGCTTATTCCACAAGTGATTCCAACGTAGCGAAAAGATGCTATTTCCCCAATTAAAATTAAGATAGTTTGTGAGGGAAACACCAGATACTTCCTCATTTTCACCAACTAAAGAACCATCATAAACCAAGCCAGTATCTTGCATTTCTTCTTCAGAATTTATATTATCTCCTCCTCTGTAAAAACTAAGATAGATTCGATCTCTATCAGAGAAAGTGTGATTTAGTTTTAGGGTAGCATCATAAAAGAAGTAAGCATTCTTATAAGTAGAAGTTTCTGTATCTAGTCCCAATTTCGTAACAACATTTATTAGGGGATCTAAGTGCGTCCTTCTGACAGATAATAAAAAAGAAGTCTTGTCTTTTTTTATAGGCCCTTCCGCAAAGATGCTAGTTGCTAATAAGCTAATATTAATCCCTGCATGGAATTCTTTAGCATCACCCTCTCTAGTTCTTACATCTAACACAGAAGACAAACGACCGCTATATTGTGCAGGAAAATGACTTTTGTGTAGCGTTGCTTTTTTTATAGTTCGGGTGTTGAAAATGGAAAATAGCCCTAAAGTATGCGTAGGATTATAGACAGGCACACCATCTAATAAAACTAAATTTTGATTGTCATCTCCACCTCTAACATTCATACCTCCCAAGCCCGCTATACCTGATTGCACCCCTGCAAGTGTCTGGAAATAATGAAAGACATCTGTCTCTCCTCCTATGCTTGGGAATTTACCAATAGTTTTTGGATTGAGTGCTGTGCTAGTCGTCGTTGCTTCATTATTCGTTGATGGTAGCATTTTTCTATCTGTCACAACAACTTCATTCAGCGTAAATGCAGCATTTAAATTAATCGTAAGAAGTAAATCTTTCCGAATATTTAAGTGGTAATCTTTGGATTGAAAGCCTAAATAGGAAAAATTAATAATGGCTTCTCCTTTGGGTATGGACAGACTGTAGAAACCATATTCGTTACTAATCGTTCCTGTCCCTGTTTTTTGATTATAAATAGTAGCAGATACCAATCGTTCTCCTGATAAACTGTCTTCTATAAAACCACTAATCGTATACATGGGTGGAGGTAATGCAAACAAACGAATGCTATTGTTTTCTAATTTAAAATCAAATCCAGTGTTTTGTAGGCATCGTTGCAAGATGAGGCGAAAAGCAGTATTTTTTACATCTAGGTTGACTCGCTGTTGTTCTGTAAAATATTGACTATTAAAATAAATGCTGCAATCCATTTTTTCGCTCAGTTGCAGCAAGGCATCTGCTACAGGTAGGTCGGTAGCCACAAAGTCAATCTTTTGATGTAACAAGGATTGACTGCTAAGGCTTATTTGGAAAAAAAGGAGAAAACAAAATATAACAAGGCGCATTCTATGGGTTTTGGGTGTTAGTGCTAAAAAAATTTAAATTCAATTTTTATTTCAACCTCAATATTTATATCCAGTTTTGAAGTTGAGATTGAAATGTTATTATTCCACTAAACAGCCACCCTCTAATTGATAAGAAGCATTTTTACGCTTTACCCGAATATTAAATTCTTCACTTATTGCCTTTATGATCGTTTTTAAATCAGGTTCTTTAAATCTACCTGTAAATAGACAATCTTGGCTATTAGCAGGGGCTACTATAACTACTTTAAAGAAGCGTTCTAGGCTTTCTATTACCTCAGGAACAGGTGTGTTTTTATAAAAAAGAACTCGACTTTTCCATGATAATTCATTCATATCTGTCTCTTGGACTTTTTTTACCTGATTGTTTTGATGCTGATGAATGCCTTTTTCATTAGCAACTAAATCAACTGATTCAGCTGTCTCAAGGGAAGATAAGCGGACCTTTCCTGTTTGCACAACTACTTCTGTATAGGTATTACTTGGCAAAGCTTGAACATTAAAAGAAGTCCCTAAAACTTCGATGCTAGAGTTCGCTGTTTGGATAATAAAAGGTCTGGTTGCATCTTCATGAACGTCAAAAAAAGCTTCCCCTTTCAAGTAGACTTGTCGGCTCGTTCCGTCAAAATGTTCAGGATAGGTAAAACTACTTTTTGCATTTATCCATACCTTAGTTCCATCTGCCAACTGTATTTCTTTTTGTTCTTTAATATCTGTCGTAACAATTAATTGTTGAGTAGTAATTGATTGATTGACAAACAACCAAGTGCCAAGTCCTACTAATAAAGCGACTGCGGCAGCATAAGCCCACCATTGGGTTCTCCTTTTTACGGGAACAATCTTTCCTTTTACTATACCAAGATTTTCTTCTTTTTCTATTCGCTGTTGTAATAAGGTGAATTCCTTGTCGACATCTACTTCTATCTCTATGTTAGGACTATATTGTTCGCTTAATTCCCAATCTTCTTTAATTTTTTGCGCTAATACCCGATTAATAGCCGCCTCGTCTAGCCATTTATTGAGCAAGGTTTTTTCCACCAAATTGATGCCGCCTTGCAACTGCTTATACAACAATGCTATGAATTTATCTTGATCCATGTTTTTTAGTAAAATATTCTAATATGCTACACTACTTAACTAGACAATTGAAAATCGTATATCCCCTATTCTAGAAGGTAGTTTATTTGTTTAGACGGTTTATTTGTTGAATTGGTATACATAATTTTTAGCTGCTCTATAAACTAATAGACCGTTTACAAAAAACACCAAATCAATACCACTAATTTATTGTACTGTTCTACTGCGGCACGAATTACCTTCAATGCCTTCGTAATTTGATTCTCAATCGTTTTAGTAGAAATATCTAATTGAGAAGCAATTTCTTTATGCGAAAACTTTTCAAAACGACTAAGGGCGAAAATGGCTTTACATTTAGGAGGTAATTTATCTATTGTTTGATTAATTAAATGTTGCAAATCATTGGTTTCCAATTGTTTTTGTGCGGATAGTTCGTTAGTAGGGGTTTGGGCATCAAAATGGTCATCACCCCAGTCAAAACGCTTTTGTGCTTTCAGATAATTTAAAGATCTATTCGCTACTGCTTTCCGTAGATAGGCTTTTAGAGAAGATTCGATGGTGAGCCGTTCTCGTTTTTTCCATATTTCAAAAAATACATCTTGCACCAGATCTTTAGCGATGACTTGGTCACCAGTTATATTACAAGCAGTAACTAATAAATATTTATAGTATTGTTTGAATATGGATTGAAGCGCATCTTGCTTCCCTAGCTTCAATTGTCGAAGCCACTCTTGTTCCGTATCTGTTGTAGGTTGAAGCATAATTATAGTTTGAACACTTTCTATGTAAGAACTCAATGAGTAAATGATAGAATGAATAAATGGGGGCGCACATCTTCGAGAAAGTAGCTCCTTTTTTACAGATGAGCGACCCCCATTTATTCATTCTATCATTTACTCATTGAGTTCTTACCTTTCTATCGCTCAAAGTTAAGGAAGTTGTCGAGATATATTAAGAACAGGTTGGTTTTGAAAATTTCTAACTTTCAAAACAACTCACAATCAATCAATTGTAAGTGTTCAAAATTAAAGAATTAACCTGATTTCAGTATATTAAGATACAGGAATTGTGCTTGTATCTGACACAATAAGCTTATACCCTAATATTTGAATATTCTAATAATTCAATATCTTAATAGACTTGTTATCCTTTAAGAAATGCCTATATGAAATAGCTATTTTTTTGTTAGTTTTCTTTAAAAAATCACTGAATAATCCTTTTATTGAGTTATT
>ENA-ORXT01004576-ORXT01004576.1-marine-metagenome-genome-assembly--contig:-NODE-4576-length-14192-cov-4.361601_pt1 | contig 14192 bp, 8 predicted proteins | sample MGYA00237868_ERZ511482 | MGnify/ENA metagenome assembly ERZ511482 | reverse complement strand
GGTAGAAAACATAACACGTTTTGCAATTTAACATATAAACACGTTATTGTCATAAAAATGAGCAGAAAATGAATACAAAATTAACACTGACAATCGAAAAAGATGTCATAAAAGAAGCTAAGCAATATGCAAAAGACAAAGGTCAAAGTCTTTCAGATTTAGTTGAGAACTATTTCAAACTACTCACAAAAGATAAACGTAAAATTAGACCAAATCAATTGTCTCCAAGAATTAAATATTTACGTGGAATATTAAAAGTTAAGAAAAATTTTGACTATAAAAAAACACTAACTGAAGAATTAAGCAAAAAATATGGCATCTAAAGTATTTGTTGATTCAGATATGATTATTGAATTTTTACTGATAGAGAACCTTTTGCAAATCCCGCAAGTAAAATCTTTGAACTTAACGAATTGGATGTAATTCAAATTTATATCTCAGCAGTAAGCTTGATCAAAATATATTTCATTGTAAGAAAATATATTGGACATAAGGATACAATTAAAATTATAGAAGAGATTGTTGAGATTACTGAAATAATCGGAACAACAAAAAAAGAAATAGTTCAAGCACTAAAAAATGACTTTAAAGATTTTGAAGATTCTGTACAATACTCATCAGCTCTTATCAAATTAAGGAATAAGCACCCGGTTTGGGAGCTAGAAAAATAAAAGTAAAAAAATAAAATTTCATCAGAGATAAAAACAAATGCGATCCTAAAAAGGAATCAATTAATTAAACCGAGAAGAAGACGTTCTCTAAGAGATGAAAAGTTATATCCCAAATTTGATCTGTCAATGCATGGAAGCTGCTATACACGATCATATAAAAAGGAGTTTTCTTTAAGAATATGAAATCAATTAAAAAGAGAGTGTCTGTAAAAATGGTGAGCCACGCCAGCACGCCGCCGCAAGCAAATCAGAGAAAGCTATCCCAATTAGCAGACATAAAAAGAGAGATAAAGTACGCGAAGAACGGAATAAAAATGAGATATTAGATAATACGAGGATTGCTCTATACATTCCTTTGTATCATAATGAACGGAAATAAAGCGCTTTTCTAAAGATTAACAAATTATAGATGAGAATAATATACATAGTTATACTTTTTAACTTTATTGTTAATATATTTAGCCAAAATTATGACAATTCTTCATTTATAAATGAAGATATCAACTTCCTAAATCAATGCATTGACTCAATAAATATAGGATATAATTCAATACAGTCTAAAAGAGTTTACCTTTCAAAACGACAAGCAATTAGCAATTTATTCTATTATAGAGGAGACCTTCACAAAGATGTTTTAAACGATATTAATGATGGAATGCCTTTGTCTATGTTATCAAATAAATATCCTGACAGTAAAATTGCGGAAGGCCAATTAATTACAAATGAAAACGGTACAAAACCAAGCACTACTGAATATGTAAATGTAGTAATTGTATCACTTGATTTGTTTGCCGCTTCCATTTATATAGACTCAACTAAATTTAATCAGGAATTAAAAAATCCAAATGAAATAATAATTCCAGGACTAAAGTTTGAAACATCAATAAAAAATAGTGTATCATCAATTCAATTTAAAACTACATATCCAGCTAAGACTCTTCCTAATAAATATGAGGATAAAATATTATACCATTCATCAATTTTAAATCGACTCAAGAAATATTTCGTCAATGATATCAATAGCCATATAAATTCAGATGATTTTATTAAAATAACTAATAAAAGTAGTGATGCACATTTCCTAGATAAAATTCATATAAAATTTTATTATTATTATTATCTAGAAAATTATATAACGTATGAAAATGAAGAAGAGAATAAATACTTAACAAAAATACTAAACTTATTTAGAATACTACATTCGATGTATGAAGACAAGAGTATGAGTGTGATTCTAGAACTAGCTAAGGATAAGAACTTGGATATTTACAACATATCTTTATTTTTACATCTAGCGAGTAAAATAAATAGACTATCAGAGTCAACAGAAATAAATAAAATGAAGATATTTAGTTCAATTGAAACATTTCCAACAGAATTGATACCTAAATTAAAAAAATGAAAATGCTACTAGCACATGATCATGATGGCATATCCTTCGGGATACGCCACATTTCATCATTACGTTGTGTCATTAGAAAAATAAATCAAATCAAAATAAATATGCAAAAAACGATTTTACTTTTTATTACATCCCTAATCCTTTTTGGCTGTAAACAGAATCAAAATCAAAATGAACATCAAAGTTCAATAGAAATAGTTGAACCCAGAGGAGTTGAAAATATAGCTTATAAATGGGGATATATGGCATTGACCGCCCAAGCCAATGATACTGAAAAATTCAAACCAAGACCGACCGTCACTTCTCGGTATTTGGGTTTAATATTTGTTTCAGTATTTGATGCTTGGTCAATGTATGACGAAAAAGCTGTTCCGGTTTATCTTGAAGGCGTTGATAGAAGACCATCACAAGAACAGAACTTAAAAAATAAAGAAATTGCTATTAGTTATGCCGCATTTGGAGCAATGAGTGAATACTATTTTTCAGATAAACCATTGTTTTCGGCATTTATGAAAGAATTGGGCTTAGACCCATCAAACAAATCATTAGATCCTACAACGCCTGTTGGTATTGGTAATTTAGCTGCAAAAGCAGTAATTGAAGCTCGAAAAGGAGACGGCTCTAATCAATATGGTGAAGAAGCTGGTTCTAATGGCGAACCATATTTTAATTATGTTGGATACGAGCCTGTTAATTCCGCTGATAAAAATGTTGACCCTAACCGCTGGCAACCAAAGTATTTTTCAGACGGGAAAGGTGGAAAATTTGCACCAAGATGCTTAACTCCCTTTTGGGATAAAGTCAAACCTATTGCCCTAAAATCAGGAGACCAATTTCGACCTGGACCTCCTCCAATGATTGGTTCAGAACAATTGAAAAAAGAAGTTCGAGAAGTTATAGAATTACAATACAACCTAACAGATTATCAAAAGGCATTGGTAGAATTTATGCGAGATGGTCCACAGTCCGTACAACAAGCAGGGCATTGGCTAAAATTTGCCCAAGATGTTTCTCGAAGAGATAACCATACACTTGATGAAGATGTGAAAATGTATTTCTACAATCAAGTGGTTGCTATGGATGCTTTCATAGCTTCTTGGGATTCAAAAATGTTTTATGATTATGCCAGACCTTATGCATTGGTTCACCAATATTATGATGAGCAAAAAATAAAAGCTTGGGGAGGTGAAGGAAAAGGTATGATTGAAATGGACGGAAAGCAATGGAGACCCTATTCGCCTGAAACTTTTCTATGTCCTCCATTTCCGAGCTATACTTCAGGCCACAGTACCATTAGTGGAGCATGTGCAAAAGCGTTGGAAATGTGGACTGGAAGTGAAGAATTTGGTTCCGAAGCGAAGTTAGTTGCAGGGGCGATGACAGAACCTGATAATTTAGGCGATACAATTACTTTAAAATTTCCAACATTCACAGAAACAGCAAAAATGGCAGGTATTTCAAGAGTTTTGGGTGGTTATCACATTCAGGCAGATAATGTGGCTGGGTTAGAATTGGGAAGAAATGTAGCAAAGGAAACCTGGAAGTTTTACAAAAAACATATAAGAGAAGATTAATGGCACATAACACAGTCTCGTGACTCATTGTGAGTCGTCGGACCATAGATAAGGCGAGTATTTTTAACGAGGAATTTAATAAAATAGATAGCAAATAAAGGATCAATCTTTAGTGCGCTTGGTATTTACTTGATCGTCTCTACAATCATCGATCTCCATTTCTGAATTGACGCCAGTTAATTTTACCTGACAAGCATAAAGTCTCCCAATAATTCTATCTCTGTATTATCTACAAATCTTCTGACATTTGCTTTGTATACATACACGCCTTCAATGGAGTCTTTGCCATTAAATGTACCATCCCAGCCAATGTCTTCTGATTCTGAAACGGATATGTTTTCAAGATTGAAAACTTGGTTCCCCCAACGATCATAAATGCTGAGATCTAATTCATCAAAAGACGAATGTGGAAAAACAGAGAATAATTCATTTCCAAAACTGGAATTTGGATGAAATATGTTAGGTGTATAAATCTCATTACTCGATGTGATAAGGATCTCTATACTTTCAGTAACTGTGCATATGCCAGTCGAAACAGTCACATCCACAAAACCTTCGCGATTGGCAATTATTGTAGGTGAGGAACAATCAGTACAACTCAATTCAAAATCAACTGATGTCCAATTCCATGTGATATCGCTTTGATCAATGGGATTTGTATTAAGAGATAATTCTTGATTGAGCTGTGCATTTAATAGGAGGCTAAGCCCAGAGTTAAATTTGTCTTCTAGTCTAATATCAGCGGTCATACTGTCAAGGCAGCCAAAATCATTCATCCCATAGACTGTAAATGTACCAGCGCTAAGCGATTCAAAAACACCTTGTTTAGAAAATGAATTACCATCAATTGAAAATTGCAATGTTGTGTCTTGAGACTCGACTTGTATCTGACCAGAAGTTGTAGCATTACAATCTGCATTTATGACTCTAAGATTAAAATTCAGACCTCCGGTTGGAATTAAACTGAAATTATCTATTTGGCTACAGCCAATGTTATCCGTCAGCGTAAAGCTATAATCTCCAGGATTTAATGATGGTCTCGATAATTCCTCTGAGCCATCATTCCATACTATAGTTGTTGAAGGTTTGTTTGTCACTGTTATGATGGCTGATCCTGATGATTCATCAGAGCATAATCCTGAGGTCGTATCGAGACTATACTCTATTTGCTCATCTACATATTGAATAAAAAGAGAATCGTTATATTGGCAAAATTGTTGGTCAATTAAGCTCACCTTTAAAGTATCACCTGTTTTGATATTATCAATTTGAGGAGTATCGTCTCCAGTATGCCAAAGGATATTAAATTGTTCAGGAATATTAGTTTCCCCATTGAATAAGACTCGGGCAGAATACGAACACATAGATGCTTGGAATATCTGAATGTTTACATTCGGATCAGTATTTCTAATGATGACTCTTTCTGTCAGCAGACAACCGATACAATTATTGATCACATTGATTGTGTCTGTAGCGAGCGATAGATTAGGCTGGTATGTCAATATACCGTCTACCATATTCATAACGTTTGGATTCGGTTCTAAGTCAGATAAACAGTTTTCTGCAAATTGTAAGGTGATTGGAAAAGAATTTGTTGTGCAGTTTTGAATAGTGCGCTCTAATGTCAAATCACCATTTTGTTTTATAGATGCTGACATAGCTTCACACACACAATTATCGTCAATTGCATTCGTCAAAAACAACGAACAAAGATATTGTGATGGTACGTTTATAGAATCCTTGAGTACAATTGTTCCTGATGAAAGCCTATCAGCTCCAATGAGTATTTCATCAAAGAGCAATTCTCCTTCATCATATTGTTCATTGAAATTTTCATCTAAAAAAGAGTATAAACGTATGGCGTCTGATTGTTGAGACGTATTTACATTAGTGATCGAACCCAATATTTCTAATGTAACAAAATCACCTTCAGAAGCAACAAGCGCTGACTCTACATTTTCAAAGACCAAGCCTTGCTTCCAATTGACTTTTTGATTTGAATTGTAGGCTCTTGTGACGAGATATCTCGAGCTATTGTTTGAGACGCAAGTGGCATCTATTTCTGACATCATAAAAGCACTGATCACGTCTTCTCTGCACAGATCAATACAAGAACCATCGAAAGAGATATCAATTGTTATACTGTCTTCCACAGTGTTTGGTAATCCTTCAGTAATCACAAATACCTTTGAAAAATCGTCATCCAACACTTTTGAGATTGGATCTGGAATAATCTGACCATTAATTTTAGTACTATTTTGATATAAGAAGATATCATTAGGTACGATAAATTCGACTATTGGATTACTCATTGATTGAAGTTGATTTGTGCTGATTGTAACCCTTATTTGGACAGTATCGCTACATTGTCCATCTGCAATAGCGGATACACCTAAATTAAATTGTAAATCCTCTTCAGAAATAATTGGCAATCTGTCTGTTTTCGATATTGGACTGACGATCGTGTCTCCACAATAACTTAAACTTTCAGCAAATGAGTTTATCCTTAAAAATGGATCTTCAAGGCATAAATTTGAAGTGATTAAAACAAAGTGCATTTCGGAAATATTCAAACCGGACAATCCAGCGATTTGCTGTAAATCAACCAAAGTTAAATTAATAATTAACTGATCATTTTGGAATTCCAAAGCTTGAGAAATATCGGTGAGTTCATTTTTATCTGTAAGCTTAAGCTCATAATCTCCTTCTGGAAAACCATTAAAATAAATAGTGTTTTCAATTAATTCTCCCTGACCAATATTTGACAAGGTAAATTCAAATTGATTCGACTGAAATGTTTTTATTTCAGTAGGCACATTAGAGAATTCGAGCTGAGGAAATCCTGGAGGACTGTAGGATACAATGAAATCTGAAAATATATTACTGGCGCAACTATCTTTCAAGAACTGAGATTTACGACCGAGTTCAAAAAATAAACTGTCAAATCCGCAAGCATGATTAGAAGTATGAATGTTTAAAAAATCTAGATCAAAATCTCGGATTACGGTGTCACCATTTCCTTGTACATTTATTCTTGGTAATAATGTTAATTCAATAATACTGTCACCTACATAATTGCTGTTTGTTTTTATTTTAATGTTACTACTTAAGCCAAATCCATCATCAACAAAAACCGTAATTGAGTCTACGCGCATGCTTTCACTTTGATATTTAAAAAGATACTGTTGCTCTTCTGAAAATGCATTAGATCCAATATTAAATGAATTAAAAATGAAAGCGACATTTTTTATATAGGTCCATTCTGCAAATAGTTTAGAACTAATGATTTGGAAGTCATCTACTGCATTAAATCGTTCAGGTAAAAAAGTAATATTTGTAGTTTCTGAGAATTCGTAATTAATTAAATCTCTAGAGTCATCGGCATAGTTCACATATTCTATAATTCCTGAGACAGTGATATCCTGTAGATTCTCAGCAGGCTGACAAACTGACTTTAAAACCACTCCACCAGTAATGGGTTTTAAGATAGAACCATTTAAATAATCTGAAGGGATATTTTTAAATTGATAAGTTGTAGATCCATCTGGATTTTGGATAATAGAAGGACTCATACTTAAAAGTGTATCCCCAGCAGTTTCATCGCTAAATAAAAAGTCTCCAGTATCTAAAAAGAAGAATCTTGTTTCTATTAATTTTAGATCACCTAAGATTTCGTAACCTTGTGGAATTTTATAATTTATTTCTTTTAATAAAGGGATATCTTTGAATTCTTTTGCTGCGACTTTTACATTGAATATATTAGGGAATAGTGTAAATGACATGGGTATGGAATCATATATTTCAGTTGATAGACCAAATAAATTTTCAATAGGATTAAAAAACTCCTCTTTAAAAACTTCATTAATATACACTGTATCTGTGTCATAGAAAACTCTCTTGGAACATCCACTTTGAAGTGTGACATCAGTTAACGTTCTTAGTGTACCAGAAGTGACAATGCCACAATTATTTCCTAAAACGCATTCATAAGTAAATTTTATTTTTATCTCTAATACATGATCCAATTCTGAATCGATACATTGTAAATTAAAAGAAGATCGATCAAAGGAGTATAAAATCTGAGAATCTGATTGACTTAAAAATAATGAAGCAGAACACCGTCCTATCTCTGTTGTGCTATTTTTTTCTAAGAGAATAATTTCGGAGTCTAGAATATTAAATTCATATGAAAACAATTGACTTTCACTGATCGTAATTGAATAATTCTGCAATTCTTGACTACAATTAAAATTAAATGGAATTTGGATGAGCATGGTGTCTCCGTCAAAAAAATATTGATTATTAATGCTTGAAGGATTGGTATAAGGATCACGTTTTATTGTTCTTTCTTTATCAACATATCCTGCAGATAAATTTAGAATATTACTGCCATCCAATTCAAATGGTTCCTGTAGTGCTGGAACATCTTCGCAGCGTGTGTAAAATGGAGCTGTCCTTCCTTGGCGAGAAATTGCTGTTGCGCCACAATTTAAATTACATGATTTGCTTAACTCTGCTCTTAGACTTTCTGTATTATACTCGATACATTGATTACACACATCAATCGCACTGTCAAAATTTGTATCTGTATTAATATCACATATAGCCTTAAATGAAATATCAATAAAAGTCTGTGAAGAGTCAAGTTCTGAAAATGAAAATTCTAATAAAGTATCATTAATAATATTTGGAATTAAAATAATAGTATCATTATTATCATAATAAATAATCTCTTTAGTACTATCATATTGTAATTTTTTTGGTACATCTAATGTCAACAAAAGATCTTTTGTATTGCATTGATCAGTGACGTTTTGAGAAGGTCTTATTCGAATAGTCGCTGTAATCTCCTCTCCATTATCTAAAAAACGTTTGTTACTCTGATCTCTTTTAAATTCCTCAATCAGAGGAAATGTGACATTGAAATGATTTGATAAAAATGCATCTTCTCTGTTGGCACTAGACCTACCATTCGACATTAATTGGCAATAGTTACTATAGCTAGGAATAAGTGTAAAAAGAGCTGCTAGGTTTTCATAATTTTCAAAACAAGAATCATTCAGCTGAAGCAGTAAGTCAAAATTCGTACTATCGCCTAGAGGAATATCATCATACTGACCGTCACCGTCCAGATCATCAATTCCTCCTCTTCCATCAGGATCGGTTGTAAGATTATAAAAGAAAATTAAATATTGGGTTTCACTTTGTTTTAGAACCTCTACTGCTTGACCTCCTACTGAAGCTGACAGCGATAGGCACTCTGTAAATCTTCTAGAATACTGATTTTCTATTTCTAATGTATAGCCAATATTGTAAATATCTCCAATGCTTGTCTGTGACTGTAATATTGAATTTTTAAATGTAACCTTATTGGCTAACGGTTCACAAATACCATAGTTTAAGGCATTTAAAAAACCTGTTTGATTGTTATCTAAAAATCCTTGGACATTATTTTGATAAATATCATTCTCATCGACAAATTGCTGAGTTGTCTGACAATTTGAAGCGGTGCATTGATATCCTAATTCATAATCTATTGTCCGTATATCACATCTATTAATCTTATATGTTAATTCGAGAAGCAGCTCGTTTCCAGTTGATAGTGTGGAGCCGTTTAAATGGCTTTCATCTATAAATAATGTATCATTTCTAACAGAACCTAATGATGCTGAAGATAATGAAGCAAAATCTTGATCAATCCTTGGTAATAAATAAAAAGATCGAATACCAATAGACCCAGCATTAAATAATGTAATGCTTTTTGTCAAGGTTTCTAAAGTTGCATCATAGACATAATCTGAAAATTGACAGTCCATAAAAGGATTCTTTATGACTGATTCTTGCACTGATTCTGCTAAACAATCACTTTCGGATTTAATGAAAAAGCTTGCTTCAATATTTGTAAATATGTCATAACATTCTGGTATGACAGTTACAGTTCCTTTTTGCAACAAACATTCGTCTATATCCCCGACTGAAAAACGCATAAATGTAGATGTGACATCAGTTGGTTTTAAATCCAAGGTATTAGAATCATAAATTACGGCATCTGAGAAGTGTATCTCTAAACTGAGTTCTTGAAAAGTCGTACTTACTGCTTTTTCTATTTCTATTTCATAAGTTATATGATTACAATAATCGATAAATGATTGTGATTGTATTGAAATATTAAATTGCCCAAAACTAGCCAAGGAGTAAAATAAATTGAATATAATGACTAATGACTTAGCTATGTTTTTTGTCTGTTTATGATGTGTTCTTTTTATTACAGGATACAATTATTCTTTTTTAAAGTTTATATTTTGTTTATCAAAACAAAATATAAACTTTAAACCTCAATAGAAAACTAAGCCATACCAATCAGAGCAATTGTCTGAATTAATTCAAAACTTAAAAAATAAGCTTTTTTGATAAGCGTTTTTCAATATGCGATATCCTGATCAATCTTTTTGACTAAGAAATAGCCATCATCACCTTGCTTTTGATATAGAGGCATTAATATTAAAGATTCATGCTGACAAGCGATTGGACCATTTTCATTATCAGCTAGAATTTCACCTTTAGTGACAGATTTAAAATTCTCAAAGCCAGGCCTCATTATAAAGTCTTCATTTTCATCGATAGAATACGAATAAATTAACTCAACGTTTGTGGGTAAATCTGCCGAATAATCTATCAGTATTTTATCATGTTGATTTTCAATATGTTCTTCATCTACTAATTTGCATACCTTTAGACAATTGACAATTGCTGCAATCGCCCGATTAATAGATAATTGTTCTTGATGTTGTCCAGATTCAAAAGTGACAGCTGTCGTCGGAATATTAAATTGTTGGCTATTAAAAAAATGAAGTGTTGTGCCAGCTAATATATTCATAAACCCAGAAATAACGGGAGCATGAAAAGCCTGCGCTATCTTTGTGCTTTTTGGCGTTTCATTTACGATAGAAAAAATGCCTCCAAATGACGACGTTGTGTGTAAGTCCAAGATAATTAGCTCTGTCGGGTTGTAATTTTTAATTTCAGACTGAATGAGATCAATGATCTCTCTAATTTCCCTTTGCTCTGCGATTTCGTCATTACCCTCATAAGTAATTAATTCTGATCTCCAACATCTATTTAAATCTTTGTCAATAAAGCGTAACTGTCTTTGGTAAGCCTCCAGATTCCCAATCAGACCTATTAATTTCCCGGAGAACTTAAAAGTTGGGTTAGTAATCGGTTCGACTTCTAACATTTTAAACACCATTTCAAGAGCTTTGACCCCAGCGGGTTCATTGCCGTGCATGGCCCCAAATACGATTAATAATGGTCCATGATTTTTACCGATATATTCTCCGATTATCCGATTGTTCATGTAGTGCAAGCATATGTCATCGTGAACTTGCCTTTGGCAAGAATAAACCTAACAGATTTTCAAAATCTGTTAGGTTTTTGCTTTACATTTTTAGTTAACGTTATATTCACTTTGATGTGAAGTATGTTGAATTTGATGTGGTGTTTTTCTATTTTTCATCCAGAAATATAGAATACCAAACAATACAATTAATATAGCAGGAAAAAACATAATCGTTCCTAGTGTTTCTTGTCCCGTGAATAATTCCAATTCATTTCCAGTCAATCCATTTGATGATCCAGTAGTTCTATTAGAATCAATCCAACTGCCTATAATTGGCTGCATGAAATATGATGATAACATCCCCACGGCTCCAACAATCGACATCCCTAGAGCGCCACTTTCTGGAATGTAATCAGCGATAAACCCGATCATATTTGGCCAGAAATATGCAACACCTAATGCAAATACAATGGCAACTCCATACACTGCAGGACCGGTCACCTGAGTAAATAAGAACAGTCCTAAAGTCGCAAGTACTGCTGAAATCAACAAGACTCCAGTTGTATTAAATTTGTGAACGACCTCACCACCAAAATATCGAGCAACAGCCATTGTTCCAGTAATTAATGCGAGCACAAGCATTGGTGCAGCACCACTACTCTTCAAGATTAACTCTACCCATTGCGTAGGACCAAATTCTGATTGTGCAGTGAACCACATACAAACCATCATGAAAATAAATAGCGGACTTAACATCGCTTTAAAGTTTCCTCCGAGTGTACCAGCTTCAGCCACTTTAGCTTTTGGCCAATCTTCTCCCCAGAAATAGTATGCATAAATGATCGTCGGTATCATGATTAACCAAATCTGTGTCTGCCAACTCACACCAGCTCCTGTCATAAAGTAAGACACTAAACTGCCAATGACAATTCCACCGGGGAACCACATATGAAATCGATTCATCATTTTACTCATTTTATTTCCTTCGTAAGTATCTGCAATCATTGGATTACAAGCGGCTTCAGTACAACCATTTCCTAAGCCAATTAAGAATGTTGAAATCATTAATGCCATGTAAGAGCCTGCATAAATAGTTAAAATGATTCCCACAGCGTGAGCGAAAAAGGCAAACTGCATGATTCTTTTTCCGCCTACTGAATGGTAAATCAATCCACCAATGACCATTGAAATCGGAAATCCGAAGAACCACATTGAGTTGATATGACCTAATTGTTCGGCAGATAAGCCTAATTGTTCTTCTAGCTGAGGCAGTATACCAGCTCGTAAGCTAAATGAAAGTGCAGTCGTAATTAAAGCGAAACAGCTACCATAAAATAGCTTCTTATCGTTGATAATCTTATCCATATGACAGTTTTAAATGTTAGTCAGCGTTTGTAGATACTGATGTTTTTCAATTTGTTATTTGTTTGAATGGAAGAAGAATAACTCAAAAGAACTCATTCTCTTCTATTCATCCTGTTAATTTATTAAATCATCTTCGGCTTGAAAAGGAATTGGACAGCTAAATGTAAAAATTACACTTCCTAGCTTTATAGATTTGCAGATAGTGGAGAATTGAGTGAAAGCTTTACGGCTATGAAATGCATCTCTCGTTACACTCTTACGACTATTACAATGGGTTATAAAGTTTGTCTCAGATAATTTGCATAATTGATATTAGATAGTTTACTCAATTCTTGAAGCGCTACTATTACTAGATGTTGAATGCGAATTATCAGCCAAGTCAATACATAAAGAAGTGGACTGTAAAACAAGTGATAAAAACCATAATCTACTTTCGAAATTGACGCCAATGATCTATATAGTGACCATTGACTGGCAATATCCTCTAATCCCGTAAAAGCAAAAATAGTAAACAAGGCTATTGAATATAGATGGTCTTCAGCAATAGATTACGCAGGTTTACGGATGGGGATTTATGTAATCTAGAATTAGGTCGCAAATTACAAGACTATTTTTAATCCGCCTTACCCTTTGACTTTCTGGCAAAGGGTAAGTTTAAGGGTAGGTCAAGGGCTCTTCCTGTAATAATTTACCCCGAACCGAAAAGTTACGGGGTAAAATTACCGTTTTGTAGCCATAAGGAAATAATTGATTTGAATAAATCTATTGGCATTTTGCAAGATCTAAATAAGTTTAAGGATAAGTCAAGGGCTCTTCCTGTATTAATTTACCCCAAATCGAAAAGTTACGGGTAAAATTACCGTCATGGATAGGATAGGAAAGATTTTTTCAACTCATCATCACCCATCATAAGACCACAAATATATTGAGGCTAATGTTTTGTATGGAGACCAATGACTCGCAATCTCCTCTAGTTTTGGCTAAGAGTTCTTTACTTTCATCTTGAAAAGGAGTTGGACAGCTAACTGTCAAAAATACTCTTTCTTACATGTATTTACGGGGTAATATAGGATTACCATACTTTTCTTATTTTTATGGGACAACACGATTAAGCTTTAACAATTTTACAATTTCCCCAGTCACTAAAAGTTACTGGGGAAAGCAAACGAGAACAAAATGAAATTTTATACTAATCAATTATTTCACATTTACAATCAAGGAAATAATCGAAGACAAATTTTCTTTACCGAGGATAACTATAATTTTTTTCTCTGGAAGATGCGTGCCTATCTTCTGCCTTTTGGAGATATCGTTGCCTGGTGTCTGATGCCTAATCATTTCCATTGGCAGTTTTATGTAAAGCATGTAGAGATTGGCAGGAAACTATTTTTTAAACAAGTGGACGAAATAGAATGGCAACGAAGAAAAAGCATATATGGAAACAACGCACAGGTAGTTAAAAGAGATTGGACAAGGTTTTGTAGCCAAAAGGAAATAATTGATTTGAATGAATCTATTGGCATTTTGCAAAGGTCTTATAGTCTAGCGATTAATAAATCAAGAGCTTGGACTGGAAGTTTATTTAAACAGCCATGTCGAGCAAAAGATGGGTGGATAGATGAATTCGTGACCGTGACAAAAAATGGAAAAGAGACTTTTCGGTTTCTTGCTGAAAACAACTACGGCTATCAATGTTTTCGCTATATACATGATAATCCTGTAAAAGCAAAAATAGTAAACAAGGCTATTGAATATAGATGGTCTTCAGCAATGGATTACGCAGGTTTACGGAATGGGGATTTATGTAATCTAGAATTAGGTCGCAAATTACAAGACTATTT
>ENA-ORXT01004574-ORXT01004574.1-marine-metagenome-genome-assembly--contig:-NODE-4574-length-14200-cov-207.460101_pt1 | contig 14200 bp, 11 predicted proteins | sample MGYA00237868_ERZ511482 | MGnify/ENA metagenome assembly ERZ511482 | reverse complement strand
GTCAAACCTCCACCATTCAGCTGACCAGACATGGCCAGTCTGAGCGCATTAGCTCTTCCCCTTGTCGAATGCTCTTCATCAGCTGTCGCTTTAAAACTGGGGCACATCGTACCACCTGACTTCTTGCGACACTCCCCCACACCACTACACATGTGAACCGCTTCATGAAAACCCTGATCTTCTCGATAATGATAGACTGTCTCTATCCGATCATCTTCATACTGTGCTCCATATCTTAAGTTATGATCAATTGGCGGTGCATCTACGATTTTACCTGGATTCATCAGACCCTCCGGATCGAATATTCGCTTCACTTCTTTAAATGTCTCATAGAGTCGATCTCCAAAAAATGCTTGATTGAATGGACTTCTCACTAACCCATCGCCATGCTCTCCACTCCAAGATCCTTTGTACTTTTTTACTAATTGAAACGTCTCTTCTGCTATTAACTTAAAGCGATCAATATCAACTTGGCTGGTCATATCCATGAATGGTCGAACATGGATCACACCGACACTGGCATGAGCATAGACAGCTGCTTCAGTCTGATGCTTATCACATACAGCCTGCACTTCTTCTATATACTCTGGAAGGACTTCTATAGGAATCGCCGCATCTTCTATAAATGCAATCGCTTTCTTATCTCCTGGTCTTCCCAGCATCAGACCCAATCCCTTTTTTCTAATCATCCACACATCACTCATGGAAGCCTCATCTGTGAAAATGGGATATGCATATCCATATTGCTCTTGCTTAAGAGTCTGCACCATGGACTCTGCTCTGGCTAAAACCTCTTCGTTTGTATCTCCATAAAATTCTACAATCTGAACAGAGATGGGATCTCCGTTGATCCAGTGAGTATGTCGCTGCGTTGTCAAATTTTCACGACTCATTTTAATCACTGTATCATCTAAAATCTCAACACAGGAAGGCTGGTAAGAAACCATGGTCGGTACCGCCTTTATCGCATCGATCCGTTTATCAAAATGGACCACACAGATGCACTTCGCTTTAGGCAGTTCTACCACATTAATCGTAGCCTCAAGTGTCAATCCTAATGTACCTTCACTACCACAAAATAACTTAGCTACATTCCACTCATCTGTATACACAAATTCATCTAATGGATAGCCACCCACACGCCTCATGGTCTTGGGAAACTTCTCTTTGATTTCGTCGCTGTCTCTGTATATGATCTTTCGAAAAGCTTGATAAATTTTTGCTGTTCTACCTTCTCCTTGACACCTCAGGTCAAAAGCTCTTTGATCAAGCGTTGACAAATCTAGTATCGTCCCATCACTCAGCAGCACTTTAAGTCCGATCAAATGATCAATCGTTTTACCATAGAGAATGCTCTTGGTGCCAGAAGAATTATTACCAATCATGCCACCGACATTAGCTCGGCTACTTGTCGCAGGATCAGGCGCATATACCAGTCCATGCTCTGCTAAGAATAAATTCAAATCATCCCTTGCTATTCCTGGCTGGACTCTGACCCATTGTTCTTGCTGGTTATACTCCAGAATTTGATTCATGTATTTTGAAAAATCAATGATCATTGATTGCCCTACTGTTTGACCAGCAAGACTGGTTCCGCCTCCTCTAGGTAATATAGATATTTTATATTCTCTGGCAAGTGAAGTGGCATGGATGACATCTTGTTCGTCTTTTGGAAGGACAATGCATCGAGGTTGGATTTGGTATAAAGAAGCATCAGTCGCATACATACCCAAACTCAGTTTATCAGACAGGACGTCGCCTTTAATTTTTACTTGAAGAGCTGATATAAATTCAGATGTAGATGACATCTAACAAATATATTGTTCTGCTGCGGTTTTTATGCCATGTTTTAAAATTGAGATTTTAATGTTTGTTTTTGAGACGTCATTATAATCTTGGTTCGGATCTGGTTATTTGGATTGATTAATACGGCTTTACTCAACCGACCTTTAAATAGCAGGAATCTTCACATAAGTGAATGATGGATGGAACGAGGGTTAGAAAATATCTTGTTCTGAAATAGGCTTACGCATAGATTGAAAAAAATTACTCGACGGCAAAACCCATAGATTAATCGGTACAGAACTAAATATTTTGACTGAGACAGTCAAGTCACAGATCAAGAAATGATACATGTCAAGAATAGAGGTGAAGCCACTTCAAAATACTTGAAAGGTGATGCAAAATAAAGATTCTAATTCTTCTATTTATTTATGCGAGAATTCTGACAGGACTCTCCATTAACTGTTTGACGAACTGGAGAAACCTCGCTGCATCAGCTCCATTGATGAGTCTGTGATCAAACCCTATCGTCATGGTTACTATTTTCTGGCCTGCATGATCTAACTTATATCTGGCTACTCCAAGGATAGCGACTTGGGGCGGGTTGATAATCGGATATATAGATGTAGAGCCGATGGTTCCCAAATTAGAAATCGTAAATCCTCCTCCTTCCAGATCATCCATTGCTAACTTCTTAGTCTTGGCTCGTTCACTGAGTCTGATCAGCTCTCCTGCAATAGCATTAAGCCCCATGTGTGCCGCGTCTTTAATAACTGGGACAAAAAGACCATACTCTGTGTCTACAGCCACCCCAATATTGATCTTTTCCTTATACAGAATTTCATGGCTCTTACTATCTATACTTGCATTGAACAATGGAAATTTCTGAAGCGCTCTACTGATGCATTTTACTATAAATACAGTCGCTGATAGCTTTATATCTTCTTGTTCTGCATTTAGTGATTTTCGTTCTGCTTCAAGTGATGTAATATTAATATCTTCTGTCAGCCATGCATGTGGTATCGTCTTCCAAGCATGTGCCATATTAGATGCTGTCGCTTTCATGACCCCACTCATCGACTCACGTCTGACCTCTCCCCATGACTGACTGATTTCTACAGTCTTGACATCTTCATTGATCGATCTTTGTGGTGTTTGTCTGATATAGCTTTTGATATCTTCTTCCAGAATGGCAGATCCTTTAGGCTTTACTTGGTTGATTTCTATGCCCAATTCTCTGGATAATTTCTTTGCTCTGGGTGTAGCTCTTGCTACACTACCTCGATTGCTCACAAAATTTTTAACCGACTCTATACCTAAACCCTTCATTGGTTCTGAAGGAAACTCTTCTTCAGTAGATTGAGCAGTAGCAGTGATAGCTACTGTATTTGCTTCTTCAAGAATGGCTTCGGACATTAAAGTCAATATAGCATCACCCTCAGATATTTCATCCCCTTCTTTAACCAAAATATCTATGATCTTACCTTCTTGGTCACTTGGTACTTCTGCAGTAACTTTATCAGTCTCGACTTCAAGAATGGTCTGATTAAGACTGATCAATTCGCCTGGACTGACTAAGAGGGATACGATAACTCCACTCTCTACATTCTCTCCTAAGGATGGTAAACTAATGGTTATCTTATTCAATGGATTGCTGGGTTTAGTTTGTTAAGATTGACATCATGAGTTTTTGTATAGGATTTGATTTCTGCAGCTGTGACCAAGCCTTGTATCTCCAGTAGTCTAAGGGCCGCTAGAACTATGTACTTAGGACTAATTTCAAAATGATCTCTTAGTGTTGATCTGGACTCACTTACCCCATATCCATCAGTCCCAAGCACATGATATTGCTCTGGCATCCACTTTGCGATGCACATACCTTGCGACTTCACGTAATCTGAGACAGATATAAAGACTCCATTCTCCTGTGAAAATTTCTGTTCTATAAGACTTAGTTCATCTTGAGAACTTGTTCCCAATATTTTTTGACGATCCAGCTCCAACGCCTCTCGCTGTAACTCAAGATAACTTGGTACTGACCAAATATCGACATTGATTCCCATCTCTTCCAGCATCTTATCTGCTTCGAATACTTGACTCATGATTGACCCAGATCCTAATAAATGGACTTTCTTTTTACTCTTATTACTTTTAGACTTTTTAAACTTATAAAGACCCTGAATTACTTCTTTATCAGTGACGTGATCAGGCTGTGCAGGCATAGTATAATTTTCATTAGTGACTGTGATGTAATAAAATATTTTCTCCTGAAGATGATACATTCGGTTAATGCCATCTCTAATGATGATGGCCAATTCAAATGCGAATGAAGGATCGTATGACTTCATGTTAGGGATAACACTGGATAAGATATGAGAATGTCCATCTTGATGTTGGACTCCTTCACCATTCAGAGTGGTTCTACCAGATGTACCACCAAATAAAAAACCTTTACACATCATATCTCCACACGCCCAGATCATATCGCCAACTCGCTGAAAACCAAAAATAGAATAGAAAATATAAAATGGAATCATGGGTAGTCCATGCAAAGAATAAGCTGTGCCAGCAGCCATAAAAGAAGCGATAGCGCCTGCTTCACAGATCCCTTCTTGTAGTATCTGACCATCAGTACTCTCTCTGTAATAAGCTAATGTATCTGCATCTACCGGCTGGTATAGTTGACCCTTAGGCTGATAGATGCCTGAGTGTCTGAATAGACCATCCATTCCAAACGTTCTAGCTTCATCAGGAATGATCGGTACAATGTATTTACCTAAGTCACTGGATTTTAACAGCTTCGAAATAATTCTAACCAGTACCATGGTGGTAGACATTTCTCGTTCGCCAGATCCAGCTTTGAAATCTGAAAAAATATCTAGACTCAGAGCTTCAATTGGCTCTGCTCGTTCTTTGCGCTCCGGTATGGATCCACCTAATAGGGTCCGTCTGTCCTTTAGATATTTTATCTCTTGGCTTTGATCTCCAGGAATATAAAATTTTGCTTTAGCGGCATCATCTTCACTCATTGGAATTCCTAATCGAGTAGCCGCATCAATGCGTTCTTGTGCACTCATATTCTTCTTCTGGTGAGTTGTATTTTTTCCCTCACCGGCTTTTCCCATACCATAGCCCTTTATGGTCTTCATTAATATGACACTTGGTTTACCATTAGGCTTTGCAGCTTTTTCAAATGCTGCATATATTTTTTTATAGTCATGACCACCTCTCTTTATGGTTCTCACCTCTTCATCACTGAGGGACTGCATCAGCTTTTCTAATTCTGGATTATCCTTTACCCAATGAGATCGGACCTTCTCACCAGATAGAACTGAGTACATCTGATAATCTCCATCTAAGGCTTTATTCATTCTATCGACTAATATTCCATCTCTGTCCCGTTCTAATAATTCGTCCCACTCACTGCCCCAGATGACTTTAGTAACATTCCAGCCAGCGCCTAGGAAGCTTCGTTCTAATTCTTGAATGATCTTTCCATTACCTCTTACCGGACCATCGAGCCTTTGAAGATTACAGTTGACAACTAGTATCAAATTATCTAATTGCTCTCTTACAGCAATGTTTAAAGTCCCGAGTGTCTCTGGCTCGTCCATTTCTCCATCTCCGACGAATACCCATACTTTACCGCCATTCTTTTCCTTCAGTCCTCTATTCTCTAAATACTTTTGAAATCTTGCTTGGTAAATGCAGCTGACACCGATCAGTCCCATAGACGCAGAAGGGATCTCCCAGAACCAAGGCATTCTGCGTGGGTGTGGATAAGATGGTAAGCCACCTTCTGGACTCAGTTCTCTTCTAAAGTTGCGAAGATGCTCTATGCTCAATCGCCCTTCTAAAAATGCTCTGGCGTATATCCCAGGTGCTGCATGCGGCTGAAAAGACACAAGATCTCCACCATAGTCTGCTGTCTTCTTCTGGAAGAAGTGATTATAACCGACTTCATACATACTAGCTGCAGAAGCATATGTGGCTATATGCCCTCCTAATCCATCTCCAGAGTCATAGGCTTGTAGTACCATCGCCATGGCATTCCACCGATTGATATTTTCTATTTTCTTTTCTAATTCCGAATCGCCCGGATAGTGTGGTTGATGTCTTACATTGATGGTATTGATATAAGGTGTATTCAGTGCTTCTCCTACCAGTTTTACACCTCGTCTAATGGCATGTTCGCGTAATGATTTAATGAGTGCGGCTGTATGTTCTTCTCCTAAATCATCGATGATTTCATCTAAGGAAGCGATCCATTCCTTTTGTTCTATCTCCCATTGATTTTGAACAAGCTGAGCCATAATTTTCTTTTTCTGATAAAATTAAAGCTTAAAATTAGTTAACTATATTGAAAGTTAACAATGTTAACTAATATTTATTTATACCTCTTATCTAAGAATCATCTAGATAAACAGTACAATGAATGTCTCTAAAAAATAAATAAAGAAGTATTGAGAAGTCTTGTAGACGGATGCACTACCAAAATATTAGATGAAATATATTTATTCTATATATAAGTACTTCATATTCAATTTATTATATATTCTGGCTATTAAACTTATTTTTATTCACACTCCAAATAATTAACACTTTATGATATATGAGCGATCACCCATTTGGGTGATTGTAAATGGATTCTTGCATTTGTATCCTTTCCTCATCAATTCACACAACCTTGAAAAAACACACTTCTTAACACAAATAGCTTATCATGACTCTTGATTTTAACTTTATTAAAAACCACATTAGCTTAATCCTCATCCATTTCTATCATTTCAAATATAAATGGTAGCGCAGTCTAGATCTACTACCTAGACTGGTGTCAGTAAATGACAATTTCCATAAGTCAGTAATAATTATCTATTGAAATGAAGGAAATGAAATGAATGACACAGCGTATAATAATGGTTTTCTTAATCAGTTGAAATATCATCATAGCGAAGATGATAAATACACACTTGATAATCTATGCAAAAATTGTAATCTGAGTCGATCCCAATTACATCGCAAAGTGAAAGATGAGACAGGACTTTCAGTTTCTATCTACATCAGAAAGATACGTCTCAATAAAGTCATAGAACTTCTTAGGAATACTGACTCCAATATTTCTGAAATATCTTATCTATCTGGCTTCGCCAGTCCACAGTGTCTGCCTAAAAATTTTCAGCGTTAATTTGGATTTTCACCATCTCAGTTTCGATCTTCTATACCTTAATGAACCTCGAAAATGGAAAATATATAGACGATATAAAGCCATCCAAACAACTGAATAATCGACTGGCGACTATTCCTAATGCCTCAACTACTTTATGTTAAACTGTTATTCACTTTAAGTTATACTAAATTAAAATCATAGTTTAATAGCCCTCAACAAATAAGTCTTCTCTTATGCGGCATTTAATCATCTACACTTTTCTTATTTACATCTTCGCTTCGCTATCTGTCTCACATGAGTGTGCCGCCCAGACAGATAAGCTGATGCCTATTAGCTCTTCTAAATTATCATCCATTATAAAATCATCTGTAAAAAAACAGAAGTCTGTATATCGATGGAATCAAGCAGATGAACATACCTTATGGAGTGCAGGCATCCAGACAGATTCACTCTACAGCATTGGGTTTCAACCATCTGAAGCACCAATTAACTTCGTAAAAATAAGTCAGTTTGATCTGACCGATGAGACTTGGCAGCAGTCAAAATATAAATTGATCAATACCATCAGAGAACACTTTCAATCGAAACATGGAAGCCGATATCAAGAAGCCGATATATTTCCCTATGGAATACAAAATCGTCTCCCATATGTCAATGCTAAAATCTTCGATGCTGAATTATTGTCTAAAATTAGAGCTCTGCCGACGACGTCTTTCATCGATGTGATGACGACTGCGCCAATCGAAAAAACCTATAAAAGTGCAGGCTGTGGAGATGTCAGTGCAAGCTTAAATACAGCAGATTATAGCGCCACTAGTCCAGGAGCTATTAGGTCATGGCATCATAGTTTTAATAATCTGGATTGTGCATGGGATGATGGCTATGCTGGGCAAGGGATCTGGATTGCCATCATGGACACAGGCGTATCTCCTGATCAAGAAAAAATGAATGCAGAGTTTGCTGAAGGTGAGTCTTCTGGCAGAATGGTAAAGAAATATAATACCTATCAATCCCCCGTTGTCCAAACCACTGATTGGGAAGATGACTGTGGTCATGGAACAGCAATGAGCGGATTAGCGGCCGCACCTAAAGGATTTGAAGGCACAGCTGCAGGTATCGCTTTCAGAGCTAATCTCGCAGTCTATAGAGTCACAAATGATGTCGTGGTGAATGGTGCTGATGAAAAACAAGGACTTACTGACGCTATCATGCATGCTGCAGATGACCCTAATATTAAAATCATCAGTATATCATTAGGTGATGTCTTCTTTAATAATCAGATTGCCTTAGCGATAGAGTATGCATATGGAAAAGACAAACTCATATTTGCTGCTGCAGGAACATCTACCACATTAACCAGCTGGTATCCTGTGATCTTCCCTGCTAATATGTTAGAGACTATAGCTGTCACTGGCATCACCGATGATACAAACAGAGAAAGATGTGACATTTGTCACGATGGGCCAGAGGTAGATTATGTCGTGGTCATGCAAAGACAAAATAATGGAAGTCGTAATGCAGTAACCATCGCTCAGCCCAATAATAACAATGGTTATGTCAGTGGTTCTTCTGCAGCAACAGCTTCAATGGCTGGATTTGCTGCAGTCACTTGGAGTAGCGATCCATCATGGACTAAAGATGAGGTGATAAACAGGCTAACCCAAGCTAGTGATAATTATCCTGTCAGAGATAATGATTTCGGGTGGGGGATTGTCGATATCTGTCAAGCTGCAGATCCGGTATTTTCTATCCCTTGTAGCCCCCTGACTGCTAATAATGTGACGATGACAATAACTGATATTTGTTTTCCAGCTGCGAGTGATACTGGTTCTGAAGCAGAATGGGTGCTTAGTTTCGATGGAAATTCCTATTATTTTGATGTGCCAGAAGTGGGAGCCTGCGGACCTGTGAATATGTATATTAACACAGGGGCCTGTGGCAGTCCTCCGATAATAATTCCCATTAGTGCGACCAGTTGTGGCGAAAATAGTAGTACCGTAACCATTTATTCACACGAAAATGACGGAAATGAAGATTGTGTCTTAGGATTTTTTGATGACTATGAATATTCAAATGTAGAAACTGTATCATTCTCCTCTAATACCATCACTCATAATTCACCTGCAGGTCCAATTATCATCACCTATACCCTATCCTGCATGGCAACTACCCCTCCATTATTTGCTGGGATTTCTGTACCTGAAATTGCTTGTCAGAATCAATCCGCTACAGCAGACTTTTTTGCCAATGGAGGCCAAAGCCCCTATACGATAACTTACCAAATAAATGGAGGTTTGGATCAGACAATCGTCACAACGGGAAATAATGCTTCTATCAATATCAACACAAGTAACAGTACATCGACCACATATACTTTAATCAGTGTCGCAGATGCCAATGGATGTTCTCAAGTAACAACAGGAAGTGAATCAGTGATGGTCATTGCTAATCCTACCATCTCAGCAGCAGCATTTTCAACCACTTCATGTCTTGCAAGTGATGGCTCTATCGAAATCACAACCACTGGCGTACCAGACGGCACATACGATATCAATGAAGCTAACGGCATCTTAGCGACTATCATGATCATCAATGGAACAGGGACCATTTCTGGTTTAGCAGCTGGCAATTATAATGACTTAAGCATCTCTTTAAATTCTTGTATATCAACAGAATATCCGGATGTGATTATATCTGATCTTCCACCCTCAGCACCTGACCAATTGACAGCAATTGTAACTGACTTATCTGCTATGCTAAGCTGGGTCGAACAAGGAGGAGCTAATGCTTGGGATATTGAAATCGTCATAGGCCTACCGACAGGAATAGCGACACACACTTCTACAAGCAATATTTACCAAGTCTTTGATCTTGATCCTTTGACTGATTACAGCTTCTATGTCAGAGCTGACTGTGGCATGGGCGAAGTGAGCGCCTGGTCGGGGCCATTTGATTTTTCTACTGACTGTCATCCTGATTTTGCTGGAATGAATCAACTCATCAATACTCAGAATGGTACTGTAGATTATGAAACTGATGGCGTCATTGAATCAAACCAAATGATTATATCTCCAGCTCAAGTGGACTATGACTCTAAGATTGAGATTTTAATGAAAGCCGGATTTGAGGTGCAAGTGGGAGCTGTCTTTCATGCATTTATAGATGGGTGTGAGGGTATTGATTAGAGTCGAGAAAGGCTGTCTTTTTGAATAGAAAATATAATCTTCTAATATTTCTTTCAGTGACGATTTTAGCTAAATAGATCAATAAGTCTTGGTCATTCTTGAAGGGATTATGATGATAAAATCAGCTTGACCTTTATATTTATTTTCTAATTTCTCTATATTCTCTTGTTCCTCAGAACTAATAGATAATATTTTCAAGTCAGGATCTGCTTGTTGCAAATACCAAATAATACCCTCACCATTATTAGAATGATAGGATCCATTAAGGTGTAAGAATAGATGATCAGTCTTCTTCTCGCTTAATATCGAATGAGCCATGGTCGCATCTTTCAGTGCTTGAGCTTTAGGTAAGTTATCATTCGCATGACTTGGATCGTCAAACATGTCCATCATGCTTTTATATCCAGGCAATTCAGAATCATAGGCAATAGGTAGTGGTGCTATCCACGCCTTCTCCTCTGTTGATAATGAGTCTAAACTTTCCAGTCCTTCTCGATACACTTGAGTGGCATATCGTCTTGGGACATTAGAGGCTATGATAGGTATGTTTTTGGATTTTGCATATTCTACTATTGGTTTATAGTCTGTCTCATAGTTAGACCATAGTCTGGCAGTACTGTCTAGTACACCATACGTGATACTGTCCTGTAGATATAGCTTCAAGACATCTTGATTATCGCGCTCAAACATCTCCATGCCGAGTATCACATTAGAGCTAGAATCGAGATCAATTAGTATTTCATATTCCAGCCAATGACAGATCGGGCTGTTATGCATCTCTCCGAATAAAATGATATCTGCAGTATGAAGAGAATCTAACATTTCTTCATAATTCATTTTTATGCCAGCGGAATCGAATAACTGATAGGCTTGCTTGTGCTGTGCATATATACTATGGCCCAGATAACTGAGTGCGATCCAGATGCTAAGTGTTATTCTTACAGAAAAGTGATAAGTCATAATATAGAAATATAAATATTCTCTTTTAACAGAAAAAAGGCATCAACTTATACACCATCTACTCCATAGATCGAACCTGCAAAAGATAAAAATTCACATGTTGGGCACTTCTATGTCCAACAAGACCAAAGATAAAGCTTAGCTGATATCTTCAGCCTTTTATGTTATTAGTAGGTTTTATGAAATGGGATCTAATAGATAAGGATTTGAAATAGATTTCTTCCCAAATCGTTTCAAAAGAGCAATTTCATCTTTTTCAGAAATATTCTCTTTCTTAATTGTCTTTTGAACTCGAGGCTGACCTAAGCCAGGTATTCGAATTTTAAAAAATGGCCATAACAATTCACTATAGTAAACTTTTTTCAAATCAGGAAATCCAGAAATATAGCTGAGTTCATTACTCATTTTAAAATCTTCAGAATAATAAAACTTCCACTGACCATTCTCAGCTTCAAGATATCCTATAATAATCTCTTTATACATTAAGACAAATTTCTGTACTTCTTCTGTGGACAATGCGTTGACATTATCCTCTTCACCTTTTGCAAACCAGTCAAATAGCTTCTTAATCATGAATATTGGCAATTTTTCTTAATCTCTTAAACCTCTCCTTTACGATGTAACAGACAAGCTCATTCCTTTCGTCTATAAAGTACTGTTTAAATTCATTATTGTAAAGATCTAAAACAATTTTTTCATTTTCAAACGTAATTAAATCTCTAATTGTTCCTTGATGTTCAGCATTATTCGACCATATGAATCGTACAAGATCAAAGTGATTGACATCAGGATTTCCCTCTATACTTATTCTGGGGCACGCATTTTCGATATAGTTTTCAACTTTTTTACCACCTGAAGTTAGATTTATTAGCTGTTTTTTAACCCTATCATCATTCCAATTCCAAAGCAATCCCCTTGCCGTGTCGTATATAGGAGAAAATAAAGGATTTGTATCATCGTTTCTGACACTTTTGATGACTCCCCAATTGTAAAAATGCCTATCATTATTTCCAACTATAGCATCAAATACTATCATTTTTACAAGTTCCTTAATTATTACTTCACAGCAATTTTCGAAAACAGAGTTAATTGCTTCAAATATGAATTGAATAGTAAAAAGTTGTCTTGCAGATTGTCTATCATTTGCTATTTGTTCTGCAAAGCTCTCATCTTGAAGATATTCCCCGCAGATTTCTGCACCATGTACTAATTTTTGTTCTTCAACATAAAGAAAGTATTTAGATAGAAATCTAATTTGTCCGTTAATATTACATAGGTTTACATGATTCATATTTAGGCCAATTTCAGTGCCTACTCTATTTAGTAAATATTCGATAACTGATTCATTAGGATACCATTTTTGAGCACTCTTTGCAATAAATGAATTCCATGTTTTTAACTTTGATTTATAAACCTTACCGCCGCTCTCATAAAAATAGGCTTTGATAAATCGCTTTGGAGCATCACCATCCAGATTAAATGGAATTATGCAATAGTTCTTCTCTTTCAGTATTGGGATTCTATGAAGATTTCGAAATATCCCCGAAATGTTTTCAGACTCTTCTATTTTCAATCTTTTTCTAAAATCTCCCTTCATAAATTTTTTATGCTCTGTTATTCACCTTTTATTATTCTGAGATTTTCTAATTCATTCAGAATATCTTCATATTCTTTTTTATCAATTTGATTTGTTTGATAGAGCCACAAAAAAGTTTGTTTTTGCTGTTCAGTTGGTATGTGATCATCAATTTTTAAAAATGTTGTTCTAAAGTGCAGTTTTTTGGCCTTTCTAATCAATTCAATAAAGTCATCTACGACTTCTTTCTCGTTTTTTCTATAGAAGAAGCTGATGGTTGTGTTTCCTTTAATATGTTTGATATATTCTTTCTTAAAAAGTTTGGCGGCCCATGCACTTGTGCCACCAATTATTCCCATTCCTGCTCCACCAATTATTGTTGAAGATATTTCTTTGTCCTTTAGCTGATCCACTAAAAAGTATAAAAGAAAAAATAGATTTATCATCACAGAAAAGAAAAGTCCGACTTCCGCTTTGTTTGGTTTCTTATTTACGATTATTTCTTTGAAGTCAATATTTTCGAATTCAACTTCATACTTTGAGTAATCGCCTTCATGTTTATATTCAGCAATTATACCTTTGTCGTATAATTCGAAAACTCGAAAGTCCTTTCCGTTTTTTTGAGTTAATTTTTTATTTTCAAGAGTTGATTTCATTTGTATTTATTATTCTAATAGAGCATAACGTATCGGTGACATGCGTCGTGCTGACGAAGGAAGCATGATCGTCATGGTCACTTGTTATGTAGAGTGACTTACCGGTTTAAATTGTTTTCTATATCCATTCTTTGATGAAGTATTCTATCTACAAAAATCATATCATTTTGAAATTTATATAATATCATATGTGAGCCGATGTTCATTCTTTTATGAGTCTCTTTTACCTCACTAATTGACTTGCCTATTTCTGGATTCTTACAAATAAGTTTAATCATACTAATTATGCCTTTATAGTATTGTTCTGCTTGTTTTATTGACCAATTTTGAACAGTATATTCCCATATTGAATCGATATCTTCTAATGCAATTTTACTTAGTTCGTAATTCATTTAGAAACTCTATTCTTCAGTTTAGCTAAATGTTTTATTGGGTCAAAGTTTTTAACATAGCCACTTTTTTCTCCCACTTCAATTGCATCTCTTAGTATTCTAATTTTTTGCTCCCTTTCATCTACCAATCGTAGACCTGCACGAATTACTTCACTTGCCGACGAAAACCTTCCTGATTGTATACTTTTTTCGATTATATCTTCGAAATGATCACCTAATGTAACTGAAGTGTTCTTTGCCATAATTTTATCTTTGTGCCAAATATACCAATATTTGGTACAATGTGCAAATCTTAGTTCTCCGTTTTTATTCTTATTAATGTTAGCTTAGTCACTGTCAATCATTTCCTGTTTTGGAGACTTTTAGTTGACCTTTTTAAAGATATTGAATTAGTTAGCAACGGAGATTCCTTGGTAGCATAAAAATTGATACCCTAATTGTTTCAATTACAACTGGTCTAATCTTAAGAATTCTACATAACG
>ENA-ORXT01004573-ORXT01004573.1-marine-metagenome-genome-assembly--contig:-NODE-4573-length-14202-cov-2.725876_pt1 | contig 14202 bp, 12 predicted proteins | sample MGYA00237868_ERZ511482 | MGnify/ENA metagenome assembly ERZ511482 | reverse complement strand
TGGCAATACTTCATCGAGGATCTTGCGCTGATGGGTGGCGCAGAACGCGAGGCGGGCGATTACACGGTCGGCGAGGCGGTCGCTGTCACGCCGGGCCGCGTCGTCTTTCGCAATTCCCTGATCGAGCTGATCGCCTACGAGGCGACAACGGAGACGGTGCACCCGGAGCCGCTGCTGATCGTGCCCGCGTGGATCATGAAATACTACATCCTCGACCTGTCGGCCCGCAATTCGCTGGTGCGATACCTGACGGCGCAGGGGTTCACCGTCTTCATGATCTCGTGGCGCAACCCCGACGCGGCGGATCGCGACCTGTCGCTGGAGGACTATCGTCGCGACGGGTTCGAGGCGGCGCTGGATGCCGTGGCCGATCTGGTGCCGGGCGAGGCGATCCATGCCGCCGGGTACTGCCTCGGCGGCACGCTGCTGGCGACCGGGGCGGCGGCGCTGGCGCGGCGGGGCGATACCCGGATCGCGAGCCTCACGCTGCTGGCGGCGCAGGTCGATTTCGAGGATGCGGGCGAGCTGACGCTGTTCATCTCCGAAAGCCAGATCGCGTTCCTGGAAGACATCATGGCCGAGCAGGGCTATCTGAGCGCCGAGCAGATGGCGGGCGCGTTCAAGATGCTGCGCTCGAACGACCTGATCTGGTCACGGGTCATCCGGCATTACCTGTTGGGCGAGCGGTCGCGGATGAACGACCTGATGGCCTGGAACGCCGATGCGACGCGGATGCCCGCGCGGATGCATTCGGAATACCTGCGCCGGATGTTCCTGAACAACGATCTGGCCGAGAACCGCTACAGGGCGGACGGGGAGGCCGTCTCCATCGGCGACCTGCGGATGCCGGTCTTTGCATTGGGGACCGAGCGCGACCACGTCTCGCCGTGGCGGTCGGTCTACAAGATCGTCGCGCTGACGGATACGGACGTCACCTTCGCGCTGGCGAGCGGCGGCCATAACGGCGGCATCGTCAGTCCGCCGGAGCGGACGGGCACGCATCACCGCATCGCCTCGACCGGCAAGGACGCGCCCTTCGTGTCGGGCGACGACTGGCTCGCCGGAACGGAAGAACGCGCGGGGTCGTGGTGGGGGGCGTGGGCCGCATGGCTGGCCGAGCGGTCCGGGGCGCGGGCCGTCGATGCGCCCGGGCGCGAGGCCGCGCTGTTCTCCGATGCGCTGGAAGAGGCACCGGGAACCTATGTCAGACAGCATTGACGCCCCTGCCGGCCTGTCTTCGGTCGAGGCGCGGGCGCGGCTGGAGCGGTTCGGGCCGAACCGGCTGACGGTCGCGCGCGGGGCTTCGGCGTGGTCGATCCTGCTGCGCCAGTTCGCCAGCGTCCTGATCGTCATCCTGCTGGTGGCGGCCGTCATCGCGGCGGTGGTGGGCGAGACGGTCGATGCCGTCGCCATCATGCTCATCGTCGTGCTGAACGGCGCGCTGGGGTTCGCGCAGGAATGGCGGGCCGAACGGACGCTCGAAGCCCTGCGCGCCATGCTGGCGGAGACGGCGACCGTGATCCGGGACGGGCGCGAGGGAGAGGTCGACGTGGCGGACCTCGTGCCGGGAGATCATGTCCTCCTGCGATCCGGCGAGCGGGTGCCCGCCGACCTGCGCCTGCACCGCGCCACGGCCCTGCGCGCCGACGAATCGGCCCTGACCGGCGAATCGGCCAGCGTGACCAAGGCGGTCGGCGAGGGGCGCGCGGGCATGGTCTATACGGGCACCAACATCGTGGAGGGGCACGGCACCGGCATCGTCTCCGCGACCGGCATGAAGACCGACTTCGGCGACATCGCCGGAATGGCGGGCGATATCTCGCGCCAGCCGACGCGGTTGCAGCATCAGCTCGCGCGACTTGGCGCGGCGCTCGGCGGGGTGGCGCTGGCGCTCGGCGCGGCGGTGATCGTGCTCGGCATCCTCGCGGGGCGCTCCTTCGCGGATATGGCGATGACGGGCCTGTCGCTCGCCGTCGCCATCGTGCCGGAGGGCCTGCCCGCCGTGGTGACGGTGACGCTGGCCCTCGGCGCGCGGGCGATGGTGCGGCGCAAGGCGCTGAGCCGACGGCTCCAGGCGACCGAGACGCTGGGCGCGGCCTCGGTCATCTGCACCGACAAGACCGGCACCCTGACGGAAAACCGCATGATGGTCGGGCATGTCTGGACCCCGGCGGGCGAAGTGGCGGTCGGCGGCGAAGGCTATGCCCCCACGGGCAACTTTACCGTCGACGGGGCCGCGCCCGACGGGGCCGTGACGGAGGCGGTCGCCGCCCTGCTGCGCGCCGCGCGTACCTGCACCCATGCGCGAATCGTGCAGGAGGATGGGGCGTGGACCTGCACGGGCGAGCCGACCGAGGGCGCGCTGGTCGTCGCGGCCATGAAAGCGGGGGTCGAGCGGGCGGGCGAACCGGTACGCGAGATCCCCTTCACGCCGGACCGCAAGCGCATGACCGTGCTGGTCCCGGGCGAGGGCGGCCTGCACGCCTTCGCCAAGGGTGCCCCCGAACGCATCCTCGAACGCTGCGCCCTGACCGGGGAGAGCCGGGCGGAGGCCGAACGCGCCTACGAGGCGCTCGCGGAGCGGGGATACCGCGTCCTCGCGGTGGCCGAGCGTGGCGGCATCGACCTGGAGACCCCTGACGATGCGGTCGAGCGCGACCTCGTGCTTCTGGGCCTCGTCGGCATCATCGACCCGCCTAGGCCGGAAGTCGCGGACGCCATCGCCCGGGCCACCGCCGCCGGGATCGACATCGTGATGATCACCGGCGACGCGCCCGTCACCGCATTGGCCATCGCCCGGATGCTCGGCCTGCCCGCGCCCGGCGTCGTGACGGGCGAGGCGCTGGATGGCATGGACGACGCGGCCCTGTCGGCGGCGCTGTCCACCGGCACCGTCTTCGCCCGCACCACCCCGCGTCACAAGATGCGCATCGTCGGGCGGTTGCAGGAGGGCGGGCGCGTCGTCGCGATGACCGGCGACGGGGTGAACGACGCTCCGGCGCTGAAGAAGGCCGATATCGGCATCGCCATGGGCATACGCGGCACCGACGTGGCGCGGGACGCCGCCGATATCGTGCTGCTCGACGACAACTTCGCCTCCATCGTCGGGGCCATCGAGGAGGGGCGGCGGCAATACGCCAATATCCGCAAGTTCGTGCGCTACCTGCTCAGCTCCAACGGCGGCGAGGTCGTCGCGATCACCGCGAGCATCGCCATGGGCGGGCCGCTGATCTTCCTGCCGGTCCAGATCCTGTGGATGAATCTCGTCACCGACGGCGTCACGGCCCTGACGCTGGGGCTGGAGCGCAGCGAGCCGGACGCGATGGCCCGCCCGCCCCGCGTGCCGGGGGAGGACGTGATCGGGCGCACGGGGCTGGCCGTCATCCTCGCCTTCGCGCTCTATACCGGGTCGGCCTCGCTCTTCCTCTTCCACCACATGCTCGACCAGGGCGCGGCGATGGCCGGGACCGCCGCGTTCACGCTGATGGTCTTCCTCGAAAAGTTCAGCGTCTTCGCCTTCCGGTCGCTGACGATGCCGGTGGTGCGGATCGGGATGTTCTCCAACCCGTGGCTCCTCGTCGCGGTGGCGGCGACGCTGGGGGTGCAGGGTCTGGCGGTCTACTGGTCTCCCTTGCAGGGCGTGCTGCATACCGTGGCCCTGCCTGTGGAAGTGTGGGGCTGGATCGCCGCGCTGATCCTGCCGGTCGTCATCGTGCCCGAAGCGGTCAAGATCGTCCGGCGCGGATGACGGAAAAAGGGCCGGGGAGACGATCCCCGGCCCTTCCGTCCTGCAACGGGCGCGTCGGCATCAGGTCTCGGGTACCTCCCCCTCGACCGTCCGTTTCAGCCCGGTCTCGGCGGTCTTCATCGTCTCCGTCAGGGATTTCGCCGTCTTCTCGCTCAGGACGCGCATCTCGTCGGCGTACTGGTCGAAGGCGGTCTTGTAGAAGCCGTTCACGGCCTCGATCGCCTCGTCCGGCGCCTGACAGCAGGCGAGCGTCTCGGCGACCTTCTCGTCCTCCTTGAGGCGTCCGCGCAGGAAATCCATGAACTGGCCGTTGATCTCGATGGCGTGGCGCATGGCATCGGCCCCGATATGCGCCATCATGGCCAGCGACCGCTGGTTGGCGTTGGTGAAGATGCTGATGTCGATGACGGGCAGGGTGGGTTTGTCGACGGTCTTGCTCTTGGCAGGCATGATGACTCTCCATTGTTCTGGGGATCTTGATCCGGTCCATCACCTTGGATGCGGAATGCCTCGTGAAGATCGGAAGGCCGGATACTCGGTACCGGTCGACTCATCACTTTCCCGCTCCAGTCTTCTGCGAGGCACTCCGACGACGGACCGGAACTTTCGGCCCGGTCCGAACACTCTGCCCCGAGGTGGCGCCACGGCATTGATATCGGTCAAGTCCGATTGAAAATTATCCTCGCCACTCTCCTATTCGGATATGTCACCCTCCGAACCACCTTCGAGGCTGTCGAGATAGGCGAGCAGGTCGCCGATGACCAAGGGTCCGAACTCGAAGGCCGGCATGGCGGGATGTCCCACCACGATGCCCTCGGCGAAGGCTTCGGCGAGATGCGACACCTCGTAATGCCGGGCGATGACCCGGAACGGCGGGGCCGGGTCGAACGGGCTGGTCCCTTCCGCCCCGATCGCGTGGCACCGGGCGCAGAACCGCTCGGCGAGCGCCCGGCCCCGCGTCACCGACGCATCGTCTCCATCCATATCCGCGAAGGCGGGACCGGCGGGCAGGGACAGCGCCGTGCAGGCGGCGATGGAGAGCGCGACGACCGCGCGCATCCTCACGATGCCCCGTCGAGCATGGCCGCGATGGCATCCTTCAGCGTCATGCGCCGCTTGCGCAGGTCGGTTTCGTGGCGTTCGTCCATCGGTTCCACCCCGGTCTCGGCGCGGTGAACGGCGCGGTTGACCGTATGGTACTCCTCCGCCAGCTTCGCGAAATGCGCGTTGCTGCCCTTGAGCGTGTGTATCAGGTCGGTCTTTCCGGGGAATTCCTCGGCCAGTTCGTGGGGGGTGTGCGACATCGGGGGCGTATCCTCTTCTTCGAAAGTGCCACGGGCGCCAACCATGGCGGATCGCGCCCCGCGACACCTTGATGGAGGTCAAGGGCCGGTCGCGACGGGGCGGGTAGCCTTGCGCGAACCGTCCGCACCGTTCAGGAGCATGCCGTGACCCCGCCGCCTCCCTCCCTTCCTACGCAGGCGCTGCCGCAGGCCGAGATCGTCGCGTGGCTCGCCGATGCGGCCACCCATGGCGGCCATGCGGTCGAGCATATCGAGACCCATATCTCGCATCTCTTCCTCGTCGCGGGCAATGCCTACAAGATGAAGCGTGCGGTCCGGTTGCCCTTCGTGGATTTCTCGACCCTCGAACGGCGCAGAGCCGCCTGTCACGACGAGATTGCCGTGAACAAACGCACGGCGCCGGAAATCTATCGCGACGTCGTCCCCGTCACCCTTGAGGGGGAGGGCCTGGCCATCAACGGGCGGGGGAGGGCGGTCGAGTGGCTGGTGCGGATGCATCGCTTCGACGATTCGCTGCTGTTCGACCGCCTCGCGCTGCGCCACGACCTGACCGATGGCCGCATCATCGGCCTCGCGGACGCCGTCGCCGACCTGCACCTGTCGCAGCCGCCCGTCGTGTCGGCGGGCCGGGGCGACCCCTTCGCGCGCACCTTTCGCGATCTGGTCACGAACCTGCGCGGCGGGGCGACGGACGGGAAGGTCGCCGATGCGGTCGCCGCGTGGGCAGGGCGCGCCGAAACCGCTTTCGGCGAGGTGGGGGACCGGATCGCCGCGCGCGCCCTGTCGGGCAAGGTGCGCCACTGTCACGGCGACCTGCACCTGCGCAATATCTGCGAGATCGACGGGCGGGTCCGGTTGTTCGATGCGCTGGAGTTCGACCCGGACATGGCGACGACGGACGTGCTCTACGATCTCGCCTTCGCGCTGATGGACCTGATGCATCGCGATCTCAAGCCGCAGGCGGCGCTGGCCCTGAGCCGGTATCTGGGCGCGACGCGCGATTATTCGGGGCTTGTCGCCCTGCCGCTCTTCCTGTCGGTGCGGGCCGCCGTCCGCGCGCTCGTCGCCCTGCTGGCCCCCGATGCGCGGGCCGAGGCGCTCGACTACCTCGCCCTCGCATCGACCCTCCTGTCGCCCGCGCCACCCCCGCGCCTGATCGCGGTCGGGGGGCGTTCGGGGACGGGCAAGACGACCTGCGCGCGGGGTCTGGCGGGGGTCTGCCCCGGCCCGTTTGGGGCCGTGATGATCCGCTCGGACGTCACGCGCAAGCGCATCGCCGGGGTTCAGCCCGAGGAACGCCTGTCCCCGGATGCCTATACCGATAGCGCGAGCGAGGCGGTCTACGCGCGGATGCTGGACGATGCGGGCGCGGCGCTGGACGCAGGCGCCAGCGTCATCCTCGACGCGACCTTTCTGGACGATGCCGTGCGCGCCCGCGTTGCCCGTGCCGCCGCCGAGAGGGGCGTGTCGTTCACCGGTCTCTGGCTGACGGCGGAAACGGCCATCCTCGAATCGCGCATCGGCGGTCGCGGGCGCGATGCTTCCGACGCCGACCGCGCCGTCCTGCATCGTCAGCGGGAGCCGCAGGATCTGGGCGACTGGCGCATCGTGGACGTGGGCGCGCGCGACCTGCGCGACCCGCGCGCCCTGCCGCCGGTATGGGACCCTACCGAAGGGTCATCGTGAACCGTTGCAGGAAGCGGTCGTCCGGGTCGTCGCCTTCCGCGAAACCCAGATCGAGGGCGAGGTGCCGCATCGCCGCGTTGTCGTCCATCACCGACCCGTACAGCTCGCCCAGACCATCGGCCCGCGCATACTCGACGAGCTGCCGCATCAGCGCGCGCCCGATGCCGCGCCGCTGGCTGTCGCTGCGCACCACTACGGCGAACTCAGCGCGCTCGTGTTCGGGGTCGGCGGCGAAGCGCGAGACGCCCAGCATCTCCGCCCCGTCCATCGCGACGAAGGCGATTTCGCGGGCATAGTCGATCTGCGTCATCCGGGCGACCTGCCGGTGACCCGGCTCGCGGATGGCGGCGAAGAAGCGGAAATGGATATCCCGGGCCGTCAGGCGCGCGATCATGTCGGTGTAGCTGGCCTCGTCGTCCGGCCTGATCGGGCGGATGACGATGGTCCCGTCCTTCACCGGCACCGCGCGCATCCATGCCGACGGATAGGGCCGGATGGCGAGGCGCGGGTTGCCCCCCGGCGCGGCCCGCTCCGCCGGGGCCACGGCGACGCGGGCATCGAGCGCGATGACGCCCTGCGCATCGGCCAGCAGCGGGTTGATGTCCAGCTCGCGAATCTCCGGGAAATCGGCGGAAATGGTCGACAGGGCGGCCAGCGCCCGCGCGATGCCCGCGCGGTCGGCGGCGGGGACGTCGCGGAATCCGGCCAGCAGGCGGCCGATGCGGGTGTCGTCGATCATGTCGCGCGCCAGCAACGCGTCGAGCGGAGGGAGCGCCAGCGCCTTGTCGTCCATCACCTCGACCGCCGTGCCGCCCGCGCCGAACAGGACCACGGGGCCGAAGACGCGATCCTCGCTCAGCCCGAGGATCAGCTCGGATGCGCCGCGCCGCGTCACCATCGGTTGCACGACCACGCCGTCGATGCGCGCATCGGGCGCGCGGCGGGCGACATCGGCCAGCATCGCGCGCGCGGTCCGCTCGACGTCTTCGGGCGAGGCCAGATCGAGCCGCACGCCGCCGATATCGGATTTATGGGTAATGTCCCGCGACAGGATCTTGACCACGAAGCCCGTCGCGCCGTCCTGCTGCAAGGCCGTCGCCGCCCGCCTCGCGCCCGCCGCATCCGTCGCCGTGCGGATGGGGACGGTGGGGATGCCGTAGGCGGCGAGGACCGCGTTTGCCTCCGGTTCGGTCAGGATGCCGCGCCCTTCCGCCAGCACGGCGGCGAGGATGGCGCGCACGCCTTCGCGGTCCGGCACCGCCGTGTCCGGCAGGCTGGGCGGGGTGCGCATCAGTTGCCGTTGGGCCGCAGCGTGGCGCGTCAGGTACGAGAAGGCGCGCACGGCATGGCGGGGCGTGTCGAACGTGGCGATCCCGACTTCTTCCAGCAATGTCGAGGCCGGACCGGCGGTCGCACCGCCCAGCCAGGAGGCGAGCAGCGGTTTCGCTCCCCGCTCGGATGCGGACCGTGCGCACTCCACCGACGCCACCGCCTGCGCCGCCTCGGCGGAGGAGGCGAGCGCGGTCGGGCAGTTCATCACCAGCACCGCATCGGTGTCCTCGTCCGTCAGCATCGCCGTCAGCGCGTCGGCATAGCGTTCGCCCGGCGCATCGCCGATGATATCGACGGGGTTCGCGTGCGACCATATCTGCGGCAGCGCATGGTCGAGCGCCAGCAGCGTGTCGCCCCCCAGATCGGCCAGCCGCACGCCTTCCTCCGCCACCGCATCCGCCGCCAGCACCCCCGCGCCCCCGCCATTGGTCAGCACGCCGAGGCGGTCGGACGCCAGCGGGCGGGACCGGGCGAGCATGGCGGCGGCATCGAACAACTCCTCCAGCCCGTCGACGCGCAGGATGCCCGCCCGGCGCAGCGCGGCGTCGTAGACGGCGTCGGACCCCGCCAGCGCGCCGGTATGCGACATCGCCGCCCGCGCCGCGCCCGGCGAGCGGCCCGCCTTGACCGCGATGACGGGCTTGGAGCGCGCGGCGCGGCGGGCGGCGGACAGGAACTTGCGCGCATGGGTGACGTGCTCGACATACATCAGGATCGCATCGGTCGCGCGGTCCCCGGCCAGGTGGTCGAGCATGTCGCCGAGGTCTATGTCAGCCATGTCCCCCAGCGACGCGACGGTCGAGAAGCCGATGCCCCGCCCCTCCGCCCAGTCGAGCATCGCGGTGACGATGGCGCCCGATTGCGACAGCAGCGCGAGGTTGCCGGGGCGGGCCAGCATATGCGCGAAGCTGGCGTCGATCCCCCTGGCGGGTTGCTGGAAGCCGATGCAGTTCGGCCCGAGAATGCGCAGACAGTGAGGGCGTGCCGCCGCCAGCATCGCATCGCGCAGCGGCCCCGTCACCCCCGCCGTGATGACGATGGCCGCCCGCGCGCCTGCCTTGCCCAGATCGGCGATCACCTCCGGCAAGACGCGGGCCGGGGCGATGACGATACCCAGATCGACGGCCGCGCCGATGGCCGTGGCCGAGGGGGCGCAGGGCCGGTCCCCGATGGTGTCGTAGCGCGGATTGATCAGGTGGATATCCCCGGCGAACCCGCCCGCCACCAGCCGCCCGCGCACCACGTCGCCCAGCGATCCGGGTTTGGGGCTGGCCCCGACCAGCGCGATGGAGCGGGGGGCGAACAGGGCGTCGAAATTGCGGATGCTCATCGCTGGGGGGCCTTTCCTCGCGGTCTTCGGCGTCTCGGCGCGACGCTACCGCCCGGGGCGGGTTGCGGCCTTGATGTCGGTCAAGACCGCCGATCAGGCCGGAAGGCCGCCATCCGCATCGTCCCCGGTCTGGGACAGGAACGTGACGAGATCGGGGATGTAGACCTCCTGCGGGCCGCGCAGTTCGATGATGCCCTCGCGCTTCAGCCACGATATCTGACGGCTCGCCGTCTCGACCGTCAGCCCGAGGAAATCGGCCATCGAGGTACGCGTCAGGGGCAGGACGACCGTCATCCCGTTCCCCGGCGTCCCGTCGCGGCCCGCCATCGTGCGCCGGGCGACCATGGCGATGAAGGTGCTCACTTTTTCCCGCGCCGTCTTGCGACCCAGCAGCAGCATCCACTCGCGCGCCGCGTCCAGCTCGTCGAGGGTCAATTCCAGCAACCGGCTTCCGACGGCGGGCGAGGTGGCGAGCAGCTTCTCGAATTCCGGCTTGCCGAACTGGCAGACCGTCACCTCGGTCACCGCGACGATGTCGTAGATCACCGTCTCGCGCCCCGGCCTGCCGATGAAGTCCGACGGGAGGAGCAGGCCGACGAGCTGGAACCGGCCATCCTCCATCGTCCGGTTGATCGACGCGACCCCCGTGACGATCGATCCCAGATGCGTGATCCGCGTCTCGGCCCAGACGATCACCTCGCCCGGCGCATAGGTCCGGTACGCCTTCATCCGTTCGAGCACCGCCAACTCGTCCGGCTCGCATTTCGAGCAGACGGCCCGGTGGCGGATCGGGCAATCGGCGCATTTCGCGGTTGCCGAAGCGGAGGTCTCTTGCATGCATGCGGCTCCGGGGTGAAACGGTCGTCGTGTTTGACCTGCATCAACGCGCCGGGTCAAGAAATCGTGGTCCGATGGGGCATGACACAAGAGCACCCCCTCGCGGCGCATGGCCTGTTCGACAGGCGCATCCCCCGCTACACCAGCTATCCGCCCGCGCCCGTCTTCACGGCGGATACCGGCGCAAGTTTCATGCGGTCCTGCCTCGAACGGCTCGACCCGGCGGACCCCGTATCGGTCTACGTCCATATCCCGTTCTGCGAGCGGTTATGCTGGTTCTGCGCCTGCCGGACGCAGGGCACGCGCTCGGCGCGGACGGTGGAGGGATACATCGATACGCTGCTGGACGAGATCGCGCGCGTCGGGGCCTTGCTGCCGGACGGGGTGCGGATGGGGCGGCTGCACTGGGGCGGGGGGACGCCGACGATCCTGTCGCCCGACATGATCCGCCGCCTGTCGCGGGCCATCCGCGCCGCCTTTCCGCCCGCCGACGATTTCGAGTTTTCGGTCGAGATCGACCCGACGCTGGTGGACGTGCACAAGGTCAGGGCGCTCGCCGACGAAGGCATGACGCGCACGAGTCTCGGCATCCAGGACTTTGCCGAAGCCGTGCAGGCCGCCATCGGACGCACGCAATCCTTCGAGCTGACGCGCGCCTGCGTGTCGATGCTGCGTGATGCGGGGATCGGGTCGCTCAATACCGATATCGTCTACGGCCTGCCGCAACAGACGACGACCGGCATCCTCGACTCGCTGGACCGGGTGCTGGCGCTGGAGCCGGACCGGCTGGCCCTGTTCGGCTATGCCCATGTGCCATGGATGGCCAAGCGCCAGCAGATGATCGACGAGGCGACGCTGCCGGGCGAGCACCTGCGCCACGACCTGTTCACCGCCGTCTCCGATGCGCTGGTCGCCGCCGGATACGACGCGCTCGGCACCGATCATTTCGCGCGGCCCGACGACCGGCTGGCCCGCGCGGCCCGGTCCGGCCTGCTGCGCCGCAACTTCCAGGGATATACCGACGATGCGTGCCGGTCGCTGATCGGGCTGGGCGCGTCCTCCGTCTCCTCGTTCGAGCGGGGATACGTCCAGAACATCGCCATGACGGGGGCCTATACGGCGGCGATCCGGCAGGGGGATCTGGCCTCGGCGCGCGGGCACGCCCATTCGCTCGACGACCGGATGCGGGCGCGGGCGATCGAGATGCTGATGTGCGATTTCGCGCTCGACCTCGACGCGCTGGAGGCGAGCGTCGGCACGGCGGCCATCCTGCTGGAGCCGATCTGTATCGAGGCAGCGGCCCGGTTCGCGCCCTATGCCGCGATGCGGGGGCGGGTGCTGTCCATTACCCCCGAAGGCCGCCCCCTGACGCGCATCGTCGCGAACATGTTCGACGCCTATGGCGATACGGGCGCGCGATATTCGCACGCGTCCTGAGCGGCGCACCCTCGCCGCCATGGTGGCCGGGGCGCGCCGCCCTCGTCAATGGGAGAAGAGGACGGGTACCGTCATCACCTTGAGCATGTCGCGCGTGACGCCGCCGAACACGTATTCCCGGGCGCGCGAATGGCCGTATCCGCCCATGACCAGCATGTCGGCCCCGTGATCGGCCATGCGCGACAGCAGGGTCGCGCCGACCGACATCCCTCCCGCAGCGACTTCGGTTTCGGTGACGGTCTTCACGCCGTGGCGCGACAGGGTCGCGGCCATCTCCGCGCCCGACAGGGTTTCGCCGTCCGCTCCCTTGCCCACGGCGCACAGGCGCACCTCGTCCGCCTCGCGCAGGAAGGGGAGGGCATCGTGAATGGCGCGGGTTCCCTCGCGCGAGCCGTTCCACGCGGCGAAGATCTTCTGCGCGAAGCTGCGCGGGTTCCAGGCATAGGGCACCACGAGGACCGGGCGGCCCGACTGCATGATGGCCTCGCCCACCGTACCGATGCGGTCCATGCGGTCGGTGGCGGGGTCCGGCTGGGCCATGATGACCAGATCGCAGCGCCGGGCATGCTCGATCAGGATATCCTCCACCCCCGTCGTCGGCGACTGAACGGCCCGCCATTCGCCGACCGCATCCGCCTCGTCATCCACATGGGACTCGAAGACCTTTCCCAGATCCTCGGCCCGCTTCAGGGTCGCCTTGCGCACCCTTTCCTCGGCCTCGACCAGAATGTCGATCTCGTAGGGCGTATGCACCATCACCCTCGGGCTGCGCATGACGTGGAGGCCGACGATATGCGCGCCATGATCCTTGGCAATCTTCATCGCGACGGGCATGACGATCCCGAGCTCCTCTTCCGTCTCCGCGCAGGCGAGTATGGTCTTGTAGCTCATGGTTCCGTCCTCCTGTTGATCCTTCCGACCCTGCTCCCCGGTCCGGGGCAGGGCGTTGATGCAGGTCAAGTCGGTCCCCGCTCCGGGGATCATACTGTTCCCGCGACTTCACGAAGGAAAGGAGAGGGACGATGATCCTGAATTACAGGCGGGGCGGATTGCTGCTGGGGCTGGTCTTCTTCATGGCCGTGTTCCTGATGAAACCCATCGGCATCTCGACGCAGTTCGTCATCCTCGACGGTATCCTGTGGGACTTGGTCGCCCCCGATACGGTCGTCCCCGATGCGGCGGGGGGCGGCCATGCCAGCCCGAACGCCTATCTGGACAGGAGCGGCGGCAAGTACGCGGCGGCGGTCGCCAACCCCCTCAACTACGGCTTCGTCCTCGTCCTCGCGATGATGGCGGGGGCGTTCGTCTCCGCCCGGCTGCGCGGCGGGGTGGCATCGGAAGAGCGCGCGATGCCCGCCGTCTGGCGCGCGAATTTCGGCGATTCGGTTCCCCTGCGCCACGCGGCGACCTTCGTGGCGGGCTTCGTCGTCCTGTTCGGCGCGCGCCTCGCGGGGGGCTGCACTTCCGGCCACATGATGAGCGGGATGATGCAGACGGCCCTGTCCGGCTACATCTTCGCCGCCGGTGTCTTTCTGGCGGGCATCCCCGTCGCCCTGCTGCTGTTCCCAAAGGAGGTCCGACCATGACCGATCTCATATTCGCCATCGCCGTCGGCGGCGCGTTCGGCTTTGCCCTCGATCGGGTGGGCGCGACGAACCCTGGATACATCATCCGCATGCTCAACCTGTCGGACCTGCACCTGATGCGCACGATCCTGATGGGCATCGGCATCGCCTCGATCCTCCTGTTCGCGACGCTTCTGGCGGGAGCCATCGACCCGGCGCATCTGTCGGTCAAGGAAACGCATATCGGCGTGCTCCTCGACGGTGTGCTTCTCGGCGCGGGGTTCGCGGTGGCGGGGTACTGCCCCGGCACGGGACTGGGCGCGGCGGCGACGGGGCGGTGGGATGCCGTCACCTTCGTCATCGGCGGGCTGATCGGAGCGGGGGCCTACATGCTCGCCTATCCCCTCGTCGCGGCCGCCGGACTGGCGGACGGCCTGTCGGGCGGCAAGGCGACGCTGGGCACGATAGACGGGACGAAATACCCGGCGGCCTTTCCGTGGCCCCCCGGCGAGATCGTCGGGTTGTGCCTCGGCATCGTCATGGTCGTCGTCGCCTTCGCATTGCCCGGGTCGATCCGCTTTCGCAGGAAACGCACGGTTCCGGTCGAATGACCCCTCGCATTGACGGGAGAGACGCCATGGACGTCGAACGATACGAGAAGATGCTGACGAAACGCCTGCGCGAGCTGACGGGCCGGATGCACGGGATCGAGGACCGGCTGGACGACCGGCCCGACCCCGACCCGGAGGAACGCGCCGTCGAGCGCGAGGACGACGAGGCGCTCGAAAGCCTCGGCACCGCCGCCCTGGCCGAAACGCGCGCGGTCGAAGCGGCCCTGCGCCGGATCGGACAGGGCACGTTCGGGGTCTGCGCCGTCTGCGCCGGGCCGATTTCGGCCCGGCGCCTCGACGCCGTCCCCCATGCCGCGCGGTGCCGGAACTGCGCCTGATGCTAAACGTCAGA
>ENA-ORXT01004571-ORXT01004571.1-marine-metagenome-genome-assembly--contig:-NODE-4571-length-14204-cov-6.015998_pt1 | contig 14204 bp, 16 predicted proteins | sample MGYA00237868_ERZ511482 | MGnify/ENA metagenome assembly ERZ511482 | reverse complement strand
TACGCGCTAAAAACCGGACGCTATCGCGTGGCGGCTGATGCGCAGATGCGTTGCATCAAGCTAAAGTAAGTGCCATTAGGCGCTAGCCCCGGTTCCTCCGCGGATTCTGCTACGAAACCGGGGCTATCGCCCAACGGCTAATTTGTTGCGCGGAGTTCGATGAACTAAGCGGCGAGATCATGGAGATGCTGCAGGAGGTTCACTCTTGAGCGGACGATTCGCACCATATGACGAATACCAAGACACCCAACTTGATTGGCTCGGTAAAGTTCCGAATCACTGGGAGCTTCGTAGACTTGGCGGGTTCTTCAAAGACCGGCGTGAGAAAGTAAGTGACAAGGACTTCGCGGCGCTCTCGGTGACGATGCAAGGAATCGATCCGCAACTTGAAGACGCTGCCAAAACTAAAGACGGCGACAATCGCAACGGAAAGGTCTTCGACATGTTTGGTGTCGTCTATGTACCCGATCCTTACCAAGCGAGATAAGCGCATAAAAAAAGAGACAATGCCTTTGGTGCCACCCACGAATGAGCCGCTCCTAAGCCGAGTCTCCGAAACAAGTATCGGTCCGAAACCCCGGAAAGTCAAGAGATTCATCCCTAAAGCAAGAAATCCCGAGTAAACTCGTCCTATTTTCATGATTACTGAAGACCAACTCGAACAGCTTTCCCTCGACTGGTTCCGCGAAACGGGCTGGGAGTACGCCAACGGCGTGGACATCTCGCCCGACGGTGACGATCCAGAGCGGGATGACTACCGAGTGGTCGTCTTGAAAGATCGCTTGGCTGAGGCGGTGGCTCGACTGAATCCAGAGCTTCCGCAATCGGCTGTCGATGATGTCGTGCACGTCGTCGCCAATCCCGATCATCCCAGCTTGGAACAAAACAACCGAGCACTGCATCGACTCTACACCAACGGCGTCAAAGTCGAATACAGCACCGACGATGGTAAGGAAACCATCTACGCTCAGATCATCGACTTCCAAAACCCGGACAACAACGACTTGCTGGTCGTCAACCAGTTCAGCGTGACGGGAACCAAGCAAGCTCGCAGGCCCGACGTTGTTGTCTTCGTCAAAGGCTTGCCGCTGGCGGTTGTCGAGCTGAAGAACCCGGCAGATGCATCGGCCGATGTGTGGAAGGCTTACTCGCAACTGCAAACTTACAAAGACGAAATCTCCGACCTGCTGGCCTACAACGTGGCTCTGGTCATCAGCGATGGGATTACGGCGCGAGTCGGTTCGCTGACGGCCAACAAAGAACGGTTCATGCCGTGGAATACGATCAAGAACGAAGACGATCGGCCGCTGCTGGAATACCAGTTGGAGAAAGTCGTTCGCGGCTTCTTCGATCCCGAGCTGTTTCTGGATTACATGCGGTACTTCGTCCTGTTTGAAGACGATGGCGACTCGCTGATCAAAAAGATCGCCGGTTACCATCAGTTCCACGGAGTCCGCGAAGCCGTCCGCATTACCACGATCGCGGCAGCCGATCCTGGGGATGGAGCGGTTCGAGAAAAACTGGGTGGCTATCAAGTTGGGAGTCTGAAGGAGGGACAACCGGCGGCTAGCGCCTTGCCGCTCACACATGCGGTACAACCTGGCTCGCGAAAAGCGGGCGTGTTCTGGCACACGCAGGGCAGCGGCAAAAGCATTTCCATGTGCTGCTGCGCAGGCAAGCTGCTGCAGCAACCGGCGATGAAAAACCCGACGCTGGTCGTGGTCACTGACCGCAACGAACTTGACGGCCAACTATACCAACAGTTCTGCATGGCCAAAGACCTGCTGAAGCAAGCGCCGCAGCAGGCCGATAGCCGCGAGAAACTACGCGAGTTGCTGGCCTCCCGCGAATCCGGCGGCATCATCTTCACGACCGTGCAAAAGTTCTCGCTGCTGGACGACGAGGCCGAACACCCGCTGCTGTGCGATCGCAGCAACGTCGTCGTGATCTCCGCCGAAGCCCACCGCAGCCAATACGGCTTGAAGGCTCGGCTGAAGCAGATCAAGGACAAGGATACCGGCGAAGTCACCGGTGCGAAGTATGTCTTCGGCTACGCCAAACACATGCGAGACGCGTTGCCCCAAGCGTCGTTCATTGGCTTCACCGGCACGCCGATCGACAAGGAAGACAAAGACACCCGCGGCGTCTTCGGCGACTACGTCAGCATCTACGACATTCAGGACGCGGTCGATGACGGAGCCACAGTTCCGATCTACTACGAAAGCCGCCTCGTCAAAATCGACATCAATCGGGCTCAGATCGACGAACTGAACAGAGACGTCGACGAAGTCATCGAAGACGAAGAAGACGTCGCCGCTCGCGAGAAAACCAAAGGCCGCTGGGCCGAACTGACCAAGCTGGTCGGCAGCGAACCACGACTGACTGGAACGTCCGTGAGAGCGTCCGCGCGAAGCTTCGCAACCTAATTCGCCGATTGCTCCGCAAGTACAAATACCCGCCTGATGAGGCTAAGGAAGCGATCGAAATGGTGATGAAACAAGGCGAAGCATTGGCGGTGGGTTGGAGTTCCGAATAATTAGGCCGATATCACACGATTTCAAACGACGCCGGCGGGTAATGGCTGTCGAGTTCCGATTGCCGGATACCCGGTTTTCCGTTGGGATGGGTGGTCTTCTCGAATAAGCCGCTGTCCACCCATCGGCGGATTGTATCGCGGTGCTTGCCGATCTGCCGACCAGCTTCGGCATAAGAAAGGATCGGATCGGCGGTTCGTGCTGGTGACTTGTGAGTCGTTTTGTGGTCGGAGCTGTGGCTAAAAATAGATGGTTGTATTTTGCTTGATGAAAATGCAAGATTAAACCAATGTTCGGCGACGGCTGAACGGATTCACGGGCGCGGAGTAATTACCGCATGGCTGTGTCGCTAGGTGGAACATTCCCCATTTGGCGCTCAGCAACCCGTTTCTCTGAAAGGAATGTGTTTCGATGAGTGATTTTAAGCTTGATACTTCGCATCTTAAAAAGCTTCTTGAGTCAGTCGAGGCTCTTTCGGCCAAAGTCTCAGCTTTGTCATCAATGAATCGTGACATGCGTATGTGGGCAGACAGTAGTGAAATATTACCCGAGGTGTATGACGAGTTTGCAGCTTTACTGAATGACGGCCAGCCATACGACCACCGCCTGGAGGGTTTCCCGAGAACTTCAAACACATGCATTCATCTACGGCTTAGTAGCAGCGCCGTTGAGGACTTGTTTGAAATTGGTATCGAAGCAATTGAAGACATTGAGGCCTACGGACCAAAAGCGCCCTTGCCAGAGTTTGATGAGCATTCTTTACATAAAGCCGCAGCGACTTTAATCATGGCCGGATGGAAAGATCTGATGGGTTCAACTGTCGAAAAGGGGCGTGATGATCCGCGATTAATACACCGAGATGGTGGCGTCGTCATTGACTCAATATTTTACCGGTTTCAAGGTAAAGCTGAAACGATTGATAAACTTAGTGCCTTTTTCCTCGAGATGATCAAAACGAAGGATCGAGTGAGCATGACCGGTTTTGGCCTTCGAACACGCAATATTGATCGGCAGCCGAAGCAAGTGCAAGATCTTCTAGATCTTGTGCCAGCCTCGGGTACGAAAATTATTCCAGAGTGGCATAATTAAGCCACTTTATGGCCTTTGTCAGGCCACAGCACTAACTCCAAACTTAACCAACTTTGTTAGCACCAATTTGTTTTGGAGGAGTGTTGTGAAGCTCTTAATGACCGTATCAGATGTTGCAAAGGCTTGCAGCATTGCCGAGGAAACAGTCCGTCGTCGCACGCGAAAAGGGATGATGCCCCAACCTGATCGTATCGGTCGAGCCGTAAGATATCAGACGGAAAAGATCAAAGACTGGGTTGCCGCTGGATGCCCCGATCTTTCTCAAGAATCGGAGGTCGCAAATGGCTAACATCCTTCTACAAGATTTTGACCCCGATGTTTTCCGCGCCGACATTCTCCGAGACTTTGTTGAAGCGATGCGAGAAGTGCTGGACGAAGAGGCTGAGCCGCGACTCGTCGACGGCGATCGCCTCGCCCAACTGCTTGAAACGTCGCGTCCGACAATTGATCGGCTCGTACGCGACGACTTAATCCCATCAATCAAGATCGGCCGGCTTCGGCGTTTCGAAGTTCGGAAAGTGTTCGACGCTCTCGAAGGGGTAAGCAACTCAGTAGCGCAATCACGGCTATGCAACAGCGAGGTCGTAGAATGATCCATACCTGTAGACAATCCCCAAAATTCAAGATGTTCATAAGGCGACTCCGTCCTCACGCCCAAAATGCCGTTGTCGATGTCGAAGGCGTTGCTGTGAGTATTCTGGAACGTCTTTGGCATCAAGCGTGCACGGGTGCCAAGCGTGGCGACATTGGCAAGTACGATGACGAGCTGATTGCTGAAGAGTGCGGCTGGCTCGGCGACGCCAGACTGATAATCGGAATGCTAATCGAATCGCGTTATCTATTACGGCACCCGGAGCACCGTTTGATCATTAACGATTGGCACGAGCACGCCCCCAACCACATCAAAGGGTGCGTAACGAAAATTGGAGGATTTGTTACGCAAGTCGCTGACAATGCCCCAAGAACAGTTGCCGACCTAGCTACCAACCCAGAGCTGCCAGCTACAGCTGCCAACCCGGAGCCACCAACCCCAATCCCCCCACCACCAAACCAAACCAATTCTAACCAATTCAATCCAAACCAAACCAACCTAAAGTCGGCGGCGGACGGGATTGAAACTGTTTTAGGGGATGCTGGCGTGAAGGTTGAGGTTAGGAAGTTGGCTGAAAAGCTCGCAGAACGGGGCATGACGGTCGATCAGGTTCTAGAGGCAGTTCGGTGGATGGAACACAATCGGCGACTGCTGACGAAGCCCCCGGCGGCGTTGGTGGCATTCTTGCGCGACGGCAACTGGCCGGCCGAGATGAAGGAACCACCGACAGCGGAGCAAACGGCGAACCGCGAGCGGCTGAAGCGGATCGAAGCAGCCAAGAACGTCCGCGACGACGTGTTGTACCAAACCCGGGGCCAAGACGACGACGTTCGTAAGGCGGCGGTGTGCAAGGCGGTGCCGCCTGATTTACTGGAGCAGATCGGCGGATGGTGCGGCAACGATTTGGTCCCCGCACAACGAGAAGCGGCGGGGGCGTGAGCAGCACAGACAACGTCGAAGTCCGACACTTTGCACGCGATAACCGAATTATTTGAAGGTTTAAAAATTAAGGTGACGCTGAGCGTTGAGTTTAATCAAGAGTCAACAGAAAGTTTGTTGCGGATGTGACCAGAGTTGTCACCAATGATGATTTTACTGTAAAACAAAACAAGCCGCCGGTTCTGAATCAACCGACGGCCAAACGATAACCACTGAATTAGAGTGATTACTTATGGCGAGTCTAACAAAAGAATCCGGCAAGCGAAAAGGCTGGCGTCTCCGTTTCTATCTAAACAAAAAACGCCGGTCGCTTTGGCTGGGAAATGTCTCCAAGCGGATTTCCGACGGCATCGCTTACAATGTCGATCAGCTTGCCCAGGCAAAGGAAGCAGGGCAGCGCCCCGATGCGGCCGCGGCGAAGTGGGCTGATTCTCTCGATGGTCGGATACGCGATACGCTCGTTGGATGGGGGCTCGTGGATCCAATTGCCCAGCGGTTGAAAAAGGATTCAGGGAACAAGTTGACCGCGTTCTTGGACAGCTACATCGAGGGTCGCACGGACATCGGTAAAGGTGCCCGCACTAACTACCTGCAAGCTCGCAGGCTCTTGGTCGATTATTTTAAAGCTGACCGTTCGCTACGTTCGATCACGCCGGCCGATGCCGACCGCTGGCGTCGATGGATGCTCAATCGCGTCGTCAAAGCAGCTACCGAACATAAACCTGCCAAGAAGATGGCGACGGCGACGGTTTCCAAGCACGTCAAACGCGCAAAGACGATGTTTGCCGATGCCGCCCGGGACAGGCTAATCGACGTCAGCCCGTTTGCTGACCTCAAAGGTAGCAGCGAGGCCAACAAGAGCCGTCACCACTTCATTGGCCGCCAGACTGCCGCGACTGTGCTCAAGGCCTGCCCCGGTCAAGATTGGCGTATGATCTTCGCTTTGGCACGCTACGCCGGCATGCGTTGTCCCAGCGAGGTCACGGCGCTTAAATGGAGCGACGTCATTTGGGACCGAAACCGCCTGCGTATCGACTCCTCAAAGACTGGCCTGCGGTTTTGCCCCATTTTCCCTGAACTGAAGCCAATCCTAGAAACGGCATTCGATGAGGCGGCACCCGGGGCTATCTATTGCGTGGGGCGCTACGGCGGGGACGCCGAGGCCAATCTTTCGACGCGGCTCCGTCGGATCATTGGTGACTCTGGCGAGAAGCCGTGGGCGAAAACCTTTATCAACCTGCGATCAACGCGACGGACCGAATTGCAAGAAAAATTCCCCAGTCACGTCGTAGATGAGTGGATGGGGCATTCAACCGCGACCGCTGAGAAACACTATTTGCAAGTGACAGAAGATCACTGGTTGGCTGGGGCGGAATTACTGACAGGTGAGATCGGAATCGGTGGTCCCATCAGTGCAAATCAGGGGCTATCTAATGGGACCACCAATGGGACCACGGAACCGTCAAAGCACGAAAAAACCCACACCAGACAGAGTCTGATGCGGGCTAAGATGACCCCTACGGGACTCGAACCCGTGTTACCGGCGTGAAAGGCCAGTGTCCTAACCACTAGACGAAGGGGCCGTCGATACTTAGTGTTGGTGCAAATTCGAACCCCAAACGGAACTCAAAAACCGGCAGACACAAAATAGCTAATCGGCGTTAAGGGCAACAGAATACAGTCTTTCTCGCCTATCCGTCAAGGGCTGCTTTAACTGTCGATACACAAATTCTCAGATAGTTAAAATCGAGTACGCGTAGATCAACTTATCTCGAAATTTAAATCGTTTGAAAGATTGCCCAAGCGGTGAATTTAGTTCGGAGAAAAGATCGGTGAATGGGGCGGAAAATACTATCAGGGAGATAGTTCCGAAGGGGATAATTAATTGCCCTTAAAGATAGCAAAGGCTAGAGAAGCGCGCAGAAAACGATGCGACACAGACCGAGCGTTTTTACTCCGCAGTCGCGGCATCGGTTCCAAACGTACGAGCATTGCTTTGTTCAACAGACTTCTTGATCGCATCGTAGACTTCACGGCGGTGAACTGGGATCTCTTTAGGCGCTTCAACGCCCAAACGAACCTTATCGCCACGGATCTCCACAACGACAATTGAGATATTGTCGTTGATCACAATACTTTCGTTCTTCTTACGAGAGAGAACTAACATTCATCTATTCCTTCGTTGCATTCCATAATGCAAAAGTTTGACCGCTCGGTAGTCACGGCTTTCCGAGTCTGGAATCGCCCGAAAATCGTTGGTTTTGCCTACTTACACTCTACGCTGGAGTAACCCATAGTCAATGAAACCAAATTCCAATTTGAAGCTAAAAATGCCAAATATGAGGCGAATTGCGTGACTTATGTTGTGCCGGCCGCGCCAGGAGTCCGTTTTCGGGCCTGTTCTAGCATCGTTTCCCAGTCTTTCTGTACCTGGTATGACGTTCTGATTAAGCAAAAGTTCGCCGAAAGAGCTCCCTGTACCGCGTTTCTCCCTCTATTTACGCGCGAAACAAGTGTTTTGTTTAGACAGATTCTGCGGTTTGCTGGGATATCGTCCCGTTTGCATGCTTGCAAAAGGCTGATTAAACGATTTCGCCAATCAAACCGATCCAATGCTACCCAAAAATCCGATAAATAAGTAAATCTGTCGGGCTGTTTGGTCAGATACCTCCCGAGACAGCAATCCTTAAATACACTGGGTGCTTACGTGAAGCTGGATGTTTAGGAGCTTTGAGTTTGGCCCTCGAAAACTAGTTTTCAGGGTCGAAAGAAGACAATCTTCGATTCGTCTAAACTTTGGTGAGCTCATTTAGACAGAAATGTTGTCCAACCTTTTCTGGTTGATAGACAGTTAAGCGACGATTGTTCACGTTCGTCGCTCGAAAGCAGTTAGTCTAGCGAAAGCAATTGATGATGAACGAAGACCCCAAGAATCTGACCCCCAAGGCGCACCGGTTTTCGTTTCATTCTGCAAATGCGATGCTGCCTTTGGTCCAATCAATCGCCAAAGACGTCCACATGTTGCTCAAAACGATCGGCGAAACGAAAGAACGATTGTCGGCGATTAACGTCACAAAACCATCGAGCAGCCGCTCGCCCAGCTTCAGTGACCCTCAGGCAACGCCCTACGCGCGTGAAGTTCAATCCATCATCGCCAACGTCGATCAAAAACAAGTTCGTTTGGATGATTGTGTCAAAGAACTGGAAGACTTGAATTTGGTGGCGCCGGAAGTTGACCGCCCTTTCGTTGATTTTCCCGCGATCTATGATGGAAAAGACGTTTGCCTTTGCTGGAAGATCGGCGAGGACAAGATTCTGCATTGGCACCTGCCCGAAGAGCCGTGCGGTGACCGTCGTCCGGTCGATCTGGATTTGGTGCCCACAAAGAACGAGCTGTCCGGCAGCCTTTGATTCGCCTCGTCGTGCTGAGATTGTTGATCGAAGTCAAATTTTGCGAAGCAACGATCAGCCACTGGGCGATAGCTCAATGGCAATTCCTTTAGATTGATGCAACGCATTAACGCACCAGATGCCACGCGATAGCGTCCGGTCCCACGCGTTTAATACCGGACGCTATCGCGTGGCGGCTGATTAAACCAATAGCTCATGAACTTCCTGTCTCTCAAACGAGACGATTTTTTGTAATCAATTTTTGTTAAAGATCTCCTACCTGTTGAGATCTGAAGAGCTATGTACTTTGACACGCACTGCCATTTAGATAACCGGCAACTCTCCAGTGTGGTCGAGGATGTTGTTGAACGTGCAGCGGTGGCTGGGGTGTCGGCGATGACAGCGATTGGCACCGACGTGCTAACCAGCCGTCGATGTGTCGACATCGCAGGTCAGTTCGATCAGGTCCACGCTGCGGTAGGAATTCACCCCACTGTTTGTCAGGACTTTTCTACTGATGATTGGGAGGCGATCGTTGAATTGGCACAACACCCGCAGGTTGTTGCGATTGGCGAGACCGGATTGGATCTTCACTGGGATACGTCAACCTTTGATGTGCAGAAGCAATGGTTCCAGCGTCATATTGATTTGTCATTTGAAAAAGAGCTGCCGCTGGTGATTCACATGCGGGACTGTGAGCCTGAGATCGTTGAGATGCTTGAGCAGTCAGCGATTGGCGGCCGAATCATTGGGATCATGCATTCGTTTACCGGATCGGTCGAATCGGCCCAGCGCTGTCTGGCGCTGGGCATGTACATCAGTTTCGCCGGTATGGTAACGTTCAAGAAATCGGATGAGCTTCGCGCCGTGGCGGCGGCAATCCCCGACGATCGTTTGCTGATCGAAACGGACGCTCCGTATCTTTCGCCTCATCCCTTGCGTAACAAGCGGCCCAACGAGCCCAGTTATCTGGTCCATACCGCAGCGTGTTTGGCCGACGTGAAGGGCATCAGTCCCGAAGCCTTGGGGATGATCACAACGGAAAACGCGCGACGTGTTTTTCGTTGTTGAACTGTCGCTCTTTGTGATAGACCAGATGGGCGCACAAAAAAACCGGACTCAGATGAGTCCGGCGAATCTTATTTCTAAACTACCTGCAGCCGACGGCTATTCCAGCAATCCGCTGTAGTTTCGCATCACCAAGTGGCTGTCGATCTTCTGAACCAGATCAAACGCCACGCTGACTGCGATCAATAGGCCCGTACCACCGAAGAAGCTGGCCATCAAGAAATCGACACCCATGGTGGTTGAGATCAACGTCGGCACAATCGCGATCAACGCTAAGAATCCAGCACCAACGTAGGTGATACGCTCCATAACAGCGTTGATATATTCCTCGGTACGACGACCAGGGCGATGACCGGGAATGAACGTTCCAGAGTCCTTCATGTTGTCGCTGATCTCTTTTGGATTGAAGATGATCGCGGTCCAAAAGTAACAAAAGAAGTAAATCATTGCGATGTACACAAGGTTGTAGATCACCGAAGCAGGGCTTTGGAATGCGGCGCCCAGATTCTCAAATTGGCGAGCGAAAAATCCAGTGCCCATGCCGCGACCCATATAGGTCAGCAACAGCGGCGGAAGCATCAGAAGGCTCTGAGCGAAGATAATCGGCATCACGCCGGCTTGGTTGATCTTCAGCGGCATGTATTGGCGAGTTCCGCCATACATCTTGCGTCCGCGTACATGCTTCGCACTTTGCGTCGGGATACGACGTTGGGCCAGCGTGATGAACACTACGCCCACCACAACAGCAATAAACATGAACAGCAACATTAAGATCTTCTCAAGACCCACACTGCCGCTGGATGTACCCTGCAACGACAATGTTGCGTTGCCTAGGAAATTGTGGAGCGCTGGAGGCATCTGAGCGACGATACCGGCCATGATTAACAGGCTGATACCGTTGCCGATTCCGTACTCGTCGATCTGCTCACCCAGCCACATGAGGAAGACGCTGCCGCAGGTCATGATCAAGATGGAGGTCAGCCCCCACATGAACGTCAAATTTCCGCTGGCATTCTCAAACTGTTCGGCGATCATATTTTGACCGCCCTCGTTATTACTCATAATGAACCAGAGATAACCGGTACTCTGAATCAAACAGAGCACTACCGTCAGATAACGGGTGTACTCGGTGATCTTCTTACGGCCTGCCTCTCCCTCTTTCTTTAGTTCCTCCAGTGGCGGATAAACGGTGCCCAGCAACTGCAAAATAATCGATGCAGAAATGTAGGGCATAATCCCAAGGCCAAAGATCGTCGCGCTGGTAAGCGAACTGGCGCTAAAAATCGCAACCTTTGATAGGAAGTCGGAAACGGTGGAATCCATGTTTTCCGAGAACGCGGCGACCTGCTGCTGATCGATGACCGGCAGAGGGATCTGCCAACCAACGCGGTAGATCGCCAACAAGAAGATCGTTAGAAAGATCTTCCGTCGGAGTTCGGGAATGGTGAAGATTACACGTAACTTTTCAAGCATCGTCTAATTCCTAAAACCGATAGCGTGGTGCTGCCGGCAGTTTTGTGGCGTTGAATTAAGGTTGGATTGTCCAATGATTTGGTGTTTGCGTCTATACCGTTGTCGTACCGATTTTCGCTTCGGTAGGCGACCTTAAGTCACTGTATTTTCGAATTTCGCTATTTGCAGTCGCCAAAAAGTTGGGCTGCGATTCGCTATGTTAAATGTGAGCCGCAGGGCGCTAGCCGCGGGTATCGCAGCCTGCTAACCATCGTCAACTTACCGGCGAAAAAGCGCCTTGCCGCTCACTTCATCATACGCAAAAAGCGAACTTCCGGCAGAAGTTCGCTTTTGATGTCGATTAAAGCAGCCGGCCTACTTTGGAGGCTTGGTGCCAACTTTCATCTTGTTTTTAACAACTGGCTTGGCCATCTCAAGGACAACGACTTTGCCGCCGGCCTTTTCGATTTTCTCTTTCGCCGAAGCGCTGAACTTATGAGCCGAAACCGTCAGGGCTTTGGTGATCTCACCAGTCCCCAAAACCTTCAAGGCTTTGTAGCGATAGTTCGCCAAGTTTCTATCCTTGAGCATTTCGGGGGTCACTTCTGTGCCGGCATCGAAAGCCTTTTCCAATTCCCCGACGTTGACTTCGCCGACTTTAACACCGAACTTATTGTTGAAGCCACGCTTGGCGACACGTCGGATCATCGGCATCGCTCCACCTTGGAAGGTTGGATGCTGCGAATGACCTGCACGCGAGCGTTGACCTTTATGGCCGCGACCAGAAGTCTTGCCCAGGCCTGAACCTGTACCGCGTCCGAGACGCTTACGCTTCTTATATTTTACAATGCCCTCATGGACGTCGTGAATGTTCACAGTTCGACTCCTCGTAGGTTCTCAATGTCTTCTTTTGTTCGCAGATGCGTCAAGGCGTCGATCGTGGCTTTGACCAAAGTGACAGGATTGTTACTGCCAAAACTCTTGGTCAAAATGTTGGAAACTCCCGCTGCTTCGCAAACCGCACGGACCGCAGCACCGGCGATAATACCTGTACCAGGACCAGCCGGCAGCAATACAACTTTCGCCGCACCGAATTGTCCGTCCACGCGGTGCGGGATAGCTCCATCGACCAATGGTACTTTTTGCATTGAACGCATGGCTTGCTTGGTCGCCTTTTCTACTGAAGGCTGAACCTCGTTGGCTTTGCCGTAGCCCCAGCCAACTTTGCCGTTGCCATCGCCGCAAACGACCATCGCCGCAAAACTGAAACGACGTCCACCTTTGACAACCGCTGCACAGCGTTTGATTTTGACCGTTCGTTCGATCGTGCCTGATTGTTGATTGTCTTGTGCCACAATAACCTCTTAATGAATCGCCAGAGGGTTGACCTCTGGATGGAATAACATTCGCGTTTTGTTCGTTTGTACTTTTAAAATTGTATCTGTTGAGCTCAAATTAGCAGCGGAAATATCCACCGGAAATTAAAATTCGAGTCCGCCTTCGCGTGCCGCATCAGCCAGTTCTGCCAATCGTCCGTGGTATTTGAAGCTACCCCGATCGAATTGGATTTGTTTCACACCAGCAGCGGTGGCGCGCTGAGCTATCGTTGTGCCGATCAGCTTTGCCGCTTCGCGGTTTCCGCCGTATTTGACTTTTGACGCCAAATCCTTATCGCGGGTACTTGCCGAAGCAATCGTTTTACCAGCTTCGTCGTCGATGACTTGGCAGTAAATATGTTTGTTGCTGCGGTGAACGCTCAAACGAGGCCGCGCTGCATCTCCACGAACCGTTTTACGGACCCGGTTGGCGCGACGCCATTTTTGCTTGTTCGCTATTTTTTGTTGTTTCACCGTATCGCTCGCTTATTTAGCTTATATGTCTTTGTTCTGAACTGTCTTGGGAGCATCAATTCCGTCAACAGGCAGATTGATTTTCTAACCAACAATGCCAACTGTACCACTTTCGGCGTTGGTTACGCCTTCGCAGATTTACCAGGCTTGATTTTTACCTGTTCTCCGAGGTATCGAATTCCCTTACCTTTGTAAGGCTCCGGCTTTCTGAGAGCACGGACTTCCGCTGCGAACTGACCTACTTTTTGTTTGTCGCAGCCCTTAACGTCTATGTGTGTTTGATCGGGGCAAGTAACTTCCAAGCCTTCAGGGATTTCCTTGGCTAATTCGTTAGCAAGTCCGACGCGTAGTGTAAGAGTCTTTCCCTTGAGCTGACAAACGTAACCCACGCCTTGGAGTTCCAGTTGCTTTAAGTATCCGTCTTTAACGCCAACGATCATATTGGCGATGACAGCCCGTGTCAGACCGTGCATCGCACGGGCATGACGAACATCAGATGATCGTGAAACATTGATCTCTTTACCATCTTCGTTGACTGCGACTGAAATTGTCGGATCAATCGGGAAGTTTAATTTACCCCTAGGGCCTTCCACATTGATGGTTTCGTTGGAGACGTCTACTTTGACTCCATCAACCATCGGAACCGGTTTGTTGCCAATACGTGACATTAAATTACTTTCCCACAATGAGGGCCGAAGTTGGCCCAAACAGCTTTGATTTGTTTTTTGGGATGTTTGACGAAAACGCTCGTCTCATCCGATTTATGTTTTTGACAGTAACTGCAACAGCAGCGACTACCAGATTTCGCACAGCACTTCGCCGCCGACTTTGGCTTGGCGAGCTTCGCGATCACTCATTAATCCCTTGCTGGTGCTAAGAATCGAAATTCCTAGGCCATTGAGGACAGGACGCAAATCCTTGGCACTGCGATATACGCGGCAACCAGGTTTGCTGACCCGTTTGACGTGGCGAATTACTTTTTCACCACTGGGTCCATATTTTAGGTCGATATGCAGTTGGCCAACTGGTTTCGCTTCTTCAGCTTTCCAGTCCCAAATGAAGCCTTCGCGTTTGAGCACGTCGGCGACACCGGATTTCATTTTCGAAATCGGCATATCAACATTTGGCCGTTCAACGCTTACAGCGTTGCGGATGCGGGTAAGCATATCGGCAATCGGGTCAGTCATCATCGTGTTATAGTTCCCCTTACCTAGCCTTTACCAACTTGCCTTGCGGACACCGGGGATTAACCCCTGGTCTGCAAGGTTGCGAAAGCAAATACGACAGATT
>ENA-ORXT01004570-ORXT01004570.1-marine-metagenome-genome-assembly--contig:-NODE-4570-length-14204-cov-12.003822_pt1 | contig 14204 bp, 11 predicted proteins | sample MGYA00237868_ERZ511482 | MGnify/ENA metagenome assembly ERZ511482 | reverse complement strand
ATAACCACGAACGAGGTCATCAATCACTAGAGCGAATACCTCCAGCCGAACTGTATTACGGAAAAAAGATTAATTTTGAATCAACTAAATATTTGACTTCGGTGGTTTAAGGTTGGGGGTAAGTATACATTTTCGCAATCTAACAAGAGCAACAAAAAAACGTTTTGATATAAAGGTAGATATCCTAGATATCGAAACACTGAAAATTTATGATTATGATGGGAATAAAGTTGAGATACTGACAGACTTAATCTATGAAAACAGGAAAAATCTTATAGTTGTTTTTTTGAGATTGATGAGTAGAATTAAGAAAATTAAATTTATTTGCTCGTCATTTATTTTGAAGTTTATTAATAAACAATATTTTAAGAAATACGAATCAATCAATTTTCATGTAAGCGCAAAACCATATTTTATTTTTATGCCTAGGCTTTCAAAAGAAGTTAAGCGAGTAATCATAATAATCTGGGGGTCGGACTTTTTCCGAGAGAGCGATTTTGGATTAAAATTGAAAAAATGGAGTTACGATAGTGTTGATCAATTGGTATTAGGAACACCTCAAAGCCTAAATGCTTTTATTAGTCGATTTCCAGATTTAAAGGATAAGTCGATTGCCCTAAATTTTGGGAATAGCAATTTTCCTTTGATAAAAAAATTAAAAGAGTCACCTTTTGACCACCAAAACAAAAGCTTAAAAAAGCTAGTAGAGAAAAAAGGAGATAAAATCATGATTGGAATTGGCTATAATAATATAGTTGAACAAAATCAAGAAAAGGTTATAGAGCGTATTGCTCAAAATTTAGATGAATCAAAGCATATATTATACTTCTGTATGAGTTACCCAAATGATTCAGGTAAATCAAAAAGAATAGAAAGCTTGAGGAAAAAAGTAGAAAGTTGTACCGATGTTGATTTTATTATTGAAGACAAATATTTGTCAGATCAGGAAATTGCAGAAATTAGATCCTTAACTGACATCTATATAAATGCGCAAAAAACAGACATGTTTTCTGCCTCGATACAGGAATACTTCTTTGGTGGCTCTATTGTCCTCAATGGTGATTGGTTACCTTATGAAATATATGATGAACATCAATTGGTAGACGTGAAATTTAATTGGGATAATCTTTTCGATCAATTTCAATATTGTTTATCCAATTATAATTCATTGAAAAAAGAATGTGGTATTAATGAGCGAAAAATTAGCCAAATATCATCATGGGAAAACATTATTGACGATTGGGGAAAGAGTATGAATTTAATAACTACTAAGTTAATAACAGGGTAGTTGCTTTATTAAAAAATAAATTAAGATTTTATATTAAATGAATAATAACAAAAAAGAATATTTTACACTAAAGGATATTATTCTTAAAATCTCAACTTATGGTGACGTAATTCGGGAAAATCTAAAGTGGGTGATTATTATTGGAGTTATTTTAGGATTACTATTCGCCGTGAATGCTTACCTAAAACCAACTATGTATAAGGAAGAGCTAACTTTTATGATGGATGAACAATCAGGTTCGGACTTGGGAGCTGGTTTGGGAGCCCTAAAAGGATTACTGGGTGGAAAAAGACAAAAAGGAACCGTTAAAATTTTACAGCTATTTCAAAGTAAGTATATTATTAACAATACGCTGTTCGATACAACCACGATTAATGGTAAAAGTGATTGTTTAGCCAATCATTTTTTAGAAGAATATACGGTTGATGAACTCGTAAAAGGGTATCGTAAATTTGGGAGATATAAAGCACAATGGCCTAAGGAACTTTTAAAAAATGAATCCTTCCGATTTCAGCATGCCAATGTTGATTCCTTTGGGATAAAAGAAAATATGTTCTTGAGAATTCTTTATGAAAAAATTGTAGGAAATTCTGTGGTGGGTATTCCAAGTTTACTGGAGTCTAAACTAGACGAAGAATCTGGTATTATGACCCTCATGATGAATAGTGAACGAGAAGAAATAACACTCGGAATACTCAATAATATTTATGTTCAACTGAGTGCTTTTTTTATAGAAAAAAGTATTGAAAAAGAACTTAGAACCTTTGAAGTTATCAAATACAAAAAAGATTCCGTTTACACTGCGCTAAGATCTGCCGAATATAGATTGGCTAACTTTAAGGACCGCAATCATAATATAGTTACTTTAAAAGGAAAATTGGAACAGGGTAAAATTGAGAGAGAAGTTTCTTTGCTTAATTCTCTTTATATTCAGCATGTGATGCAGATGGAGAGTACCGACTTTGCCTTGAGAAATAAAATGCCGGTTGTTCAGGTGATTGACTTGCCGAGAAGACCTATCTCTCCACAACGAGAATCAATATTACGAAATCTGGCCTTAGGTGGCATAGGAGGAGCAATATTAGTTATTGTTTTTTTAATCATAAGGAAATTTTTTAGAGATATCCTGGAAGAAGACGAGGAATGGGATTAATGAACAAAAGATTTAGGAAATTAAGCCTCGAAAACTCATTATTTTATATATTTTGTTTTTTTGTTCTTTTTATGCCTTATCTGAAATTTAGTGTGCCCGTATTTGGAGGTACGGAGTTGACACTTTCTGACTTTTCCTTACTCAGCCTGGCTTTTGTGAATATTTCTCTGATAAAAAAAATAGATCGACGGTATGCTGAGTATTTAATGTTTTTTCTCCTCTTTAATGTATTAATCCTCTTTAGTATTTTTCAGGCACGCGAGTATACTATTTTTCTCCGTGATTATATCCCGAATATTTTTGCTTTTTTAATTATTGTTACGACCCTTATTCTCTTCTCAGGGAAGAATAATCTTGGAAATCTGATTCGAATCAGAAATGTTTTATGTATTGCATTAATTTTGTCAGCAATTCCTGCTTACATGGAATCTTTGACAGGAATTAAGCTGCCCCTTTTTTATGACAAATATATGTGGAGGTATGCTTTTCTGGCTCAAAATCCCAACCAATATGGTGTGGCTAGTATTTTATTCATGTTTTTGATCATTATTATTGATATGATGTTCAAAAGGAAAAATATAAAATATAACCTTATTTTACTGATTATATGCCTAGTTCCAATGTTATACTCAGGTTCTCGTACTGCCATTCTTAGCTTTTCTATTGGTGTTTCGATGATATTATTTTTCTTGTTTTCACGATTTTCTATTCTCCAAAAGGTAATCATTACACCTATCGTTGGGATATTACTAGTAGTAGGAGTAACGAATCTATTGATATTTATGAAAGGAAAAGGAGGACAAATTAATCGAGCCTTATCTATCTTTGAACAAATTGATAAAGGGGAAAATATTGGTGAAATCGAAGGTGGAACGGGTATTTCTATCAACGAGGCAGTGGTTTTATTTCGTAAATATCCGATCTTTGGAGTAGGGATCGGAAACAAAGTTGCCCATAGTAGAATTAGAGTGGAAATTCACAATACCTACCTTAAATTTTTGGCAGAAACTGGAATTATTGGGTTTATTGGATTTCTACTTATCTTCACCTTACCTCTAATTACAATACTTGGATGTCATACTGATCTATTAAACAAATTTATCATTCTTATATTTTACTTGATCTTTGCAGCAATGAACTATCCGCATATGTTATTGCGTCAGCGTTGGGTTTGGTTCTTTATGGTGATGGTTTTTATTATCGGTAAGATCGCCAATGATGAATATAGAGAAAATCAACAAATACTTACCAATGCTTAAAAAATTTATTGACCTAAATAAATCACTATCACATAAAATTGAAAAAAAATTACCTCAATATCAATATAGAATATTTGGTGGTTTTAATGATAGTGTCATTACAACAATAGAAGGGCTGAATAAAGGAGATGTTATCCTGGATATCGGAGGAGGACGTCGATCCCCATTCGCAAAACATATTAAAAAAGACGTTGAAGTAATCGGAATCGATATCTCAGATGAAGAATTAAAATTAAACCCTCACTTATCAAGATTTGTCGTTTGCGATGTAACGGTCAACCTTCCTTTTGAAGATAATTCTGTGGACTTAATTATGTCACGCAGTGTGGTGGAACACTTAAACGGGGTGCCAGACTTTGTAAAAGAAGCACATCGTGTTTTAAAACCTAACGGTAAATTCATTCACTTATTTCCCTCCAAATTTGCACCTTTTGCCATTGCTAATCGAATGCTTCCAAATGCGATCGCTAAAAAAATACTGTATAAAATACATCCTCATCAGGTAGGTTTGGGAGGTTTCAAAGCCTATTACGAACATTGCTATTATCCGGCATTTCCAAACTTATTGGAGAAAGAAAATTTTAATATACATTTAGCGAAAGCTGGTTTCTACCAATCCAATTATTTTACTTTCTTCTTGCCTTTTTATCTAATCAGTGCGCTTTATGAAATGATTTTGTATTACCTGGATTTGAAAATTCTAGGCGCTAATTTATTGGTGGTAGCATCTAAAAAATAAACCTCTTTATGTTCGGCAAAATAATACGTGGGTACTTAAATAAAAGTATCGTATTGATAATTTTGTTACTCGTCGTAAGTGCTTGTAATAAAAAAATGAAAGTTAGTGAGACTTCGGGGTTTCGTAGCATTACGGGTTTTATTGCAGGTGAAACAACCAATCATACCCAGTCCATTCAAAGAGCAATTGATTTTTGTTTAGAAAACCGGATCGATACTTTGTTTTTTCCAAAAGGTACTTACCATGTTGGAAGTGTCAACGTTAGTCCTGGAATGGTATTTTTGGGTGAAGAAGGAACGATTCTAAAAAAAATACCAAAAGCAGGGAAATGGTCTAGAATGTTTACTACTCAAAAGAGAACGCATCTGGGTGACAAAGATAGTGAGCCAATCGTGTATCGTAATTTGACTTTTGATGGAAATAAAGAAAGTCAAGGGCCATATCGAAAATATCAATTACAGCAGCAACATATCTTATATTTTGATGCTGATCCTGCTAAGGCAGGTAGAGTAAAAGGAAAGGTCATTAATTGTCATTTTAGAAATAGCGTCGCAGATGGTATTTCACTCTGGCGGAATGCAGATGTAGAAGTTTATAACTGTACGGCCACCAATGTGTTTAGAGGAGGGGTTGTCGCGACAGGAGGACATAGCAAACTCTATGTTGAAAATTTTAAGGCAGGTGGAGATATTGATCTTACGGGAATTGATATTGAAATTGATGCGGATGGTTTTGGAGGTGAGAAGGATATTATAGCAGAGATGAGAAATATTCATTTACAAGGAGACTTTGATGTAAATGCTCCTGGAAAAGGTTCTTCTTTCAGGGGAGATAATATTAAATTGGATAATCCAGGTTTCTTTTTATCAGCTAGAAACGGTCTAGTTCATATTACGAATAGCTCTTTTAATATGGGAGATAATTTGCAACGAACCAATATATATTTTCCTAAAGATATCACCTTCGAAAACTGCCAGTTCTATTTGCAGTCTGGCAATAAAAAACCTGCAGGGATAAACGTATTTATGGAAACATCCTACAGAAGGAAAGGAAGTCAAAGACTTAGATTTAAAGATTGTATTTTTACGGGTAAGCGAATAGGAACGAAGCCATTGTACGCCATACATAATCAAGAGAATTTTACAGAGATGGAGAGTAATCATTTGGTGATCGAAAATACTAGGTTCATTGGTGATTTTGATGCACCTTTATTTTTTAATAAAGGAGGAAATTTAAAAATGAACAATGTTTATGCTGAAGGAAATTATGCGATTAAAATGAACTCTTTAAATGGCAAGACGCCAGTAAAATTTAACATTGACCAGATCAATATTTCTGAAAAGGTGGATAAGGTATTTTCTCACAGCTACCCATGCTCAAAGGATAAAATTAATCTTAGTAATGTAGTGATAGATGATACTAAAAAAATAAACATTCATAAATCAGTTACAAAAAAAGTAGACAAAGTATTCCATAATAAAGCAAATAAACAAACAAAGAAGCCATACGCGAAGATTTCTAAAAATGGCTTAATAGAATCAATTCATGAATATGACAAGGTATTAAAAAAGTGGAAAGTAAAAAGCATAAACTAGCACTGATTAGTTACTACTTCCCACCAGTTCCAGCGGTAGGATGCGTTAGAAATTATAATATTGCTCAAAAGTTAAGTTCTGTTTATAACACTAAAATTATAACTCGTTCTTATCCTGTTGATAGTGAATCAAGTTTTGATATTGCATCACTTGATGTTACTCGTGTCTATACATTGGACGAGTATTTCTTTAAACAAAAAAGAAAGGGAAACAAAAAGAGTTCTGGTACCTCAATTCCTTCTTTTTTGTCAAGGTTAACAAACAGTTTTCCAATAAATTTCTTTTTATGGGAAGGTGGCTTGTTTTATATTCTTGGAGCATTGGTACGTCTGTTTCGATTTAGACCAGCTATTGTTTATTCTTCGTATAGCCCTTTTTCGGACCATTATATTGCTTTTTTATATAAATCTTTTTTCCCAAAGACGATCTGGATTGCAGATTTTAGAGATTTACATATTGATCCCGAAGTGGATAACGTGATTCTAAAAAAATGGCAAAAAGGATTTGATAAAACTATATTAAAAAAAGCTAATTTTATCATAACCGTTTCTAAAGGGTTGAAAGAACATCTTCTTTCATACAATAAAAAGGTAATGGTGGTCAGAAACGGATTAAGTGATAAATTAAAGGAGGTATCACTCTCCGAATCTATTGAAGAAAAATTACGAAATAAATTTATATTGACTTATACAGGCTTAACTTATAATGGGCGACGTGACCCCTCGTTATTGTTCAGAGCTTTACACCAGATTATAATTGAAAATCCTAAATACAATGATAAAATTAGGTTGGTATATGCGGGATCAGAAGGAGATGTTTGGCAGGAGATTGCTCAAGTAGAAAAAGTAAAAGATTTTGTAATTGATTTGAAAAGAATTCCCTATCAATCATCGTTAGCTTTGCAAAGATATAGCCATTGTAATATCCTGCTGTCATGGGCAACCAAAAAACAGAAGGGAATTCTTACCGGAAAGTTTTATGAATATTTGCAGGCCAACAAACCCATTATATTACTCATAAATGGCGTAAAAGATCAAGAATTTGAAGAAATTATGTTTGAACTCAATGCTGGTATAGTGGGATATGATGATAAAGATTTGAAAAAACTTAAAACTTTTTTATTAAAACTGCTCCATCAATGGGAAACAAAGGGAAATACGCAATCTAATATTGATCCTAATACCCTTAATAAGTATCGATGGGATAGCTTAATTATTTCGCTAAACGATGCGATTTTGCAGGAATTAAAAAAATAGTATGTCGAAAGAAACTAAAATAAAAAATGATTATAGAGACTCCCATAAAGGGCTTGATAAAGGAGTTACTTATGATAGTAGTTTTTATAAAAGTAATTACAAGAACCTAATCTTAAAGTGGGAGGAAAAGGTTTTGCGGGAAATTTTGAAAAAATACAAGATAAAAGACTATATAGATTTCGCTTGTGGAACTGGCCGAATTACACGAATCATAGAACCTTATGTAGAAAATGCTAAAGGCATTGATGTTTCTGCATCTATGCTCAGTATAGCAAAATCAAAAAGTCAAAAAGCAGTATTTAAAGAGGTCGATATTACAAGAGAAGATGTTAGTGAAATCGACCCTGTAGATCTGGTTTCATCTTTTCGTTTTTTCACTAATGCACAAGAATCTTTACGAAAGGAGGTCATTGACGTCTTGGCAACTAAGATTAAACCAGGAGGGCTATTTATTTTTAATTTACATATGAATAGCTCCAGTCCTTTTGCAGTTATGGCTAGAGTATATGAAAAAATTGCAGGGAAAAGAGAAGGGTTTAATCATTTAAGCCTTAGTGATTTTAAAGAAAAACATCTAAATAGACTAGGACTAGAAGTGGTGGATATTTATGCTTTGGGATTAATTCCGGTCATTAGAGAAGAAAAAATCTATCCGTCTTGGCTCTTAAATATACTCAGTAAATCTGAAAATGCGTTTTCTTTTATTCCTGGAATAAAGTACTTTTCCAAATATCAAATTATTATTTGCCGAAAAAAAAATGATCCGAAATAGAATACCTCCAATTAGAGAAGATATTGTCAAGTTAGATTTAACTGCTGGGACATTTGAGAAAACGTATACTGCTCAAACCTTCGAGGTGATGTATCACAAACTTAACGCACTAGAAAAAATTTGTGAAAACGCTTCCTTTTTTAAACTTCCGAAGGTGCTCTCTTCAAATCAGGAAGAATATAAAATCACCCAGGAATATATACCTGATCTGATACCTATTCGTTTACTGATTAGTCGTCCCGAATTGTTAAAAAAATTGTTATTTAGAATTGGAGCAGGTTTGGCAGAAGCACATAAAAATTTGAATTTAGAGCAAAGTAAGAAGGAAGAATTACCAGCCCCCTTTAGCGAGATGAACGGAGAAAAAACTTTCTTACATTTAGATTTTAATACGGTAAATGTACAATATCATGAAGCAACGGATAATATATATTTCCTAGATTGGGAAATTACACCATTATTAGAAGGTAATGCAAACTATGGCAGTACTTTTTATGATATTATTCATATGATTTATCAATTGTACCTCAATGAACCTTACTTTTTTTCTAACCCTAAAATGAAAAATTCATTTGTCAAAGCTTTTGTAAATGGTTACGAAAATATTCATGGAATGCTAGACAAAAAAGATTTCTATAATGCGGGAATGATTTATTTTAAGGTCTTTGAAAAATTTGATAAAAGAGTATGGTGGAAATATTTTCTCAAGAAGAACAACATTAAAAATTTTAACTTATTTTTAGAACAATTAAAAAACAGCTACTAGTATTTTCTAAGCTAGAAGGAAACATAGGTAATCTTTTTTTTTCTGGGATCAATTTTGGATTTAGATTAATTAATAACCTTATTATTTTTAGCATTTTAGCTAGAATTTTGGATTTGGCACTATTTGGCGTGTTTTCCTTAATGGCGCTTGCGATATTTCTTTCTTATACTTTTATTGATTTTGGTCATCGATCATTAATCGTAAGAGACATTGCTGTCAATAATAAAGCAGCTTCAGTTTCCTATATTAGTAATAAAGTTGCGGCAAAAATTCCTATATTCCTTATCTGCCTTATTATAGCTTTAATCTATTTTGATAGTAAAAATTTTTGGAATTTAAATCCATTTATTGTTGGACTCTTCTTTTCAAGTAGTTTTTTTATTAGCCTATCTAATTTAAACTTTGCTTTTTTCCATTCGCTGAATAAATATTATCTGGAAACTTTTAGTCTGGCACTCAATTCCACTTTTTTAATTATAGGCGTTCTTTTAACTTATCTTTATAATAATCCACATTTATTTTTATGCTTTTATTTTATTGGATCACTAGCGATGTTCCTTTGTTCTTTAGTTTACTTAAAACGGAACTTTAATTTAGGAATAAAAAACTACTTTAATGGCTGGAGTCTAACGGGGCTAAAGAGAGATTTTTTGTTAGCAATACCTTTCGCACTTATTTTTTATTCTGATGCAATTTTTGGCGGTTTTGACTCTTTTTTTATTGAGGATTATTTTTCAAAACAGGATTTAGGAATCTACGAAGGAATAAAAAAAATAGTGAATGGTCTATCTATTTTAGCATTAGTGGCCATGACCGCTATTATGCCAAGCATCTCTAGATTATCTAAGCAAAGAACTAAGAATAGTTTAAAAAAGATAATATTGATGTACCTATTACTTTTGGGAGTTGGTGCCTTCGTATTTCTATTTTATTTTTATTGGAATGAATTATTTGTAAGTATTCTCCTAGGAAAAGGTTTCGAAGAAATAACAACTTGGGACAGCCATATCGGATTATTTACGCTGTCCAAATATATCCGAATTGTTCCTGCTGTCTTTTTAGTGATGGCAGGATTTCATTACAGAAGATTACTAATTGTTCAAGTGGTCTTTTGGATAGGACTTTACATCTTTATCGTAAAGGTCCCAAATTATAATATGAAATATGCATTCAAAATGATTACATATGCCAACCTTGGACTCGGATTCTTGTACACTGCTTTTTTTGTCGAAGGCTTATGGCGCACTTATATAAGAAAAAAAATATAGAGGATATCTTGAATTAAATTTCGTGTCATTCTTATATCCAAAACTATTAACACCACTAATTACTATTTAATATTTTATAAAATGCGCTTATGTGTGGAATCTTAGCAACTGTTAACAACTTACTTCTTCCAGAAAAGGTTTTCCCTTTATTGGTCCATCGAGGTCCTGATGCTCAGACATGTTTTCAGCAAAAAAACGTGCAGTTGTTTCACTATCGGTTGTCTATTTTATCCATCAAGGATGGACATCAACCGATGCATTACCTAAATCGATATACCATTATTTTTAATGGACAAATATATAATCATCAAGAGGTACGAGAACAATTTAATCTCGAATGCCAAACAACATCTGATACAGAAACAATACTTCACATGTATCACTTAATGGGTCACAAAATGCTAGAACATTTTGACGGCATGTTTGTAATGGTTATTTATGATAAACAAAGAAATATTCTTTTTTTTTGTAGAGACAGAGCAGGTAAAAAACCACTATATCTCAAGCATGAGAATAAGTCAATTGTTTTTGCCAGTGAACTAAACGCCATCCGAGCAGTATCTCCAGACTTAAAAGTCGAAGAAAAAAACATCTATAAATATTTAATGTTCGGCTCATTTCCTTTACAAAAAACTCCTTACAAAAACATTACTGATGTTCCTTCGGGTAGCTATGGTTATTATGATATAGACAATGATAAACTTGATATTAAAAAATGGTGGTCAATTAAAAACCAATATGCCACAACGGATAATGGTAGTTTTAAAGAAGTTTACAATCAAACTAAGCAATACTTAGATCAAGCTGTAAAAAGAAGAGTCTTGTCTTCTGATTTGGAAGTCGGATCTTTTTTAAGTGGTGGAATCGATAGTGGTCTGGTCACTGCCTTTGCAAAAAAATATAATGATAATTTAAAGACATTTACCGTAGTATTTGAAGGTCCTTATAATGAAGGCCCTTTGGCTCGTTTAGTAGCCAACAAATACAAAACAGATCACACAGAAATTAATATAGATTTTTCTGACTTGGATCAAACTATTGAAAAGATTATTTATCAATATGGAGAACCTTTATTTGATTCTTCTGCGATTCCTTCTTATTACGTTAGTAAAGAAGCAAAAAAACATTTGACCGTAATCTTAAATGGGGATGGAGCAGATGAATTATTTGGTGGTTATAGAAGATATGTTCCTTTTAATAAATATGATTTTTTTTCCTCTTCTAAGCCAACCAGGAGAGCTGCTGCATTGATTTCCAGAATTATGCCTCCATCAAATCAGCGGAAAAATTTGTATAATTATATTTTTCGATTACTAAAATTAGCTTCTAAAAGTGGATTGCCGCTCTACTTAAGCAGTACCGTTGATATATTCTCAAATTACGAAAACCTTCTTTCTAAAGATTCTTCTTCTTTTTTAATGGAAGAAAAAGAATATGTGAATTCCATCCTCAAAATTCATGGTAATGGTCTGGACAAACTGATGAATCTCGATTTTGATATTAATCTTTTCGCAGATTTACTAGTTAAAATGGATATCGCTACCATGGCCCACTCCCTTGAAGGTCGAAGTCCATTCTTGTCCAAAGAATTATTATCGTTTGTTCCTTCTATGAATAGTAAATATAAAATTGATGGAACAAACACAAAAGTTCTTTTGAGACATATGGCAAAAGAATATTTGCCTCCTCAAATTGTCAATCAACCTAAGCGAGGATTTGAAATACCTCTGAAAGATTGGGTGTCTGGGAAACTTAATGATATCATTAGAGATTATCTACTATCTGTTAATTCTTACTCAAGTTCTTTTATCTCAAATAAAGATAAAATAAGAATTTTAGATAAACGTATTGCCATCCCTGAAGAGAAAAGAGCTAAAATGTTATATACTTTGTTTTCTCTAGATGTCTGGTATAAAAAATGTTATCTAAGAGAATAACAAATGATTTTTATTAAAGTTATCCTTAATAGGTTTATCGTAATATCAAATAAAAAAACATAATTTATTACTAATGAAAATTGCAATATGTGCAAATACAAGTTGGAATATTTTTAACTTTAGATTATCATTACTCAAGAATTTACAGAAAGAAGGCCATGAAATTATTGTGGTGGCTCCATCGGGCAAAAACGTAGAGGAAATTAAATCAGCAGGATTCAAATTTATCAGTATTGAAAATCTTTCAAGGAAAGGTCATAACCCACTAACTGATTTACGGTTACTTTTTGAAATGAGAAAGATTCTTACCAAACATCAAATAGAAATATTTTTATTGTATACCATAAAACCAGTCATATATGGTAGCTTAGCTAGCTGGAATACTAAAACTCACGTAGTTAGTACTATTACAGGATTAGGCTACTCTTTTATTTCTACTGGCTTCACCAATAAAGTTGCCAAATTTTTATACAAAAAAGCACTTAAGCTTAACAACTTAGTTCTCTTTCAAAATACGGATGACCGTCAATTATTTATTGATAATAAACTGGTGAGTAAAGAAAAATCAGGTGTGGTTCCAGGATCTGGTATCAGAACTGATTTGTTCTATTCCGTACCAAAAGAAGAACAAAATAATGATAATGGATTAAATTTTTTATTTATTGGAAGAATTTTAAAAGACAAAGGCATCCACGAACTGATAGGAGCCACTTCTCAATTGTTTGAAAAAAATATAAACTTTTCGTTGACGATCGTGGGGGAGATTGATCTAGGAAACCCATCTACCGTAGATCAAGACCTTTTTCATGATTTTGTTAAACATGAAAAAGTCTTTTATCTAGGACAAGTAAGTAATGTAAAAGATGTTCTTGAAAAATGTGATGTGGTTATTTTGCCTTCTTATAGAGAGGGGATTCCTAGGGTACTATTGGAAGCTATGAGCATGTCGAAACCTTTTATAACAACGGATGTTCCTGGATGTAGACAGGTTGTAAAAGATGGGGTAAATGGCTTTAAAGTACCTGTGAAAAATGTACAATGTCTTGCTGACACTATGCTTAAAATGGTTTCTTTAAGCGATCATGACCGCTTAAAAATGGGAAAGGCTGGTAGACAAATAGCAATAGATAACTTTGATCAAAAGATAATCAATAAAACATATTCAAAAATTATTAAAGAAATAACTTCCTGACAAACCAGCCCAAAATGAAAAAAGCCCTCATCACCGGAATCACCGGACAAGACGGAGCCTACCTCTCCGAACTCCTTCTCTCTAAAGGATACGAAGTTCACGGTATTAAGCGCCGTGCCTCCTCCTTTAATACGAGTCGCATCGACCACCTCTATCAGGACCCTCACGTAGACAATCGAAACTTTATCCTCCACTACGGAGACCTCACCGATTCCACCAATCTCATCCGCATCATCCAGGAAATTCAGCCCGACGAAATTTACAACCTCGGCGCGATGTCGCACGTAAAAGTAAGTTTCGACGCCCCCGAGTATACGGCAGACGTGGATGGAGTAGGAACCTTACGTATTTTGGAAGCAGTTCGTTTATTGGGATTGACCAAAAAAACAAAAATATACCAAGCTTCTACCTCGGAATTGTATGGACTGGTGCAGGAAGTGCCACAAAAAGAAACGACCCCGTTTTATCCGCGCTCTCCATATGCGGTAGCAAAGATGTACGCGTACTGGATTACGGTCAATTATCGGGAAGCCTACGATATGTTTGCTTGTAACGGAATATTATTTAACCACGAGTCTCCATTAAGAGGTGAGACTTTTGTTACAAGAAAAATTACTCGTGCTGTCGCCAAGATCGCCCTCGGATTACAAGACAAACTCTATCTTGGAAACATGGATGCCAAACGGGATTGGGGACACGCCAAGGACTACGTCGAATGTATGTGGAAAATTCTACAACAAGACAAACCCGAAGATTGGGTGATCGCTACTGGCGTGACGACGAGTGTCCGGGATTTTGTCCGTATGTCTTTTAAAGAAATTGGCGTAGAACTGGAATTTAGTGGTTCGGGGGAACAGGAAGTAGCCATTATCAAGTCTGCTACCAAACCCGAATACCAGGCCAAAATAGGTCAGGAAGTAGTAGCGGTTGATCCGGCGTATTATCGTCCAACAGAAGTGGAACTACTCATCGGTGATTC
>ENA-ORXT01004569-ORXT01004569.1-marine-metagenome-genome-assembly--contig:-NODE-4569-length-14208-cov-3.885005_pt1 | contig 14208 bp, 11 predicted proteins | sample MGYA00237868_ERZ511482 | MGnify/ENA metagenome assembly ERZ511482 | reverse complement strand
ATTGTTTAACCATAAGTTGCTCTGAAGACCAATTTCCAGAGTCAGTCTCAAAGTAGGCATTAGCGTTTTCGGATTCCTCGTAGTTTGTCGAGGGCCCGGCGTTCTTTCTTCGTTGGCGTCCTAAACCTCTAAGTCGGTTAGCTCCGGGTGGGATAGGTCCTCCTAAAGATGGGCTCCGTTTTGAGACTTTTTCGATCACGGTACAGCACTCGATAACTTTTGAAGCTCCAATGCGTTTGGCTGGCAAACCAGTAATTTCGAATTTGACTATTTCGTCACGTTTTCTTGCCTCTATCCGGTCACCAATTGTAACTTTGGTTGCTGGCTTAGCTATTTCATCATTGACTCGGACTTTGCCCGAAATACAGGCGGCCTTTGATGAACTCCTGGTCTTGTAGACACGAACGTGCCATAGCCATGCATCGGTTCGAAGGGAATCTTTTGGCGTCGCAGCGGACATGGAAACAGTATAACTAAGTCACGGATGAATCTGATTCCGTTTTTGTTGAGACGGTGTATTTTGACTGGTCAGGGGAGTGTTGATTATTCTGGGGTAGTGTTGCGCTCACTATACGCTCATTACTGAAACCCGGTTTATGCATAAAATAGTTTAGCTACAAATATAATTTCCCGTATCTAGAAACCTGGTTTATGCATAAAGGGAGATGAACTTGGCGTTTATTCGAATATTTTTGTTGTATGTTTGTAGTTGAGTACTGAATAGTCGTTCGTGTCTGGTGTGAAGTCTCCGTTGTATATTAAGTAACCTTTTGAGCTTCTTTCTGTAATAGTTTTAAATTTTTTGAGGTTTTTGATGAATTTTGTGTTGAATGTGGATGCTGATTTGATTTCTATGGGTGTCAAGTTTCTTCCGTTTTCAAATATGATATCTACTTCGTTTTTGTTGCTGTCTCGGTAAAAGTAAAGGTTGTCTTGGAGCCCTAGGTTGTATCTGGCTTTTAAGCATTCTGTCACTATCAGGTTTTCGAAGATATTTCCAACTAGAGGGTCTCGCGATAGTTGCTCGGGTGTTTCTATATTAAGCAGGTATGAAAGTAACCCGGGTTCAAGGAAGTAATATTTTGGTGATTTGATTACGCGTTTCCCGAAGTTTTCGAAGTAAGGGGTTAGTTTGAAGATGATAAAGGATGCTTCAAGTATGGAGAGCCAGTTTTTGATTGTTTTATTGTCTACTCCTACATCGTTTGACAGGCTGTTGTAGTCGATGAGCTGACCTACACGTCCTGCTAATAATTTGATAAATTTCTCGAAAAGGGTTATATCTTTTATTTTTATGAGTTGTTTAAGGTCTCGTTCTACGTACGTTTGGTAGTAATTTGAAAACATGGTCTGAGGTCTTATTTTTTGGTCGTATGTTCGTGGCATAAAGCCGTTGATGCAGTACTGTTCGAATGAGTCGAATTCTAGTTCAGTAGATAGTAGTTCTGAGATTGTTAAGGGTAGGAGTTTCAGCAGTCCGGTTCGTCCTGCTAGTGATTGTGTGACTGCTTCTTCTAGTTCGAGTTGGTGGGAGCCGGTAAGGATGTATTGTCCGACTTGTTTATCTTCGTCGACTAGAACTTGGATGTAGCTTAATAGATGAGGAACTCTTTGAATCTCGTCAATTATACAAGGCCCCTTAAGTTGCTTTAGGTATGCATTGGGGTCATCTGTAGCGAAATGTCTTATCTCAGGATTTTCAAGGTTTGAATATTGGTAAGTTTCAAATGTGTTGCGTGCTAGTGTAGTTTTCCCTGCTTGGCGGGGCCCTGTGATTGTGACTACTGGGAATTCGGTGGCTAATTTTTTAAGTTCTGTTTGTATGGTGCGAGTGAACATTCACACATCATATATTATGCAATATAGGAATGCAACTCCTAAATAACATAATAAATTGATTGTTGTGGGTACCCACGATAGGGTCCTTGTCGTTTATCTAGAAACACCGTTTAACTCGATAAGTTCTTCAAACCTTCCGCAAGTTTAGATAATATTGAGATGTGAGAATAAGAATCATCAAGTTGATGCAGGTAGGGTTATTACTTTTGCTTATCTTATTCACTTCATATTCTCTTTGGAGCGGAACAAAAATATACTCAGCTGTACAAAATAAGAATGAAATGGTTGCCCAAACAACGCCATATTCACAAAAAGGGAATGGAGGTGAATCGTGGTTGATAGTGGGCGATAGTCTAACTTACGGAGTTGGGGCTACTGATCAAGATTCCAGTATCGCCGGTCAAATAGGGGCCAACAGGCCAAATGATGCAATCGTAAACGCATCTACCGTGGGTGCTAAAACAAAAGATATAAAAGGAATTATTCAGGCCGAGCTAGCGTTGAACAAGTATGACTTTATTGTTGTAGCCGTTGGAGGAAATGATGTAGTTCGGATCCGTAGTGATATGGAAGCGGTAGTGAACGAATTACATGATTTGATTAAGTTTCTGGGAGCAATCGAGTCACAGTCAGTGTTAGTTACGCTGTCTGCCCCAGAGAATATATCTGTTATCCCAAAGCCTCTGCTGCCTTTGGCAAAAAGCAGGTTTGATAAACTTCACTCAGTAGCCAGTGAATCCACAACTTCTCTCAACAATGTGAGTTATGTAGACATGAGCAACCCAAATATTGCTAGCTATAAATCATTTGAAGCCTCTGATGGTTTCCATCTTAACGATCTGGGTTACTCAGAGTTGACTAAGGTAATTTTGCGACACGCAGAAACCTAGAAGAAGCTATTTTTTAATGCTATCTACAATTTTTATTGCAAGTGGGATACTAATTAGCAATGACCCTCCGAGCCAGAGGATAAAAGCTGCTGAGGTTGGGCTGCATCCGAACTTATCACATGAAGAGTGAGGTCCTATTGCAAATGCAGCCAAGAGACCTACAAATAAGAAAAAAATTATAGTAAGTGTGCTCAATAAAATGGCTAGCAACATATTGAAGGCTTTCCTTAAAGAAGCTTTAGTACTAGGAATCTCAGGTGATTCTTTTGGTCGAGTTGTCTCGGTTTCATCAGAATTCATATCACTGCCTGTCGGTTTAGGTGGTGGCAAGCTTTACGTAGCGTCTATGCATGCTATCACTCTTCCATACGTATCCTTCAACTTGGTAATGGAACAAAAATAATAAACCCACTATAGGCGTTAAGAATGCTCCATCTAAAGACTGTTGTAACCAATATGCCAACAAGATTGATAGGGCTGGGCTTAACAGAACTACGGGTATTTTAGTTATATTAAAAGACTTATATAAATAGTTATTAGATGTCTGCTGATTCCTGTTGTGGTCATGGCTAATATAAAATATGTAGGCAGTTATGTCATGCACAATCCTTGGCACTGCCAGCGCAAGAATAACATAATCAAGTCTCACATACATAGCACCTATGATCGGCAATAAGGTTGTAGCAAAGATATATAGTTTTCCAGTTGTGGGTTCGGTGTCGTTAACCAATGACATTCCAATCCCGCAAAAGGCGCACAGCATTAAAATAAACGACAAAATCATCCAGGTCCTTAATGAATTATTTTGCCCAACGTATATGTACAGATATATTGAGGCAGATAGGGCAACTCCAAGAAATTGCCAATATTTCCATAGTTTGTTCTGTGTCCTTGACAGAGTTTTACTTATACCGCCTTGCTGTAAGAAAACATGAGACATCGTATATGTAGCAAATACGGTAAAAAAAACTGCTTCCCCGAGTAACGAAAGAACCAAAGACAATGCGAATACAATACGTAGACTCCATGTAAGTCGACGTTTATAAAAATTTATGTAGTCTTTGTCTGCAAAGCTGAAAAAGCTGGCAAGGATATGAGGAAAAGTAAAAATTAGAGTAAAAACTGCGTAATCATGTGGATCCGGAGAAAGTGCAGAATTCATAAATCCATTTAGGATAAATATATCAATTAGCATCAATGCAGTAAAAATCGGCAGGGTTATATAGACACCTAATAGTAAATTTGGCTTTATGACCATCTGATTCACCAAACCAACTTACTTGATTTCTTTTTATTTATACGGTTTGGAACCAGAGTAGAAAGTAAAGGCTAAACCTTAGGTGCGCATGCCCTGCATGATTTGTAGGCTTAGTGTGTGAAAGCTGTAAACCAGAGAATCTCTGAAGCAATTAATCAAGCTAATTTAGGGGATCTATTAGTTAGATGTAAATTCGGTGACGCTAAACAAGTTGTTTGTGGTGTCTCTGGTGGCGCAGATTCTATGGCTTTAATGGTTTTAGCATTAGCGAATGGGCACGAAGTGGAAGCAGTGCATGTTGATCACGGTATTCGTGAAAGTTCAGATTCAGAGTCGGAACTAGTTTCGTATTGGGCTGATTATTATGGAGCAAGTTTTAGATCTGAAAAAGTCGACCTTTCAGGTGGGTCTGATTTGGAACAACGAGCAAGGATTGCCAGACACAGTGTTTTGGGAAAAGATGCTTTAACTGGTCATACCGCTGACGATAACGCAGAAACTATTTTAATTAATCTTCTAAGAGGCGCTGGCCCAAAAGGCCTTTCAGGTATCGAACCAGGCCCTAAACACCCCATCTTGGCTTTGAGACGTTCAGAGACGCAACAAATTTGCGATGATCTAGAAATCACACCATTTGAAGACCCATCAAATTCAGATGAAAGATTTGTTAGAAATAATGTAAGAAGTGACCTGATCCCGATGATGAATCAAATTTCAGATAGAGACATTGTTCCGCTGTTGTGTCGAACGGGGGAAGTTAATCGTCAAACAACTGACTATATTGCTGAACAGTCAGCGGGTTTAGATCCTACTAATGCAAAAGTTCTTAAAGGCTTCCCTTCTGTAATACAGAGCCACGTTTTGCGGGAGTGGTTGCGCGATGAATTAGGGCACCCGCCAACAAACGTTCAATTGTCAAACGTTCTTGATGTTTTAAATAACAAAACTATTGCGTGTGAGATTAGTGGTGGAAGAAGAATTGCACGCACAGAAGGAGTTCTAAGAATTGAACCCTGACTCTGCTGAAAAACAATTTCCAAAAATAATGGGCATTTTAAATGTAACACCTGATTCTTTTAGCGATGGCGGTAACTTTTTCGAACTAGAAACCGCTGTTAATCGTGGAAAAGAAATGTTGTCTTTAGGCGTAGATGTTGTTGATGTAGGTGGAGAATCTACAAGACCTGGGTCAGACCCGGTAGATTTAAAAACGGAGTTGGATCGGGTCGTTCCCGTTATAGAAGCTTTAAGTCCATTTGGTAAAATTTCTATAGATACTACTAAACCTGAAGTAGCTGCTAGGGCTGCTGTGGCTGGAGCATCAATTCTAAATGATGTTAGTTCTTCTTTAGCTCAAGTTGCATCAGAACAAGGCATGGGTTGGATTGCCATGCATATGCAAGGTATTCCCAAAAGCATGCAAGTTGCTCCCGCCTATAGCCATGTTGTAAAAGAAGTTAAAGATTATTTAGTTAAGAAAGCAAACGAAGCAAAAAATCTAGGAATAGAAGAAATATGGATTGATCCTGGCTTTGGGTTTGGAAAAACACTTTCGCAGAACCTTGAACTGCTTGCAAATATTTCAGAATTAGTAGAAACTGGTTTGATGGTAGCTGTTGGATTAAGCAGAAAATCGATGTTAGGTCATCTTATTGCTATGTCTGACGGCTCTGAAGAAGCGGCGCCTGAGTATGATCGCTTAGAAGGATCTTTGATTTCTTCGGGTTTTGCGATGCTAAATGGTGCTAGCTTGGTTAGGGTTCACGATGTTGAGGAAACTCTTGTGGCTCGTTCGATTATTACTGGGAGAATATAAATGCCAAAAGGAAAATGGGCTAGGGGGATTAAGCCCCGTCATTTACAATGGTTTATTAGAGATAAATTAGCTATATGTGAACGGCCGGGAGGATACGGTGTTGATCATCGTAAGGTTCGTAGGCAAGAAGAAGTTATTTGGATACGTGAAAGTGACTTCTCATATCTGGTTTCAATGATTCCATCAGACCACAATTTGCAGACTTATGATGATTGTGGAATGCCTTGGAAGCATTGGCCATTTCCACCATCTGTAGAGTTAGATGTTTCTCTTTCTCTGATTTATCCAGAATTAAAAAAATTGTTAGAAGATAACAAAAAATTGTTAATGCATTTAGAAGAAGTTAATGACAGGTTGGCTGGTTTCTTAGGTGGTTATCTTCGATGGAGCGGGATGGTTCCAGTTACTTTTGAAGCAATTATTGTTACTGAAAGAATCTTAGGTCGTCAGATGGGGCCAGATGGTCGTGCAATTGTCAAGGCTGCTGGTGAGATAGCAGAATCTCAAGTAGATATTGATTTGACTCAGCCTACTCAAACTTCTGTTAATCAAACGCAGTCATTAATTGCATAGATGGCGGCAACTGATCGTATTGAAATTCGTGAGTTTAGGTTGCTTCTGATTTGTGGTGTTTTGCCAGAGGAGCAAATTAGAAAGCAACCTTTTGAATTTAATTTAGATTTATATGTAGATCTAGAGAATGTAAACCAGTCGACTGTTTTATCTGAAACTATAGATTATGGATCAGTTCTAGACCAAATTGTTGAGCTAACTGCAAATAAGAAATATCAGCTTATGGAAACCCTTGCCGAAGATGTTTGTTCGCTGCTTCTGGCAGAATTCAAGATTTCTAGAATTGTTGCCAATGTAAAAAAACTTCGCCCACCTGTTGCTTCCCAGCTTGGTTCGGCTGGGGTACATATGACAAGGTCTAAATAAAATAATTCTGAATTTGCTGCTCAAGTTCTCTGCTTCTTTGCGTCGCAGTCAACTTCGATTTATAGCATGTGTGAGATGATGCGGTCTGTTACTGCTTTTACTTTTGGTTTTTCGCATCCTGCTAAATTTAGTCCGCCTAATGTTACGTGTGTTGAGTTTCCTAGTCCGAGTTCTTTAGTCACACATTCAGCTGTTAGCTCAGCACTATAGCTTTGGCATGCTGGCCGGTAGTTTTGAGGACATGGGCCATCGCCTGGAATATTATGCGAGAATGTATCTGTTGAGAGTGTGCGACCGTACACATTTATAATTAGGTAGTTGGTATCGTAGAGTACGCTTTCCCAGGCATGCGCTATTTCGTGTGCCTCTATTTGTTCGGTAGTATGTTTATATACACATATTAACCTCATGGTGAAGAGGTATACTCCGGCAGCCCCACTGCATAGGGTGTCTGATTTTACAAGTGTTGATCCTGGTGGTGTTTTGTATTTGGAAGTGAAAGGTACGTAACTGCTTCCAATTCCAAATTGGCTTTCTATTACTTCTTTGGTCGGTTTTTCATATGGTCTGGGAGTTAGAAGTTCGCCTGGATATTTTGGTGTTTTTACTGTTGTGTTTGATTGTTGAGGATTGCTACGTTTTGGTGTTTTTACTGTTGTGTTTGATTGTTGAGGATCGCTACGTGTTGGTTGTTTTGGTGATGTGAGGGTTGGGTTTGTATCTATTGCTTTTGTGTTTTCTTTCAAGCTTGTGGCTGTCTGAATTTTATTAATTTTAATTGTTGTTGTAGTTGTGGTTGGGGCGGGGGTTTTGTTTTCTAGCTGTATGGCTTGATTCTGGTTTTTGCTACAGGCTGAGGTGATCAATGTTAGGGCCAAGAGCGTTATGAAGAAGCCGTAAGTATTTGTTTTGTAGGATTTCAAAAGTCTACCCTCACCTTCTATTCCGCCTAGAACAATGATACCAACTGAAGACTGTGATTTCCTATCAGGTGGTTATGCGCATTAAAAATTATTTAAAGTACGAAATAGTTAGGTGTGTGTCTCTTTCTTTTAGGTATCACTGTTTTGGGGTTTGTTGTATGCTAGTTTTTTAGAGGCCTGGTTTCTGGGCTTTTCTATTCCTATTGTTTGGGGTTTTATGTCTTTGTTTGCTCGTGTTCTGTCGGCGTTTGTGTTGTTGTTTTCGTTGCTTGTGTTTTCTTCTTCGCCGGTTTCTGCTCAGCAGCAGAATGAGATTGTGTTGTCGGTTGATTTTGATGGTACCGCAGGGTTTTCGGCTTCTGATCCTTTAGATGATGGGGCTGGGGCTCATACTCCTGGTGATGATTTGAATGCTAATAATAGTGTTGTTCGCACTAACGATAATATTGGTTATCGGGTTGATTGGAATGTTAACGAGGTTGATGGTTCTGTTACTACCCTGACTATGGTTTTGCCTGAGGGCGTTACTTGGATTGCTGATCCTACGACTTTGACTGGGGTTCCTGCAGGTTGTTCTGGTGGCTCTATTACAGGGCAGAATGGTCGTGAACTTATTTGTATAACTGATTCTGAAGATGAGGGTAGCAATGGTGTGATTTTTCCTCTTGCTAGAGTGGGTTCTTTGTTTGATGGTACTCCGTTGACTGTTAATGCTTCAATTGGAACTGGTGAGTCTGCTCCGGTGGTTTCAAATGATGTTTCTACAATTGTTTCTGCAAAACCTGGTGCTGACTGGTCTAAGGGTAATGCTGTGAGGGATCCTGATTCTGGTGATTTGTTGTATATGGAGCCTTCTAAGGTTTGGCATGATATTGATGATGCTGGCACTCTTGGGCAGGTAATTTTGTATAACCTTATTTTGAAGCCTGCTGGTGCTTCTAAGGGTTCTGAGCCTATGGTTGACACTGTTGATATTGTGATGTTTGATCATGCTTTTGATTTCCCTCCTTCTGTTAAGTTGGCTACTGGTTTGGTTCCTGGTGGCCGTTCTGAGTGCGGCTGGTATGACGGTATTGGTGGGTTGCCGGCCCCGGGTTCTCAGGCTGGCACGTGGACTTGTGTTCAAGATCCGTCTACTGCGGCTAATGGTTATTTAACTACTCAGATCACTATTTCTGGTCATGATTCTGCTGCGTTCCCAACTTTTGAAAATGGTAATCCCAACGGGAATATCATGTTGGCTGGTCAGATTGCTTTGTTTATCCCTCAGGCTGATTTAGATGCTAAATCTCCTGCAACTATTGGTAACAGTCTTTCTGGTAGTGCTGATCCTGTTGTCACTCCTTCTACTGATACTGAATTGATTGATATTCAGGGTACTAGTGGTGCTGTTCCTGAAGCTTCTGTTGAGAACAACTATTCAGAAGATGTTATACCTACGCCGTCAGGGGGAGCTGGGCCTGGAAGGTCAGAGGATTTTTATATAAAGTATACAAATGGTCCTTATCGGGAGCTGTTTGGTGAGTCTGTTTCTGGGCGTGAGTTTCGTGGTGTAGACTTGCGGCTAACCTCTCAGGGCGGTAGCGGTATTTGTGTGTTTGACGGTTTAGCTTGTCCTGATGGTACGGGATTGCCTGAGGCTAATGGTTGGAATGGTTTGGCTCAGGTTAGTCGTGGCGAGGTAAAGTCTCTGACAGTTATGAGTCATACATTTACTAGTAATACACCTGAGAATGACTCCTTCAGAGATTATTTTCATGGTTGTGTTCATATTGATACAACTCATCAAGAGCTTATCCCTCTACCTGATCCTTTTGTTGTTCAAGAGGTAACGCCTCATTCAACACCAACTTGGACTAGGTATTGGAATTCTACTGATAATAATACGATTTCAACATCGACTGGTTCGCCTTCTTCGCCTTTGGTTCATGTTATTCAGGGTGGTCAAAATAACTACAGATATATACGCAGTCTTGGTTCGGTGATGGATGTGACTACTCATGATCCTATTGATTACGCTGTTGAGTTTGGGGCTGGCGTAGTGCAGCCAGGTGTTTCTGTGCCTGCTGATGGTGTTACTTGTAATGATGCTGATGTTGATCCGGTTCGTGGTTGGGTTGATTCTGCAGATGTTGCTGGGTTAGCTGCGTTTGATCCAAATGGTGATGGCCGTTATGAAGATATAACTCATGTTCGTGTGCGTTCTTTAGAGGAGCATCCTTGGAGTGGGGCTTTTCTAGAGAGTATTTTAGATGGTAGAAATTTTTCTACTGGTGTGTCTCATCAGTTGAATTTGCAGGTTCGTGTTAAGGATGATCCTGCTGTTCAGGTTGCTGAGCAGGAGTTGTTTGCTTATATTTCTCATGCTACAGGTATGTGGGATGATGCTCTTGGTGAACCGGCTGATGCTTGGCTTAATAGAGCGTTCACCGATGATGGTGTTGACTCTTTTGATACCACTGATAATGAGTTCTCTTGGGACCCCACCGCTGCCAGGTATAGTGGTGGTGCAGATCCGTACGCTCGCACATCTCATGCGGATAAGGTGACTATTGTTGAGCCTAGGTTGAGTATTGGTAAGTCGAATTTGGATGGGCCTTCTGATGTTAATGGTAATGGTGACATAATTGAGTTTGAGATTAAAACCGGTGTGTTGGGTGCGTCGATTGATTCTATCGCCGATGTTGCATTTACTGATCCTTTAACAGCTCAGTATGAGTTTGTTGGGTTTACTCAGTTGCCGGCTACTGCTGGGGCTGGGTGTGCCTATGATGGCACCCAGATTGAGTGTACATTTGGTACTCAGCCTGGTGGCTGGTCTGATGTTGTTCGTTATCAGGTTAGGCTGCGTGATGCTGGGCCTAATGCGACTATTGCCAATACTGCTACTATGACCGGTAACGATGTGAACACGGGTGAGCCGAAAGATCCTGCTTCTTCTAAAGTTAACACTTATACTCCTGCCCCATTTTTAGAGGCTGGTATTGTCAAGTTTGTTAACCCCCACTTGGGTGGATGTTTTGAGCATCCGTCTGGGACTGTTCCAGCTGATTGGGCTGATGATTGTTCTGTGGTGATGCAAACGGGTGGAGTGTTGTTTGCTTTGGATAACACTAATGAGGGTGTTATTGATTTAACCGATTACAGGGTCATTGATGTGTTGCCCTATGCTGGGGATGGTTCTGAGCCTGCGTCTGCGACTTTGATTGGTGACGGCCGTGATCCTGTGTCTGATGGTTCGCTCGAGTTTGTTGATGTTATTGAGCCTGGTTCTACAGTTCTTCTATCGTTGGATCCTCCAGCTAGTATCAGTCGTGATCCTGATATTTCTGAGACTATGAACACTTGGTGTGATGGTTTGACAGGTGTGGTTGTGTTTGGTTCTGGTTCTTGTCCAGCTGCTGAGGCTGACGTGACTGCTGTGTATTTGAATATGGGTACGCTGGCTGCTGGCGAAACTCGTACTGCTGAGTTGCAGCTAGCGACCGTGGATGCTTCTTGTGGCGACATTTATACCAATACTTTTGGTGCCCGCACTCCCGATATTCTTCTTCCTATTAGGTCTAATGACGTTTCGGTTGTCGTTGGTTATTGTGAGTCTGAGATAGATATTGAAAAGGCCACTAATGGTGTTGACGCTGATGAGCCGACTGGTCCTGGAATGTTTGAAGATGATGTTGTTACTTGGACTTATGTTGTAACTAATACTAGTGATACAGCAATTGTGGATGCTTTGGTGGGTGATTCTGATCCTGCTGTTACTCCTGATTGTGATATCGATGGTGACGGCACTTTTGATGGGACTGATTTGATTCCGTTTATGTTACCTGGCGATCAAATAACTTGTCAGGCTACAGGTATTGCTGTGGTTGGTCAGTACATGAACGATTCCAGTGTCGCTGGTGTTCCTTTGGTGCCGGATTTTGAGACTTGTGGTTGTACCGCTGATCCTGCTTCTTGGCCGACTGATCCTACTGCCTTTGTTAATCCTGCTGATCCTGTGACTGGTGAGCCTGTGTTGCCTGAAGTGTTAGAAGATTTTGACCCTTCTCATTATTTCGCTGTTGTTGATATTAACCCGGCTGTTGATATTGAAAAAGCTACTAATGGTGAGGATGCTGATGATACTGATGGGCCTGTTGTTTCTGCTGGTGGTTTGGTGACTTGGACTTATGTTGTTACTAATACTGGTGATGCGCCTTTGATGCCGGCGACAGTATCTGATGATCCTGCGCAGATGATTGTTTGTGACGCTTCGTTGGTTGATGCTGGTGGAGATAACATTATTGATGTGTTGCTGCCGGGTGAGTCGGTGTCTTGTACTGCTACTGGTGAAGCTACCTCTGGTGTGTATGAGAATAATGCCACGGTTTCTGGTCCAGCAGCGTTGCCTGGTGTTGGTGTTGATTGTGTTTGTGATCCAACGGATCCGTCTTCTTGGCCGACTAATCCTGCTGAGTTCGTTACCTATGTGGGTGTTGATGGTGAGCCTGTAGTTGTTTCTGATTCTGATCTTTCTCATTATCACACTCCGGTTGGTGCGATAGAGGGTGTTTTGTTCTTTGATGCTGATGGTGATGGGGTTCAGGGTCCTGGTGAAGAGCCTATTGGGGGTGCCACTATAGTTGTAACTGGACCTGATGGGGAAACCTATGAAATAACGACAGGCCCTGATGGTTCTTATAGTTTGGATGGTCTGCCACCGGGTGAGTATAATCTGTTGATAACTTTGCCTGATGGTAGCGAGTTTACTCAGGTTGTGACTGTTCCTGCTAATGGTGTAGCTGAAGTCGAGACACCAATACCGCCTGGTTCTCAGTTAGCGGCAACGGGAACTAGTTTTACTAGTGTCTTGTTATGGGTTGCGTTTATGACGGTAATAGCAGGTGGGGTGTTGTTGCTTATCAAGAAACGAAAAGCAACACAAACATAATAAAATGAAATATTGATATTTAAAGTGTCCACATACATCGGATTAATCTTATGCTTTATGTATGAGGACAACTAAAACGCTAACGTTTATCTTTGCTTTTATATGTTTGGCTATCATTGCTCCACCTTCATATGCACAAGATCGTGCAGAAGATATTGCTGATCAGAACTCCACATTATTTGATAGAAACAATACGCCTGAATTAGATATTTCTGAAAGTGTTGATGAATTTAGCCAGAACGTTGAACAAACAAAAGATGATTTAGAATCGGGAACCCAGATAGTTAAATGGATATCTGGCTTGATAGTTTTAGCGGTATCAGTTGCACTATTTGTTTGGAGAGCAAATCGAGAAAATAAACCAGAGAACGTGTATTTGGGAATTGGTTCAAACCTGGGTGATAGTCGAGAAAATTTATTGTTTGCTATCAATGCACTAAATAATTCTAAAGATCCTGAACCAAATCAACCAGTTTCAATTGTAGAAGCTGTTTCATCTGTTTATGAAACTGAGCCAGTAGGTGGGCCTGAACAAAATAACTATTTGAACATAGTAGTCAAAGTATTAACTTTTTTATCGCCAGAAGATCTTCTAGATTTATGTGATTCTATAGAACAGTCAGCTGGCAGAGAGCGTACAGTTCAGAATGCCCCCAGAACCCTCGATATAGACATTTTATTATATGGCAACCGAACTATAAATTTACCTGACCTAATTATCCCGCACCCTAGGATGAACATGAGAAATTTTGTTATCAAACCATTGCAAGAGTTACTACCCAACTACCAACATGGGGGATCACCAGAAGGCAAAGTATGGAAAGTGGCTGATCTTGAATGGTCTAAGGAAGATAGCCAGTCTTGATAATGTTCTCATATGATTCTGAGAATTCTGTTATCATTTCGCCTTTGCTCAAACCAGAGTTAAGTTGTGAAACCCAATAACTGTAGCCAACAGAATCAGGACTACGTTTTAAAACATTCTGGTATACCAAGTTCACAAATTGTTGGTTAGAGATATTTCCATACCTTGAAGCAAATTCTGGGGAGTTGGTAAATTCTTGAGCTATTTTTTCTAAAGAACCTTCTCTTGCGTATACGCCTAGCCAATAATTCAAACCTCTTGTGTCAGATGGCCTTAGAAATACCGCTGAATATAGTCTATTAATTTGACCATTTTCGCTTGTGTTTGGTGCCGCTGTTTTTGTTCTACTAATAAACTCTGCAGATTCAGAAAATTCTGTGATCATTTCGCCTTTTGTCATACCAGAATTTAATTGAGTTACCCAGAAATTGTATCCCTTAGAATCTGGTTGTCGTTTTAGTACATTTTGGTATGCAAGACTTACAAACTGCTGATTGTTTAAGCTTCCATATCTTGCATTAAATTCTGGGGAGGCTCGGAAGCTTTGAGAGATTTGGACTACTGAAACACCTTGTGCTCTCTGGTTTCTCCAATAGGTAAACCCTGACTGATCTGGATCTCTCAGAAAGTATGCTTTGTACAGCCTATAAATTTGCCCATCGAGGGGAACGTTCCTATAGTTTAATGAGTTATCTGATGATGAGCTGCCAGTTGATGGGTTGGCAGGTGCTGCTGATTTTGTTTT
>ENA-ORXT01004567-ORXT01004567.1-marine-metagenome-genome-assembly--contig:-NODE-4567-length-14209-cov-5.804769_pt1 | contig 14209 bp, 12 predicted proteins | sample MGYA00237868_ERZ511482 | MGnify/ENA metagenome assembly ERZ511482 | reverse complement strand
CCAATGCGGCGGCTGCCGGGGGCGTCCTCGCCGTCGTGCTGCTGACACAGGTTCTGTACGGCAAGGTCGACCTGACCATGGTGCTGAACGGCGCGCTGGCCGGTCTCGTCTCGATCACTGCCGAGCCGCTGACCCCCAGCATCGGCGTCGCCAGCCTGATCGGGGCCGTGGGCGGCATCATCGTCGTCTTCGCCGTGCCGCTGCTGGACAGGCTGCGCATCGACGACGTGGTCGGCGCGATCCCAGTTCATCTGTTCGCGGGTATCTGGGGGACCATGGCGGTCCTGCTGACCAACTCCGACGCGACCCTGATGGGTCAGGTCATTCCCATCGCCATCGTCGGCGGGTTCACCTTCGTCGCCTCCTTTGTGGTCTGGCTCGTGCTGAAGATCACACTCGGAATCCGCGTTTCGGAGGAAGAAGAGATGATGGGGCTGGACGCCGCCGAGATCGGGATCGAAGCCTATCCCGAATTCGGCAAGGCATCGCAGTACTGATCCATCGTTTCCCTCCCTCCCCGACTCGCCCGGACCCTGCACGGTCCGGGCGTTTTTTGTGCGCGGTGCGGAAACATCAACCGGCGAGGATATCGTGGCCCACCGCCCCCGGCAGCACCAGCGAGACCGGCGCGCCCACCCCGTGCCGCGCCGCCCCCTCGGCAACCGCCTCCTCGATCCGCGCCGCATCGTAGCGCCCCGAGAAATGCCCCAGCACCAGATGCCCCACCCCGGCGGCGGCGACCATCTCCAGCACGTCCTCCAGCACCGAATGCCGGAACCGGGCCGGGTCGGGGCTGCCGTCGTCCCGGTCGATGAAGGTCGCCTCGTGAATCAGGATTTCCGCCCCGTCATAGCGCCCGTCCGCCAGCACCCCCGTATCGGCGGAATAGGCGAGGGCGAGGCTGCGCTGTTCGGTCGTGATCGCCTCGGCCCCGCGTTCCGCGCGCAGGGCGGCGATGGCCGGTCCGGGCATTCCCGCCAAGTCGGGGTTCAGCTTGCGCACGCTGCGCTCGACGAAGTAGCTGAGCGAGCGGATGCCGGGGCGGATGCCGCGCATGTGGCTGTTCTCGCGCGCCCGCACCGACAGGCCCCTGCCCACCGGCACCGCCTCGCCATCGTCCACCGCCTGCCACCGCGTCCCCGTGATCCACGGGTCGAAATCGCGGCAGAACCGGGCCAGCGCGGGAAACGAGCCGCTGTCCTTCGGGTAGTGGATCGTCAGGTGCGGCCCGCCGTACAACTGCTGAAAAGCCAATAATCCGGCCACGTGGTCCCGGTCCGCATGGCTGAGGAACAGGTGCCGGACCTTGCGCGCCTTGTGCATCAGTGCCGCGCTGGCCCCGTCGCCGCAATCGAACATCAGCCCCCATTGCTCGGCCATGTACCATGTCGAGAACAGCGCGGTGGAGGCCCCGCGCAGGGCCAGCGCCGCGCTCATTCCCCGTCCGCGAACAGCGCGGGGTCGTCCAGGAACGCCAGCATCATCGGCAGCGCGTCGTCGCCCCAGAACAGCTCGCCCCCCGTGTCGAAGGTCGGCACGCCGTAGACGCCCCGGGCGATGGCCGCGTCGGTATTGGCGCGCAGGGCGTCCTTGACCGCCGGGGCCGCGATCCGCGCCTCCCAGTCCGGCACGCCCAGCTTGACCGCCAGCGCGGCGAGGCTGTCATGCGTATCCCCCGCATTCCCCTCGCCCCAGACATGCCCCGCGATGGTGCGCACGGTGGCCAGATCGCTCCCCAGCGCGATCGTCAGCCGCGCCAGCGCCAGCGAGCGGAACGGGTGGACCGCCGGGCTGCGGAAGGGCAGGCCCCGCCGCGCCGCCGTCCACTGCGCGGCGCGAAAGGTCTGGATGCGTTTCTGCGGGATCTGCCCCGGTCCCTTGTGGCCCCAGTGATCCAGCAGGGCGCTGAAGACGATGGGGACGGGGCGGACCGTCAGGTCGTCGGGCAGTCGGTCGAACCGCGACAGGGCGATCCACGGAAAGGGCGAGACATAGTCGATATACCAGTCGGCGTGGCGCATGCTGAACTCTCCCGCGAACGATGATGCCGGGCATCTTGCGCGATACGCCGTTTCGATGCAAAGCCGGGGAATGCTCTCGCGCGATACAATCGGTCCCCTCGTCCTGACCCTGCTGCTCGCCGTGGCGGGGGTGGCCTTGTTCACCGTGATGGACTGGCCGCTGCCCTTCCTGCTCGGGCCGCTCTTTGCCTGTCTGATCGGCGCGCTGGCCAGCCTGCCGCTGCATGGGACGGGAAAGGTGGGCGAGGCGTTTCGTACGGTGCTGGGCGTGGCGGTCGGCACCTCCATCACCCCCGATCTGGTCGAGCGGTTGCCGGAGATGGCCTATTCCGTCGCCCTGATCCCGCTGTTCGTGCTGGTGATCGGATTGACGGGGTATCCGTTCTTTCGCCGGGTCTGCGGGTTCGACCATGCCACCGCGTATTATGCCGCGATGCCGGGGGGCTTGCAGGATATGCTGATCTTCGGCGAGCAGGCCGGGGGCGACGTGCGGGCGCTGTCGCTGATCCACGCGACGCGGGTGCTGGTGATCGTCAGCCTCGCGCCGTTCCTGCTGACCACCATCTGGGGCGTCGAACTGACGAACCCGGTGGGCGAGCCGTTGGCCGGGTTGCCCCCTTCCGAACTGGCGCTGATGGTCGTCGCCGCGCTGGCCGGATGGACGATCGCCAGGCGCATCGGGTTGTTCGGCGCGTCGATCCTGGGGCCGCTGATCCTGTCGGCGGCGCTGTCGCTGGGCGGCTTCATCGGGCACAGGCCCCCGGCGGAGGCGATCCTGGCCGCGCAGTTCTTCATCGGAATCGGCATCGGGGCGAAATACGCGGGAATCACCTGGCCCGAGCTGCGCCGCGACGTGCTGGCCGGGGGCGCGTTCTGCCTGATTCTCGGCGCGCTGGCCGTCGCCTTCGCCGAAGGGGTCAGCCTCGCCGGACTGGCCCCGCAGATCGAGGCGTTCCTGGCTTTTGCCCCGGGCGGGCAGGCGGAGATGGCGGTGCTGACCATCGTGGCCGGGGCGGATCTGGCCTTCGTCGTCACCCATCACCTTGTGCGGATCGTCGTGGTGATTCTGGGTGCGCCGGTGGTGGCGCGACTCGCAGGGCGGCGGGAATAGAACCTGCACGCGCGCGAATCGGGCGATTCTATCGTGTACGTTGTAGATTCGGCAGTACCGCCCGGAGCGAACGGAACGGGATGGGAAATCACGGGTCGCCATGGAAGAAAGTGACGGGTCCGACAAGGCTACAAAATAGGCTGTTGGCAGAGGTTAACAAATCAACATCTTGTGCCACCTTGGCGGAAGACTACCGCCAATTGCTGATTTGTTCCGGACATGGCTTCATCTGAATCCATAGAATCCCATTGACGATCCAGATTTCTCCACGTATCCCCATAGGTACGAAGAGTGCAGTGATGCTCAGTAGAGATGAACAATAAAACCAACGATGGGGCAGGTTTCTACGGGGCAGACTCCCTGATCACTTCAACTCCGAGACTAAAACAAAGAAGACCCAGTGTCCGCCAAAGAGACCGAGGGCCGTGAGCAGCAAGAAGAACAGACTGGCGATTGAGGCAGTAGCGGGGTGTGCAGCGCGCATCCCGCTTTTCTCGTTCGCGAGTACATCGCATGAAGGTGTGACTTCATCGCGACCCTGTCAAGACTGACGCTCCCGCCCCCCGCGATTCCCACGGCACGACACCGGATCGGCATGGACAGGCGGGCAGGATGGCGCTGTTTCTTTCGAGAAGCACCCACAAGGTGGACAAGAAGGGCCGTGTCTCGGTCCCCGCCGCCTTTCGCGCTGCGCTGGGCGAGGCCATCGGCGACGGCATCGCCCTGACCAAACCCCTCAACCGGCAGAAGGCCATCGAGGCGACCCCCATGCCCCGGGTCATGGCCCGGCTCGCGCAGCTCGACACCCTGAAATCCGATTCGCCCCAGCGCGCGGCCATCGCCATGGTCACGCTGGGCAACATGCGCCAGATCAGCATCGACGGCGACGGGCGCATGATCCTGCCCGAGGATCTGATGGCCCATGCGGGCATCTCGGACATGGCGGTTTTCGTCGGGCTGGGGCATACGTTCCAGGTATGGGAGGCTTCGGCGCTCGATGCGTACATGAGCGAGGCCGAGGCGATTGCGGAGGAAAGTGCCGATATGCTGCCGAGCCTCGATTCACTGGGTCTGAGCGGACCGGGCGCATGACCCCGGACGACGCGCTCGCGGCGGCGCAGCGCAACCACGTGCCGGTATTGTGCGCGGAGGTGGTGGCGGCGCTGGCCCCCGCAGACGATTCCCTGATCCTCGACGGCACGTTCGGCGCGGGGGGCTATGCCCGCGCGATCCTGGGCGCGGCGGACTGCACGGTGATCGGCGTCGACCGCGACCCCGATGCGCTGGCCGAGGCGCGCCCCTGGCTTCCCGCCTACGGGGACCGGCTGCGGCTGGTGGAGGGGGTGTTCGGCGAACTGGACACCATCCCCGGACCGGGCGAGCGGGTGCGGGGCGTGGTGCTGGATATCGGCGTGTCCTCGATGCAACTGGATCGGGCGACGCGCGGTTTTTCCTTCCTGCGCGACGGGGCGCTTGATATGCGCATGGGCCAGGATGGTCCGTCTGCGTCGGATCTGGTGAATACGGCGGAGGAGGCGGTGCTGGCCGATATCCTGTTCCAGTACGGCGAGGAACGCCGCTCGCGCGCGCTGGCGCAGGCGATCGTGGCCGCGCGCGCCAAGGCGCCGATCCGCACGACGGGCGCGCTGTCTGCAATAATCGAGGCGGCGGCCCCGGCCAAACGCCCCGGCCACGCCCACCCCGCCACCCGCACGTTCCAGGCCCTGCGCATCGCCGTCAACGACGAATTGGGCGAACTGGCACGCGGTCTGGCGGCGGCGGAGCGGGTGCTGGCCCCGGGCGGCATCCTCGCGGTCGTCACCTTCCATTCGCTGGAGGACCGCATCATGAAGCGCTTCCTGAAATCGCGCTCGGACCGGGGCGGGGCAGGGGTTTCGCGCCATGCGCCGGGACCGCTGGACGGCCCGGCCCCCAGCTTCGAGACGCTGACCCGCAAACCGGTCGAGGCGGGCGAGGCGGAGTTGTCCGCCAACCCCCGCGCCCGCTCGGCCCGGCTGCGCGTGGGCCGGCGCACCGACGCCCCGGCCCTGCCGTTCGAGGTGAAGGGGCTGGGCCTGCCGGGGCTGGCGCTCGCGGGGCTGGACCCATGATGGCGCTGTGGCGGGCGATGGTGGCGCTGGGGCTGGTGGGGGTCGTCTACAGCGCGATATCGCTGTACGAATCCAAGATCGAGACCCGCGAACTCACCCGCTCCCTCGACCGGCTGGAGGCGAGGCAGGCGGCGACGCTGCGCGAGATCGCGGCGCTCGATACCGAATGGTCGTACCTGAACTCGCCCGACCACCTGTCCTATCTGATCGGCGTGCATGCCGATGTCCTGAAACTCCAGGAGCGGGTGCCCGACAGCTTCGCGCGCCTGTCCGAACTGCCACCGAAGGGCGCGGGTTTCGCCGCCACCGGGGAGGACCCATGACCGGATTTTTCCGCGAGATACCGTTTTCCGACGAGCCGCCCCCCGACCGTCCCGACCGCGACCGGCGGCGCGTGCAGCGCGGCTCGACCCGGGTGCGCGGGTTCGTTCTGGCGGCGATGTTCGGGGTGGCGTTCGCTGCCCTGGGGTTCCGCATGGGCGCGCTCGCCCTCGTCCCGCAGGCGGAGCGGAGCGCCCGCGCCCCGGCGACCGGTGTGCCGGACCGCGCGCAGATCCTCGACCGCAACGGCCGCGTGCTGGCCAGCACCCTGCCGACATGGGAGGTGGTGCTGCGCCCGCGCAAGACGGCGCAGGCGGGCGGGTTGTCGCCGGACGACCTGACGAAACTCAAGGAGATCTTCCCCGATCTCGACCCCAACCGCCTGCGCTATCTGGTGAATGCGGGCAAGATCAACTTCACCTATGTCGAGCGCCGCGCCTCGCCCCGCAAGTGGAAGGAGGCGCGCGATCTGGGCATCATCGGGCTGGAGGGCATCCGGCGCAGCGACCGCGTCTTTCCCCCGGGCCGCGTGGCCGCGCATGTGCTGGGCGGGGTCGATATCGACAACAAGGGCGTATCGGGCCTCGAAAAGGGTCTCGAAGACCGCCTGACCGACCCCGGGGGACAGGGCGCGCCGGTCACCCTGTCCCTCGACATGCGGGTGCAGAACGCGCTGCATTCCACCATGTCCGAGGCCGTGGCCGAGTTCGCGGCGCTGGGGGCTGCGGGGCTGGTGATGAACGTGCGCACCGGCGAGTTGCTGGCCATGGTCTCGCTGCCCGATTTCGACCCCAACAACCGTCCCCCCCTGCCCGCGCCCGGCACCGACCCCGCGCTCTCGCCCCTGTTCAACCGGGTGTCCCAGGGCACCTACGAACTGGGGTCGGTGTTCAAGCTGGTGACGGCGGCGGCGGCCATCGACGCGGGGGCCGTCGATATCGACACGCGCGTCGATGCCAGCGCCCCGATCCTGCGCGGCGGTCACAAGATCAGCGACTATCTCGGCAAGAACCGCATCATGACGGTCGAGGAGGTGATCCGCTATTCGTCCAATATCGGGGCCGTGCGCATCGCCGAGCAACTGGGCGTGGAGCGCCACAAGGCGTTTCTCGAAAAGCTGGGCATGGCCGACAGGGTGCCGCTGGAACTGCCCGCGCCGGAGCGCAGCGCGGGGCAGTTGCCCGGGGTCTGGCGCAGCGTCAATGCCGCGACGGTCGCCTACGGCCACGGGCTGGCGGTGACGCCGCTGCACGTCGCGGCGGGCATCGCCTCCATCGCCAATTACGGGTGCAAGGTCACACCGACCCTGCTCAAACGCTCCGCCCCGCCCCCCTGCGAGCGGGTGATCAGCCGCGATACCTCCGGCAGGATGCGGGCGCTGATGCGGGTGGTGGGCAAGCATTCGTCGGGGCGCAGCGCGAATATCGCGGGCTACGAGATCGGCGGCAAGACGGGAACGGCCTACAAGGTCAATCCGAATGGCGGCTATAATTTCGACCAGCGGTTCAACACCTTCGTCGCCCTGTGGCCGACGACGGAGCCGCAATACCTGCTGCTGCTGTCGCTGGACGACCCCAAGCTGCTCGACGGCAGCAGCAAGCTGCCCCTGGCCGGGCGCACGGCGGCACCGGCGGCGGGGCGCGCGATCGAGCGCATCGCGCCGCTGCTGGGCCTCGCCCCGACCGACCGCTTCCGCCCCACCGGGCAGTTCGTGGACGAGGTGACGGAGGGTGGCTCGCTGCCGATCTCCCTGCCGCCGCTGGAGGGTGTCGAGTGAGTGAGATGCACACGATAGGCAGCCTGGGCCTGCTCGATACCGGCCTGATCCTCGGCCCCGCGCCTGCGCCGGATGCGGTCGTCACGGGCGTCACGGGGGACAGCCGCGCGGTGACCCCCGGCACCGTCTTCGTCGCCATCAAGGGCGCGGCGCTGGACGGGGCGGAGTTCATCCAGTACGCCGTACGCCAGCGCGCGCTGGCCGTCGTGACCACCCGCGAAGGGGCCGTGACGGCGCTGGAGACGATGGGGGGCGTGTCGCCGGTGCCGCTGATCGTGGTGGAGGAGCCGCGCCGCATCCTCTCGCACCTCGCCGCGCGCCTGCACCCGGCCCAGCCCGATATCGTCGCGGCGGTGACGGGGACCAGCGGCAAGACCTCCGTCGCCGATTTCCTGCGCCGGATATGGGAGGCGCTGGGCGTGAATGCCGCCTCGCTGGGCACCATGGGCGTCGCCTCGCGCAGCGTCAGCCTGCCCGGTGGCCTGACCACACCGGACCCCGTGGGCCTGCATGTCACGCTGGGCAAGCTGGCCGAAGGCGGCGTCACCGCGCTGGCGATGGAGGCGTCGTCGCACGGGCTGGACCAGTACCGGCTCGACGGTGTGAAAGTGCGCGCCGGGGCCATCACCAACCTCGCCCGCGACCACATGGATTACCACCCGACCACCGCCCATTACGCGGCGGCGAAGCTGCGCCTGTTCACCGACCTGATCGGCGAGGGCGGCACGGCGGTCGCCAATTCCGACGACGCGCTGTACCCGCTGATCGCGCAGATCGCGGCGGCGCGGGGGCTGCGGCTGATTCCGGTCGGGCAATCCGGCGAGGGCGGTTTCCGTATCCTCGGCACGACCTTCACCGAAGCGGGCCAGCGGGTCGAGATCGACCATGCCGGGCAGACCCACACCCTCGACCTGCCGCTGATCGGCACGTTTCAGGCGCGCAATGTCCTGACGGCGGCGGCGCTGGCCATCGGCTGCGGGGCGGAGGCGTCGGCGGTGATCGGGGCGCTGCACTCCCTCGGCGGCGTGCGCGGGCGGATGGAGCGGGTCGCGGTGCGCCGCTTCGGTGCGCCGGTCTTCGTCGATTACGCGCACAAGCCCGATGCGCTGGCGGCGGCGCTGTCCGGCCTGCGCCCGCACGTGCCGGGGCGGCTGCATGTGGTATTCGGCGCGGGGGGCGACCGGGACACGGGCAAGCGCCCGCTGATGGGCGCGGCGGCGGTGGAGGGGGCGGATATCGTCATCGTCACCGACGACAACCCCCGCTCCGAAGACCCCGCCACCATCCGCGCCGCCATCCTCGCCGCTGCGCCCGACGCCACCGAAATCCCCGACCGGGCCGAAGCCATCCTGCGCGCCGTCGACGGGCTGGAGGAGGGCGACGCGCTGCTGATCGCGGGCAAGGGCCACGAAACCGGACAGGTGGTGGCGGGCGACGTGATCCCCTTCGACGACGCCGAACAGGCCCGCATTGCGGTTGCCGCACTGGATGGTGCCGCACTGGATGGTGCCGCGCTGGACGAGCTGTCGGGGGAAGGCGCATGAGTACGCTGTGGGACCGCGAAACCCTGGTCTCGACCATGGCGGGCGGGGCTTCCGGCGAATGGCGGGGGGTGAGCGGGGTTTCCATCGACACCCGCACCCTCCAGCAAGGCGACCTGTTCGTCGCGCTGAAGGATGCCCGCGACGGCCACGATTTCGTCGGCCCCGCGCTGAAGGCCGGTGCCGGTGCCGCCCTCGTCTCGCGCGTGCCGGAGGGGGTCGCGGCGGATGCGCCGCTGCTGAGGGTCGACGACCCGCTGTTCGCCCTCGAAACCCTGGGCGGTGCGGCCCGTACCCGGGCGACGGGGGCCGGGATCATCGCGGTGACCGGCTCGGCGGGCAAGACCAGCGTGAAGGATGCGCTCGCCGCGATCCTCTCGCCGCAGGGGGCCACCCATGCCTCTGCCAAATCCTACAACAACCACTGGGGCGTGCCGCTGACGCTGGCCCGGATGCCCGCCGATACCCGCTACGGCATCTTCGAGATCGGCATGAACCATTCCGGCGAGATTTCCCCCCTGACCCGCATGGTCCGCCCCCATATCGCCGTCATCACCAACGTCCTGCCCGCCCATCTGGGCAACTTCTCGGGCGAGGACGAAATCGCGGCGGCGAAGGCCGAGATCATGGAGGGGGTGCTGCCCGGCGGCCACGTCGTCCTGAACCGCGATAATCCCTGGTTCGACCTGCTGGCGACGAAGGCGGCGGCGCTGGACCTGACCGTCGTGTCCTTCGGCGAAGCGCCCGAGGCCACCGCCCGCCTCCTCAAACTCTCGCAGCAATCCGATTCGGCCAGTGCGGAGGCCGATATCCTGGGCGAGCGCGTGCTGTTCAAGCTGGCGACCCCCGGACGGCACCAGGCGCTGAACGCGCTGGCGGTGCTGGCGGCGGCCAAGCTGGCCGGGGCCGATCTGGCATTGTGCGCGCTGGCGCTGGCCCAGTGGAAACCCGGCGACGGGCGTGGCGCGCGGCGGCGCATCCGCCTCGACCCCATCGACCCGGCCAGCGCGATCCAGCTGATCGACGAAAGCTACAACGCCAACCCCGCTTCGGTCGTCGCCGCGCTGGAGACCCTGTCCCTGGCGCAACCGACGAAGACGCCCACCGGCAGGCCGGGGCGGCGCATCGCCGTGCTGGGCGACATGCTCGAACTCGGCCCCGATGCCGACCGCCTGCACGCCGATATCGCGGCCGCGCCCTCCATGCGCGGTGTCGATCAGGTATTTGCCTGTGGACCCCATTCCAAAACATTGTATGACGCACTGCCCAAGGCGAAGCGTGGCGACTGGAAACCCGACTCCCGCACCCTCGCCCCGCTCGTGAAGGCCGAGATGCGCGCGGGCGACGTGGTGATGGTCAAGGGGTCGCTGGGCAGCGCCATGGCCGTCATCGTGGCCGCCCTCGACAGCATCGCCGCCGCCCGCAAGAAACGCTAGATTCCCGAAAGACCCATTTCATGCTCTATCATTTCCTCACCCCCCTCACGGATGCCTTCGGCGGGTTCAACGTCTTCCGCTACATCAGTTTCCGCACGGCGGGGGCGCTGCTGACCTCGCTGCTGCTGTTCATCGTCTTCGGGCGGGTCATCATCGACTGGATGCGCGTGAAGCAGAAGAAGGGCCAGCCGATCCGCGAGGACGGCCCCGCGCGCCACATCCTCGAAAAGGCGGGCACCCCGACGATGGGCGGCGCGATGATCCTCGGTGCCATCACGATCTCGACGCTGCTCTGGGCGCGGCTCGATACCGGGTTCGTGCTGATGGTGATGTTCACGACGCTGGGCTTCGGGGCCATCGGCTTCTGGGACGACTTCCTCAAGGTCTCCAAGACCAATACCAAGGGTGCGCCGGGTCGCCTGCGCCTGCTGGCCGGTCTGGTCATCGCCCTGATCGCCGGATTCTGGGTCGATGCCATGACGCCGGAGCCGTTGCAGTCGCAGCTGTTGTTCCCGTTCTCCAAGGATTTCATGGTCGATCTGGGGGTGCTGTTCCTGCCCTTCGCCGTCATCGTCATCGTCGGGGCGGCCAATTCGGTGAACCTGACCGACGGCCTCGACGGGCTGGCCATCGTGCCGGTGATGATCGCGGGGGGGTCCTTCGCCATCATCGCGTACTGCACCGGCAACTTCAACGCGGCGGAGTACCTGCACCTGCAATACCTGCCCGGAACCGGCGAGATCGCCGTCTTCGGCGGGGCGCTGATCGGGGCGGGGCTGGGCTTTTTGTGGTTCAACGCGCCGCCCGCCATGGTCTTCATGGGCGATACCGGCTCCCTCGCGCTGGGCGGGGCGCTCGGCTCGATCGCCGTGGCGACCAAGCACGAGATCGTGCTGGCCGTCATCGGCGGGTTGTTCGTGGTCGAGACGCTGAGCGTCATCATCCAGGTCACCAGCTTCAAGTGGACCGGCAAGCGCGTGTTCCGCATGGCCCCCATCCACCACCATTTCGAACAGAAGGGCTGGCACGAGCCGACCATCGTGATCCGCTTCTGGATCGTCGCCGTCATCCTCGCCCTGATCGGCCTGTCGACGCTGAAACTGCGATGATCGTCGTCCGCGCCTATGCGGGCCGGCGCGTCGGCGTGCTGGGACTGGGCCGCTCGGGCCTCGCGGCGGCGGGGGCGCTACAGGCGGGCGGGGCGGAGCCTGTCTGCTGGGACGACAACCCCGGGGGGCGCAAGGCGGGCGTCAATGCGGGCTTCACCGTCCGCGACCTGACCCGCGAGGGGGAATGGGAGGGGGTCACCGCCCTGATCGTCTCCCCCGGCATCCCCCATCTCTACCCCGCCCCGCACCCGGCGATCGAGCGCGCGATGGCGGCGGGGGTGCCGGTCGACAACGATATCGGCCTCTTCTTCCGCGAACTGGCCGCGTGGGAGCCGGGGGCGGGCGACGATGGCGACGGCGACCCCACCGTCATCTGCGTCACCGGCTCGAACGGCAAATCCACCACCAGCGCCCTGATCCACCACATCCTGCGGCAGGCGGGCCGGGGCGCGCAACTGGGCGGGAATATCGGCGTCGGGGTGCTGGATCTCGACTACCCCGGCTCGCAGGATACCATCGTGCTGGAGCTGTCCTCCTACCAGACCGATCTGGCCCGCAGCCTCGCCCCCGATATCGCGGTATTCCTCAACCTGTCCGACGACCATCTGGATCGCCATGCGGGCCGGGGCGGCTACTTCGCCGCGAAGACGCGCCTGTTCGAGTTCGGCGCCCCCGAACGCGCGGTGATCGGCGTGGCCGAGCCGGAGGGCCGGTATCTCGCCGACCGGCTGGAGGGGGTGGCCGACAAGATCGTGCGGGTCGGCGGGCGTTCCGGCTGGACCGTCTCGATGAAGAAATCCTTCCTGGTCGAGCGGCAGGGCGGCAAGCAGACCGGCTCCATCGACCTGCGCACCGCCCCGGCCCTGCGCGGCGCGCATAACGGCCAGAACGCCTGCGCCGCCTACGCCGCCTGCCGCCTCGCGGGGCTGGGACCGAAGCAGATCGAGGCGGGGCTGACGACCTTCGCGGGCCTGCCCCACCGGCTGGAGCGCATCGCGGAGGTGGACGGCGTCACCTATGTCAACGATTCCAAGGCCACCAATGCCGACGCCGCCGAAAAGGCGCTGCTGTCCTATGACAACATCCGCTGGATCGCGGGCGGCGTGGCCAAGGAGGGCGGCATATCCTCGCTGGTCCCGCTGCTGGACCGCGTGAAGAAGACCTACCTCATCGGCGCATCGCAAGACGCCTTCGCCGCGCAACTCGGCGACGCCCCCCACGCGAAGTGCGATACGCTGGAGGCGGCACTGGCAGCGGCGCACGCGGAGGCGGAGCCGGGCGACGTGATCCTGCTGGCCCCCGCCTGCGCCAGCTTCGACCAGTTCACGAGCTTCGAGGCGCGGGGGGAGGCGTTTCGGGGGGCGGTGGCCGGGTTGGTGCGCTCAGCGGGGTAGGGGTTCTGTTCCTTCACTCAGGATGGCGAGGTATTCCGAATACGAGAATATCTGACCGCGTTTCCGCCCGCTGATCTCCCTGACGATTCCTGCATGTTCCAAGGTATTCAGGCTGCGAAGCGCTGTCTGATGTGCAATACCACACGTCTCCGCAATAGCTTTCGCGCTCGCTACCGGTGTGCGTTGCAAAGTCTGGAATACATGAAGCGTGGTCGCAGTTGCCTTGCCTGATGCCTCGACGGTTTTCTTGTCATGATCGAACAAATCGATGATTCGGTGTGCGGCCTGCGTCGCTTGCTGCGATGTTGCCTCGATGCCCTCCAGAAAAATACGATCCATTCTTCCCAATCGCCCGTTTCGCGAACGGATTGCAGTAATTCGTAGTATCTGGCGCGGTGCGTCTTGAGATAGAGACTGAGATACAAAAGCGGCTCGCGCAATACACCCTCCTCATAGAGGAAAAGCGTGACAAGCAATCGGCCAAGTCGCCCGTTGCCGTCCAGGAACGGGTGGATCGTCTCGAATTGGTGATGGAGCAGGGCCGCCTTTACCAGAACCGGCAGGGTGATCGCCTCATCGTGGATAAAATGCTCGAAGGAGCCAAGGCACTCCATCAACTGATCGGCCGGAGGTGGTACGAAATGCGCATTTCCGGGGCGGGTGCCCCCGATCCAATTCTGGGAGCGTCGAAATTCACCTGGTTCCTTTTTTCCACCCCGCGCATCCTTCATCAGTTCGGCATGCATTTCCCTCAATAACCTGAGCGACAGCGGCAGCGTTGCCAGACGATCGATGCCGTGATGCATGGCCGCCATATATCGCGATACCTCCCGCGCATCGTCCATCGGGACGCCCGGCATCTGTGCGTTTTCGAACAACAACAGGTCCGATAACGACGATTGCGTGCCCTCGATCTGTGACGACAGGACAGCTTCCTTGCGGACGTACATGTAGATGAACAATTGAGGGTCCGGCAGCAGAAGACTGATCCCGTCAAGCCGCCCCAAGGCAATGCTCGCACGATCCAGCAAGGGGTAAAGCGGACCGAGGTCGAGCGGCGGATCGGGTGGCAAGGGGCGAGGAATATAGGCGCGATAGGCCTCCCCGCCGATCGCCTTGCTTTTTACGAAGTGTCCAACGCGATCGGTATTGCGCATGATGGTGGAGCCTTATGCATACGAACCGGCGTTTCCGTTCATAGCGCTGCGCTAATGAACGAGAGCGTTCATTAGCGCAGCGCTATGGATGAAAATTGCGATAAATCTACATAACGCCTTTGCGCGTCCGGATCAAATATCCAGATTCTCCACATTATGCGCGTTCGCCATGATGAAGTCGCGGCGCGGCTCGACCAGATCGCCCATCAGGTTCGAGAAGATGTTGTCCGC
>ENA-ORXT01004566-ORXT01004566.1-marine-metagenome-genome-assembly--contig:-NODE-4566-length-14209-cov-9.312199_pt1 | contig 14209 bp, 7 predicted proteins | sample MGYA00237868_ERZ511482 | MGnify/ENA metagenome assembly ERZ511482 | reverse complement strand
TTATAAACAAAGCTAAGTTCAGTACCGAATCTGAATATTTTCCCTTCTGCCTTCTCTGAATCCGTTAATATTCTAAAATCTCCTGATAGTCTAAATTGTCCTCCATAACCAGGATTATAAACTCTTCTATTTACATATGGCAAATCTAAATAACCATTAATGCCTGCATCTAAATATACATAGCTTCCAGTCCAAAATTCACCATAAAGTACTGGCCTATTAATGCCTATTGAAATATTACCACCTGATGTTAATAGTTTTTGGACTGCGATATTTTGAGTTGTTTCTGTTGTATCAGATTTTTCAGTATCTGTTAATTGGACACTCAAACTGGCTCTAAATCTACTCTTAGAGTCAACATATGACAGTGCTTCAACAAAGGAAGTTAAATTGTCTCCCTCGGTACTTAATAAATTTAAGAACGAAACTTTATCAATTGAGTTAATTACTGCAGATGAATCATAAAAAGTCTTTAATTCTCCTTCACCACCAAATGGGAACATTTTAAATCCTGTTCCTCCAGTCCCCATGAAAGTTTCGCCTTTTGCTCTCATGTGGGCTTTTTCTTTAAAAGTATACGGAGAAAGAACAGTTTGTGTAATGCTAGTCTTATAACAGGCTAATAGAAAGAAGCTGATTAGTAGAAGTTTGAAATGTCTCATTTTGAATATATGATTTGCTATACGCTATTGTATGACCATAATCATCAAAATGTAACCCGCATGGAGACTTAATTTTAAAATAATTATAGCAATTATTGTCGTTTGGACCCAAACGCTAAGAAGGAATACCAACTGGCCCCCCTTCAATACTTACTTTACAGAGATTTTATTTCTATTTTGCTCCTTTTTTAGTTTCCAAATGGATGATTCTTTCCCTTAGAGCTTCGTTCTCTTTTTTCATTTCAATCATATGCATCCAAAGCCACTCGACTTGTTGAAGAAGATTAGCATCCATTTCTCTAAGATTGTAGCCATTTTCAACAAGGAAATCTGCTGAAGGCATATCTACTAAATGGGACTTCTCTTTGATTAATGATTCAACGTCTTTTATCACTGGGGTTTTCTCAAAGGCATCATCTGCCCAGTCAGAAGCATTTGATAGGGCAACTTTTACTTCTTCTGCTAATATTCCGCCATCGACATAAAGTTTGTAATTGCCAGGTGTAGTAGGTGCTCCTCCTATTATAACTTTTCCTGACAATCTGGATAAATAGGTATCGCCTTTAGAGCTTAAGGTATGATTCCAATGTAGTGTGTTATTGCCTCTGAATATTGTTAAATTTTGATTACCTGTGCTGTTGACGCTCCTAAAAAGTCTTATCTCACTTACAGCTGATGAATTTGTGGCATTCGGATCTATTTGTAATATGGCACTTGCTCCGTCACCTGCAGTATATGAATTGAAATATGTTTTGGTTTCACCATGTTCCATAAGAATTCTTCCTCCATTTGCTAAATGCAACATTTGAGTTGGTTCTATTGTGCCTAAACCCAAATATCCTGAGCTGCCATCTATGGATATTTTTGATTGACTATTTGGTTGAAAAGTTATATCAGAGTGTGGAGAGAATGTTCGGAAATATAAGCTAGCCACTTCATGTGCTTCATTATACGCAGTATACACTTGAGATTGAAGAGCTCCATCAGAAAAAAATCTAAGATGTCCTCTGGCATCCAATTGAGCTGGGCTATTTACATTAATACCTAAATAATGCGGTTTTGCACTTCCTTCAAAAATCCCAACATTGCCTTCTAATAATGAAACATGAAACTTTGAAGTTGGGTTTGCAGTTGCGACACCTACGTTTCCTGCTTGCGTTATTGTCAAATTAGGAATTTTGTCTAGTGCTCCAGTACTTGAGTGAATCCGATTTGCTTGACTTATATAGAAGTTAGGTGTTAATGAACCACCATTATATAAGAGCCCAACATTCCATAGGTAGGTATCATTTTGACCAAATGACACTAATGCAGCATCTCTTCCTGCATGCCCTCTTGATAATTTTAACATTGCAGGACCTCTTTCATTTCGATTATTAATAAGTGCAAATGAGTTCACTTCTAATAATTCAATTGGATCAGCAACCCCAATTCCAACATAACCAGAATTATTATTGAACAAATTATTATTGCTGATTGACCAATGACTTGATCCTAAATTTGTGAGAGAATGCCATAATCCGTTAGATCTGCCTTCAAAATCAGCTCCTGTAAACCGAATGATTCCATCATTCAATAATGAGGTATTCCCAATTTTTAGCCCACCTTCAATCTCTGTTTTTACTTGAGAGGACAGACTAAAATGAAAAAATATAACAGCAATAATTATTAATATCTTTTTCATATTATTTCTGGATTAGAATTCGTAATTCTTTAATTTCTTTTTTGAGTTGTTCATTTTCTTCGCTAACCCGAATAGTATGCATCCAAAGCCATTCGATCTGTCGTAATAATTTAGCATCCATCCTTTTTAGGCTAAAACCATTCTCAACTAAGAATTCTGCAGAGGGCATTTCCCGCAAATGCGAGTTTTCTTCAATAGAGGACTTTACTGATTCAATTGTTGGCGTTTTATCGAATGCATCGTCTGCCCAATCAGAGGCATTAGATAAAGCTACTTTTACTTCTTCAGCAAGGATGCCTCCATCAACGTATAATTTATAGTTTCCTGGAGTTTGAACATTACCTATCATCACTTTACCTGAATCATATATAATCATCTTGCTTGAAGGATTTGATGTTGTGGCGCCTACATCAAAATGAAGACCAGTAGCTGATCTTCTAATACCCGCTCTATAGTTTGAAGGGTTATTAGAATATAAAACTACTCCTGGGTTTCCATCAGGTGAACCTATTTGTATGCTTCCTGTCGACCCTCCAGGTTCATAAAAGAAAAAATCTCCATTACTTTTTAACGCAGCGTCAGGTCCATCTGACACATCAGATGAAGCATGGAATTCTAAAGTACTTGACGAAATACCAAAACCATAAAATCCTGTTCCACCAGAATTCTGATACACAGCTATTTTTTTTCCTAAAGTACTTCCCAGATCAATTAAGTGTTTCGGATCTGTAGTTCCAACACCGATATTTCCACCATTTTTAGCTATAGCTAGATTGCCTCCCTCATTCTGAATATATAATGTCGATAAAGCGCCATTACTACGTGCTTGAATTTCATTGTTATCTAAAGCTATATTAGGGCCTGAGGTGCTTCCTAATTGCAAAAAACCACCTGTTAAGGATACATCAGTACCATTATTAATGTGAAGCCTTGTCGCAGGAGAGTTAGTACCAATTCCAACAAAACCATTTTCTTCTAATATTATATTTCCATTAAAATTATCTAATCTAATATCTTTATCAGTACTAATTCGAACCCTGGTTGAATTCATGTCTATACTTTGTTGAACTCCAGATGTGTGAATTCTAAACTCTCTATCGTTTGGCCAACGATATCCTAAATGTGCACTGACAGATCCATTAAGGCCTTCTGGCTTCCAATCTATATATGCATGATCTGCACCTTCCACTGTAAACAGATTGGAATTCCCCTTAATATGAAATGGACTTTGAGGATTTGAAAGTCCTATTCCAACTTTCCCCAAATCATAAAAAATATCATTATTCTGATTTGACCAAAATCCAGCCCCATTGGCACCAGTACTCGTTAACGAATGCCAATTACCATTTAACCGACCTTGAAAGTCTGTCCCCGTGAAGCGAATAATGCCTTCATCTAATAATGAAGTGTTTCCTATTTTTAATGCACCTTCAATTTCTGTATGTACTTGAGATTTTATTGAACTAATAGTTACAAGCACAAATAAATAAGCTAAGGATATTCCTTTCATGGTAATGTTTTAATTAGTTATTACATGGATCTACATGTGCTCTAAATACAGAGCCTGATTGAGCATGAATGCCTGGTTTCAAGTTTATGCTCTGTGATTTATATATGATATTTTGATTATTGTTAATTTGGATAGACCCATTTGTAGTAATATTGTTTGAAGATTCATAAGTTCCATCAATCGAAGTGTTGACAAATAAATTTGAAGGACACGATTCATATATAAAGTAAACTAGAGAATTATAAGAGCTTAGTGGTGAATTGTCAATATCTGTAGCCTCCACTTGAAACACATGATTACCACTATTTGAAGAATTAACGATAGCACAATAATTACTGGTGAGACTGATTGGTACTCCATCTATCAAAAATGTAACAGAACTAATTCCAGAGTCATCTGAAATAGTCGCGCAGACTTCATATTGTTCTAAATCATCAATACTTCCGTCTCCATTACCATTGTACTCACTAACTGTTAAATTGGAAATTGATGGAGGGAATAAATCGTCGTCCTGAATTATGACAATACCAAGATTTGAAGTGTGAGAATTACCTGAATTATCAATAGCAACCGTATAGTACTCAAGTTTATCGCCAGAGGATAAAACTCCGATGTTCACATTTTTTGACCAAGAATTTGAATTAATATTATTCTGTGTAGCTGATTGCCAAGTTCCGTCATTTATACGATGGTATCTGATTGTCTTTTTTAAATATTTATTGTCAGTGGCAGAAAAGCTAATTGTCAAATTATCCCCCTCTACCGGATTTTGATGATTTATAGATACAGATGCTACAGGGTTAATATTTGATGATTCGAGTATTTGAAAATTATCAGTGTATTGATGCACCCATGGCAAACCAGGATATTTGGCATATACTTTTACTTTCCAATCACCTGTACGATTACCAGCTGGCTGCCCGCTTATTGGAAAACCATAAAAGATATTCCAGTAATCCCACCAGTCATAATTTTGTGTGGAAGGATGAGGTATACCTTGAGAAGTACCACTATAAAACACACTGCCATTAGGCTCAATCCAATCTACTTTTACATCAATTTCTTCAGTCACATTTGTCAGTTGCAACCAATGATTAGCTTCCTGATCCGAACAGTAAAATGTGTTTTTTTGATTGATTGGAATAGGTGCGCCATTATTGTCGTTAGTTATACTTTTACACATTTGGAATGTATTCATTTCATAGCCGATCCAAAAATTCTCTGCTAATAAATAATTCCAACTTCCATTGCCTACTTTACCCCATACTTCAACATTCCACTTTCCAGGAAAATTATACGCTGCAGCTATATCTGTATACATACTCATCCATGCAAAATATGTCCCACCATTCTGATTTGGAACAGAAACTATATCTGCAAAATAGAATGTCCCATCAGGTTTATAGAAACGCCATTCGAGAGTAGCATTCTGAGTAACATTAATTAGTCTCACCCAACTCAAAAGTTCATGGTCCGCCCGTTCCCAATGAAATTGCTCAGAAAGTGGATAATCTTGATTATTTAATTCAGGAGTAAGCCAATGCTCAGTAAGTTGAAAACCAGGTCCAGGATTACCGGGGTTCTGTATTATCAAAGTATTTGGGCATGTATTTGTGAAAGTTCCATCACTTACTGAAACACTTACAGTTCCAGAACTATTTGAAGCAGTTATTGTTCCTGTATATTGGCCATTTTCATCTGTGATTGTATTTATTGAATTTCCTGCATAATTAATTGATACTGTACCATTTATCATGGGATTCCCATTGTCATATGTTGCGGTTCCAGAAACAGATACTTGTTGATTGGGAGCGATAGTAGATGGGTTTATAGAGCATGAATGTGTTAGGGAGTTTGAAGAATGTATACAAAGATCTTTATTTACTATTATATGATTATACTGACAAGAACTTATATTATTATCAATGACATTAATAAATAATGTTTTGTTACTTGGAATATTAAAAATTGTATTTGATGAATTTGGTGATGCATTGTTTAGTTGGGAATAAATATTAGAACCGTCATCTGCAATAATACTATAATCTCCTTCCGTTGCAGCATCAAAATTAATCTCAGTGTTATAACTATTTAAGTTACATGATACATTTGCTGTAACGTTTGAAATTCCAGATAATGATTTAAGAATATGATTCTTATAATTTCCAAACGAGGAATATCCTTCACAAGCCTCATTTTCATCTGTAACAATTATTGCAAATGCCACTTTTTCACTTGAGCAATTTGGATTATAAGGTGCCTCGTCCCTAAAAACAATTAAATGCCGACCAACACCTAAACTAAATTTATTATTAGTAATTATATTTTGATTTCCCAAACCGGTTATGACTTCAGCTGAATTCCCCGTAATTGATGGTAAGTCTTCAATTGATCCTATAGTCCCTGCCTCATATTCAGCTACATTAACATAATACCAAGTACAAATATTATTAGTATTTGAATTAGAGATGGCTGATTCAAATAATGATTGTACTAAAAACTCATGTCCATAAGCACATTTATAAACAGTATATGGATCCCGAACTTGGTTCTCTATTTGTAAGATCGGTCTTTCTAAATCTGGGCATATTTGATCAAAGGCTTCATGATTTTCAACTAAAATATCCTTCATCTTTAGAATCTGGAGATCTGTAAAATTGCTTTGATTATCAGAATAGCTCATAAAATTATTGCAAAGCACCTCTCTTTCTATTTCTGAGTAAGGATCACAAGATGTATGGTTGATGTTTTGATTTAAACACTCACAGATATTATCTTCTAATGCTATTCCATCTGCTTGCAAATAATTAGGGGTGTCACTTATCAAATCCCCTTCACCACAACTATCAATTATTGAATTAGGAATATCCTTAAAAGTATGATATAATCCCAATGAATGACCTACTTCATGAACTAAGGTTCTACTTCTGTAAGAATTATCAAAAGCGTTTGATACAAATAGTAATCTTTGGGAGAAATTGTGAGTACTTACTAAAGGCCATGGTGTAATCGCAAATCCACTAGGGTTATTTACTCCGCTGGTTATTCCATCAATAAATATAATTAAAATTGCATTAGGATCTAAACCTGAATTATTTAAAATATCCATGCGAAATTGGTCTAAACATATATTATTGGCCATAACACAATCTGAATTAGCACTCAAATTTATATCAGAACTTATATTTTGAGAAGCTATCTCTATCAAATTAAATTCAAACCCATATGATGATAAGATTGTGCGAGCATCTTCAAAAACAATATTGGCATCTGATTCATTCCAAGAATTTGGGTCAAATGCGATTACAACTGGCAAATTTATTGCACCATATTCAATTCTATCATCATTAATACCTCTATCACATTGGGGGCCATAGGTTGTTAATCCATCTATAGAACCCAAATTCTTTTTTTGATTTGTAGAATGATCTAAATTTTCAAATGTAAAACATTGGGCAGATTCTTGTGAATAAGTAAGAAAAGAAGAGATTAAACAAAAGCAGCTAAAAATCAATCTTTTTGTCATTATTACTTTGGTTTTTAATTATCAAGTTTCTTTATTCATTCATCTGGTTAATAAAAATTATCATTTTCTTCATCAAGTCAAATGAATTTCTACCATAACCACTCATTCTGTTGCAAATTCTTTGTATTCATACCTTGTATATCATAAACAGACTCAACTAATTGCTTCGCTAAAGACCTATCAAACAAATGTGAGTTCTCATTTTATACAGCTTTAGTCTAGTTTGCATTATCAAGTCATGATTTGGTCAACCAGATGCATTTTATAATGATACTTTTACTTCTTCGACAAGAGATATAACAACATTAATAGTGTTTATTGAGTAAAATGCGTAATTTCTCAATTCTACTAAATTCTAGCAATAACTTATTTTACTGTAGCCAAAAACTGACTAAACAACCACATAAATTGATTCAATGACGGTATTTCATTCTAAGTTTTTCTTGTAAACACGACCAATAGGAAGCTCTATTCCATCGTACAAAGACAGTTTGGAATAATTAATCCAACTAATGCATGTTCTATTTACTACGAATGATTTATGAATTTGAGGAAAAATATTAGCTGGTAGCTTAACAATCCAATTCTTAAGAGTAGAATCATCCCATATCTCTGACCCATCTTTTAGATAAAATCTACTTCCTTTATCTTCAGATACGATGTATTTTATGTTATCAGTATTGACCTGGTGCTTTTTCCCTCGTTTGGCAATTTCGATTATTGTTGGAGAATTGTTCTTAATATCTAACTCTAAACTTTGATTATCAATTCTAAGCTGTTCGTTCAACTCCTCAAGCTCATGCTTTTCGAAGACAAGGGACTGATTTTGATCTTGTAAAGCTAAGTTAAGTTGCTCTTGAATTAATTTCTTGCGTCTATTGACTTGAAACAGAAAGGCACTTAATACTGTAGATAAAATCAAACCTAAAATGGTCCATTTTTGCCAGCTTAAAATGTTAGATTTTAAATCGCTTTCTGAACTTAGCCTATGTATTTCTGCTTCTTTCTTCTCTGTTTCAAATGCAAACTCTGCATTTTTAACTGCACCAGCTATTTCTTTTGTATATAAAGAATCGTTTAATGAGGACAATTTTTTGTATGTTACAAATAAATCTGGATTAGCACTTCTTTCAAGATTACATTCATATTTACCTTTTATTGCCTTGTATTGGTCTTCAACAGATTCAGCCATTTTAGCATATTGGATAGCATTATCAAAATTTATATTGGCCTTGTATAATTCACCTTGTTCCTTATAGATATTTGCCAATCTCAAGTAACTATCGGATGCTTCTGTTTTTAAACTCTTAGCCAACTCAAATTTTAAATTCTCTTGAGCTAAGGTCTTAGCTTCTTTGTACTTGGATTGCTTGAATTTCACTTCAGCCAAAGAAGCTTTAGTGTATGATAGACTGAAACTATCTTTTATTTCATTACCAAACTCTAATGATTGATTTAGAACTTCTTCTGCCTCAGTATATCTCTCTAGCTGTATCAGAGCAGACCCTTTGTTATTCAAAGCGACCAAAAGGGCATTTTGAGGTTCAGACTTTAACATGGCAATTACTCTATCTGAAGTCTCAATTGCTTTATGGAAATCTTTCATAGATGAATAGGCGCCTGCCATTGTCGATAGAACAATTGAGGTGTATCTTGGATTATCAAGTTTCTCAACGTGTTTCAACGCTTCGAATAAATAATTCATCGAATATTCATAATGACCATGCACAAATAAAGTCGTACCAATATTTGAATTATTTGAAGCAATTGTCAGTGTATCGTTTATTTCATACCCAATATCTAGAGCATTTTGAAAACTTTGTATTGCCTTGTCCTTTTCACCTCTGTCCTTATAAATGTGAGCAATATCACCATAGTATTTTGCAATGACCCTCGGAGATGATCTGTGAAGTTCCACAGAATCTATAGAATTAAATATTTCTATAGATTTTTCATAATCACTCAGAAAAGAGTAACAGTTAGCCTTTAATATTGTTCCTGTAATTCTAAAATCTGAATCTCCAACAGCCTGTGCCATTCCTATAAGGGAATCTGATAATACTTTTAGACTATCAGGATTCGTATAGATCAAATGTCTGATGTCTTGATAAAAGTGCTTTAAATGGGCATTATCTTGAATCTCTTTTCCGCTGTTACACGAGGCATATAAGCCTATCGTTAACAACAGGATGGTTATTCGGTAGATAAACAATGGAAGTTGTAATAAGACACTGTTTAAGTTAATTCTCATTACCAGTTGTAAATTTATTCGGGTCGCCTCTTAAGTAAAGTTAACAATTCTTGGAATACTGGATAAGTTCAAGAAGTCTAATATATCCAAATAAAGTCTAATTGTTTTAGCTATGTTTTAGTAAAACCATAATATAATGATTATCAATAGTAATAGAAGTCTCGGCAGCTCCACAAATACATCAAATGATGTGGCCAAATGAAAAAATCAGGTAAAAATTAGAAGCGCGCTTCATAATTTTTGACCTTTTTTCATTTGCGAACGATAGTGAGTACAGCATTTGATGATCAACATGGGAGCTTACGAGATCGACAAAGTCAATCTCGGCAGCTCCACCAGAGAATCTAAACGATTCGCAAAATGAAAAAACAGGTCAAAAAAATTTGAAGCTCGCTTCAGATTTTTTGGCCTTTTTTTATTTCTGAGCGATAGCGAAGGAAGCATTTAGATTTTGACCTTGTTAGCTAATCGAGATCGATGCAGTCAACCTCGACTGGTTTTATTGATTGCTATAGGTTTTTGACTTTTTTTCATTTACGAACGATAGTGATTACAGCATTAGGTGTTCAACATGGGAGCTTACGAGATCGACAAAGTCAATCTCGGCAGCTCCACCAGAGTATCTAAATGATTCGAAAAATAAAAAACAGTTCAAAAAAATTGATGCTCGATTAAGATTTTTCTGGTCTTTTTTTCCATTTCTGAGCGATAGCGAAGGAAGTATTAAGATTTTGACCTTGTTAGCTAACAGAGATCGACGTAGTCAACCTCGACTGGTTTCGCAGTTCTTCAAAATATTGACTTTCTTTCATTTCTGAGCTACTGCGACGGAAGCATTTAGATTTTGACCTTGTTCGCTAAACGAGATCGACGTTTTCAAATGGCATAATTAGTGATTTTCTTGATCGTTTGTTTAATATTATTCGACGCGATAACGAAATCATCGTACATGGTTCTTCTTGGCTCCGCGGGCCACCTCAAAAACATGTTACCTTTACCGTTATTATTGATTAAGGGTTAATTGACCGATTCATAGGTTTCAGGTATGCATCGGATGCTGACAATGACCCTCAGTCATATGGAAAGAATTTTGACTTAACGATCAAGGTGGCGTTATGGTATTTGGGCACAATAATAATGGAGGATCAGGTAATCCAGGAATCTTCATACGCACACTAATAGCTGTTTGATAGTCGCCATGCTTTGCTATAATCCCAGCTATATTATTCAAGCCCACATAATTATCTGAGTTAAGCTCTAAGACTTGCGTAATGTAAGTCATGGCTGTATCAAAGTCATCTTTATGCAAAGCATAGATATTACCGATCAAGATTAAAGCTGACTGGTTCTTATCGTCCAGTTTTAAGCTCTCTATCAAGCTATTGACAGCTTGATCATGTTCTTCTCTATCAAATTCGATTAGTCCTTTCAGCCTATAGATTTCGCTGTTAGCAGATCCATCAGCTATGCAAAAAGAGATTGCTTTCATCGCTTCACTATAATCCCCAGACTCGCATAGCCTAACTATCTGATCTAACATGAGCTCAATATCTTAATATCGACTGAGAATCATATCTTTGTAGAGTAATAAGTTTTATTACAAATAGCTATGGCAGCTCCGTGAGGGGCTGTCATTTTTGGTTTGAAGTGAGTTTAAATATTACATAAAGGACTTCTTGCTTCTGTCAACTTATTGGTTACTATTCCTACGATCTTTCATTAAAGCTATTCTTGTTACCTTATTAGGAAACAATTGATTGATGAAAAGAATCGAAATCTACAATTTGCTTTGGTCTAAAACATTGACTGAAGTCGCTCAAATTCTTGAGGTAAAATATTACACTTTACAAACTCAGATGTATTTAAAATTTGTACTGAATACCAAAGTACCACCCAATATTATTAAAATCTATCCTTTTACTAAGATCATCATTTAGCAAGGCAGTTGATTCAATTTTCTGACCTATTCCCAATTTATTCAATTTTTGATTGAATGGCAGTATTCCACCTCCTGAGATTGAAAAGCGACTAGATGGAATAACTAGCCCCCCACCAAGCAAAATATAAGGATTATCCTTTGTTGGATCGATTCCTATTTGCAACATAGGTCTAAGAAATTCCGAATTTGATCCAAAAGCAAAATTAAGGAATGCAGCAATTGAAGGTTCCACTTGACGAGAAGTTTCTTTCTGAATAAGAAAACTGTCCTGGCTTACTCCAAATGATATGATTGGAACATTAGAATAAAATAACCCAGTACTTGCAAAGATGTCAACAGGGTCAAATTTTCTAAAACTAAATTTATCATCTACAGACAAGCCATTAGATTTTTTCTTTAACTCCCCTTCTGATAAGCTATATTCCGATATTTTAATATTAGCATCCAATGATTGTCCATTTCCATAAGAAATGCTGTGATTTCTGAAAAATCCTTGATGATGAGCGCTTTGTAAATTTGAAGAAATAGAATTAATCATTATCTCATTTATTCCTTTAAGGTTTGTTAGTTCAGATTCATGTGTTTTAAGTTTACTTCGCGCTTCTTTCAAAACAGATTCATAGGTAGATATGATGTAATTTTTAAGCAATAAGTCTCTGGTAGATACTAATAATAAAAGCTGTCCTAAAATGCTTATTTTACTTTTGACATTTGATATTTTGTTATTTTCATTATTAATGAATTTTTTTACAGTCGTTGTCAAATCGGAAACATTAGAGTAATCATTTAAACTATATAAATTTGTAAGATTTTTCAATACACCTGCTTGCTTAATCTTTAACATTTCAATTTCATAATCTTTAGTCGCATTAAACAAATTTACAATTGAAGCTTTTTCAACATCATTCAATGCTGGGCTTATTGATGCTCTTTTAATGTTAAAAAGAAGTGTTGAAAGTTGTTGGTTTCTAAAAATTATTTTATCATCAATAGATGTAATTAAATCTAAACTGTCTGAGATTCCACTCTGGTCATTTGCGAGTTCTATAATGTTACCTAATGATGCATTTTTAATCGCATCCAATGGAAACAGGACTACTATATTTTTTATGAATTCACTTACTGTTTCATATCTATAATCTACATATAGACTATCTTTCCATGCAACTTCATACCTCAAAGGATTAAGCCATTGCAAATAGATATTACAAGAGTTTTCACCTTTGACATCAAAATTACTATTTACTGTAGTTTTAACACTTCCATCCTTTTTGGTAATGAAATACTCCATTTTTTTACTTTCATTTAGAAAATAGTAGATACTACCTTCTGTAATTCTTACTCTATAATTATTCTGTGCAAAACTAGTAAAGCACATTCCGACTAAGATTAAAAAGAAAAATTTATTCATAATATACATCCTTTACTTGTTCCATCATAATCATAAGATCCAGCTCTGTGCAATGCAACGACTTTGTAATCATCTTCGGCTATATATGCTGTACCTGAATCGCCAGGTATTCCAATCTCCCTATCAAGTTCTACTGCATTTCGCCAATAAGAAATACCGAATTGGTCATTTTGTGAAGCATATCTTTTAGTTAAACTGATAATCTGAGCACTTTGCAATTTTTGTGATGCACCACCATAAAATAGTACCCTTTCATATAAAACAGGTGCTCTTCGTCCAGTGATCATACCAATTCCATTTACGTACATTTTATTCTGGTCATATGGTGTTATACACCAGGCAACATCCTTAAGATTATAGTATGGTTCACTTGCTGGAATAGAAGAGTAAAATTTAATTGCTTCAGCACCTGTCACATTTGTAAACTCATTCTCCTGTACTTTTTTAGGAGGTTGATATACTCTATTACCAAATTGCAAATTCCCAGATAAGACATGATTATTAGAAAGATAACAGAAATTCCCACGGTACATCATTGCAACTCCCATTGTACCTGGATAATTGATGCCTTTAGCTGAGACCATGTTACCGCCTTGCATTGGCCTTACTGCAGAAAAATTATTATTACTTGATATATCTCTATCCCAATATAATTTTGATGAGTCCTCTGTAATTTTTAATTTTTTATTCTTTATCTGGTCATAGTTCTCACTCACACTATTTATTTTTATTGAAATGTCTCTCCATTGTACTGACCATTCAAGTGAAGATTGCATAGGAATCTCTGCTTTACTCATTTCTTCAATCTTTGGTAAGTTCTTTTGTTCAAATGTTTTACCTATTATAATTTCTTCTTTTAAGGAGTCAATTTCCAAATAAGGTTGCTGTTTATCATCAAATTTAATATCAATCCCGACGACATCAGGACGCACTAATAAATATTCATACTTGTCAAGAATATCATTAATTTCTTCCTTTGTTAATGGATTTTTACTCATATCTGATAGTTGAAGCAAATAAAGGAATCATGATTTACTCATCTATAAATGTCTAAATCTTCAAAAGGTAACCCTTGTCAATAATTCTATTTCAAAATATTAAGTTTGTTTACAGATAAACGGCTTCAGCGGTTTCCAAATCTACTAATAAGTAAGAAGATAGTAGAAAAGCCAAATACAATATGGGTTGGAGACATAACATATTTGCCAATGATGGACGGAGGTTGG
>ENA-ORXT01004565-ORXT01004565.1-marine-metagenome-genome-assembly--contig:-NODE-4565-length-14209-cov-21.648740_pt1 | contig 14209 bp, 7 predicted proteins | sample MGYA00237868_ERZ511482 | MGnify/ENA metagenome assembly ERZ511482 | reverse complement strand
GCGAGGCTTTTTAACGAAGGAACATGAAGAACAAAATAAATAATTACCGTCATTCTAAACTAGAATTGGTATAATAATTGAGTCATGTTAAGAAACTGGTTCAGCCTTTTTTTTTACTACTTTTTATTAAGCACATAGTTGTTAAAGTAGGTGCAAGTCAAAAAATATACCTTTATAACACATTCTTTATTAACTACAGAAACTCCGATAAATCTTAGGCATCAAGAAACAATCTTCAGCTTACTATAACCTTGTGCATTTTTCTCCATAACTATCTGTACATGGATCCTTTCTTTCAGCGCTTCTACATGGGAGATAACACCTACTGTCTTCTGGCTCTCGGACTGTAATTTTTCCAAGGTGTTCAGTGCAATTTCAAGTGTTTCCTGGTCTAAGGTTCCGAATCCTTCATCGATGAACAAACTGTCTAGGCTAACATTCCTAGACGCCATATCTGACAGGCTTAGCGCTAGAGCAAGACTAATAAGGAAAGTTTCTCCTCCCGACAAGGTGTTGACACCTCGCTCTATATTGCCCTGATACTGGTCTACAACTCTTAGCGGTCCGCTATCACTTGCAGGCTTGTCTAATATGTATCTATCAGAGAGATGTTTCAGTCTTTTGTTAGTGAAGACAAGTAGATTTTGTAAGGTAAGACCCTGAGCAAAATTTGCAAATTTATTACCATTCGCATCTCCGATCAATTTATTCAGCAAATGCCATTGCTCTAATTTAGATCTTAGTTTATTTATTTCTTCTTCTTTATTTTTCTTCTTGAGTCGATGCTCATCATCAAGTTTTATTTTACCTAATATGTCTTGAATTTCCTTAATTAGGTTGTCTCTTTTGATTTGTTTCTTTTCTAGTTCATCTGAAATTTCGGTTAGTTGGAAACTACTGACGTCATTGTTCTGATGAGCTTTTATCTCCGTGCGGATATTTTCTATCTCCGTATTTAGTCTCAATCTAGAATTACTTAATATTAATTTTTCTTCCTTGTAGCTACTTAGGGTTTCTTCACTAAGAAGCAGTTCGCTTAGTTCTTCTATAGTCGGAATTTCTAAGTCTTTTAGATGAGGTTTTAGTTTGGCGCTTGCTAGTGCTAGTAATTTATCAGCTCTTACTAAATCCGCGGATTCTCTAGAGATTGCTTTAGTATTCTCTTGGATACTATTTTCAAAATTATTGAAATTGTCTTGTAAGTTATTACATTCTTCAGTGGGGTTATCTCCCTCATATAGCAGATTCTTCTTGGCTACGATCTCTTTGTGGCTTACAATGATAGCTTTTAATGCCTCATATTCCTTACGGAGGTTGTTAATTACCTTAATCTCCCTAACTGCTTCTATGGCAGCATCTAAATTATTTATTTGATCAGATATTTGATTTATACGAGGGTCGATATCTTCTAGATTATCTTCTAATTCAGAAAATTTTTCTAATAGCTTCTGGATCTCTGCTTGCTTGTTTTTTTTATTTTCTTGATGTTGAGCTATGTCTTTTCTATTGAGTTCTAGTTTAGCAATAGCAGATGATCGTTGTTGTTCTAGAGTTGACTTCTCTTTTCTTATCTGGGCTGTAGCTAATTTAGCAGCAGCTATTTTCTTAGAAATACCACTCTGTTCTTTTTCAGGAAGGTGTACGGTGTAAGGATGATCAGCCGAACCACAAAGTGGGCAAGCATCTCCTTCCTTGAGTGAAACTCTATATTCTTCTAATGACGCAATTTTAAGTGCGTCTTCTAATTGTTGCTGTAATAGTTCTTCTATTTTGATTTTGTCGTTCAGTTTTATCTCTAAATCCTTAAGCATAGTTTTTGCATTTTCGGATATGGGAAGGAGTTCTTTTATTTTTTCTCGCTTTGTTTCTATAGTATTTTGTATATCTGATTTTGCCTTGCTTAGAGTAGATAAGCTTTGATAATTTTCTTTCGATGCCTTTAGGTCTTTTAATCTTTGGACGTGTATATTTATATCATCTTCTAGGCTTATCTGAGCTTTTCTAATGAGAACTGATTTTTTTTGCTCTATAAGTTCTAGATCGCCTAATGCTTTCTCGGGATGATTATCTAGCGGATAGGAAAATTCTGCTTTGAGTTCGTTAATTCTTTTTCTTAGATCTTCTCCTTTTGATTTGTTTGTGTTTCTTGCATTGACTAAGTCTTTTACCTTGTCTTCAAAAATGGTCATTACATTTTTAAAGTTATCCTTTGTTACATCTTCTTTAGTTAAACTACTCATTTTCTGAATTGTATTTTGGAGTCCTTCTTGAGCGGCTTCTAATTCAGATTTATATCTTTTTAAGTTTTCATTAGTTTTATAGGTATTATTTTTTGTCTCTTTATAAGAAACAATATCAGCGTTTAGAGGAAGTACCTTGTCATGTTGTTCCAGTTTTTTGTTATTGGAAGAAAATTGTTCTATTCTAGAATTGAGAATTTTATCTGCCTTATTTTTCTCTTGGAGATTTGCGTTAAGTTTATTTAGATTTTCTTTTGTAGCCTTTTGTTTTCTAAGAGCTTTTATGTTGGTATCTAAGCGGGTTTGCTCTTCTTCTTTATCTTTTATTCTACCCTCTAATTCTGTTCTTTCTTTCTCATTGAGTAGTATTATATCTTCTATTCTCTGAAGTTGAGCTTCTACCGTTTCCTTTACTTCTTTATGCTTTAGAAAAACTTGTTCTCCTATTTTTCTATAGATATGTGTTCCTGTTAGATTCTCTAGGAGTTTACCCCTTTCGTTTTTGTCTGCTTTTAGGAACTTGGCAAATTCTCCTTGCGATAGAATAATTGCTTTGACAAACTGATCATATTTAAGACCTATTAACTTTTCATTTTTCTCCGGAACTTCTGATTTCTTAAGATCTAGATATTGTCCATCACTAGTTTGTAAGGTCATCTCGTAATCTTTGAGTTTTCCCTTTTTAGTCTTACTTACAGACCATTTAGATATATAGCTTTGACCATTTATTTTATAGCTTATACAAGCATTAGCTTCTGAGGTGTGGTGGGTCAGAACAGAACCCTGTGTTATCATTTCGTTTTTAGAAATTGATTTTCCGAACCTAGGTATTTTATTGAATAACGCTAAGGTGATAACATCCAATAGGGTAGACTTTCCAGAACCAGTAGGTCCTAGGATAGCGAAGATACCGGCACTCTTTAGTGGCAGTTCCTCGAAGGATACTTTGTGCGATCCTTTTAGGTTATTGATATTAGTAAAACTGATTTCTACGATCTTCATGCCAGGTCAGATTGATCTATATTTTCTAATAGTTCTAGGAAGGTATCCTTTAACGAAAGCTTGATGTCAGGGGATAGTTCTTCTAGTTCTAGCCTTTTATCAAAAACATCTTGAGGTTTCAGGTCTTCTATATTGCTACCTTCTACATAGAGATCAGATGTATCTTTCATACCTGAGGTAAAAGCTGTCTTACTTTTAAGGATGGAAAACTTTTCGTTCTCTGCATAGAGTTCCGTTAGGTTTTCTACCTGCGATAGAACGCTAGCGCTGAATGTATCTTCCTTTATTTCTAATTCTAGGAAAGAGGGAAGTTGGTAAGTTGGTTGATACTCCAGTAGTTTGTTTTGCACTTCTTTTAGTGATCCTGAGAACCTCCTTAGCTCTCTAAATTTAGGAACAGCTATTACCTTAGCTGGACCTAATTTGTTTTCTATGAGTTCCAGCATAAGAATACACTTATTGTCAGATCGTTCAGAAAAACTAAGAGCTATCGGTGAGCCAGAATATCTTACTTTATCATTTTTAGCAACACGCTGGGGCTTATGTATATGACCCAGAGCTACATAGTCAAAACCATCAAATACACTATCTTCTACAGCCGCTGCATTGCCTACATGAATATCTCGTTCGCTTTCGCTGACCTCTGCTCCTACAGTGAATAGATGTCCCATAGCGATGACTGGTGTATCAGGGTACCTATTCTTGCTTTTTGAATACAAGGCACGATAGTGGTTTAATATACCTACTCTGATTGCCTCTGTTCGTGTTTTGTGCTGCGCATCTGTATTTTTATCTCTAAGATCCTTATCCCTAAGGAAGGGGACAGCTGCAACAATAAGTTCAGGCTCATCATTTTTATTTGTAAAAAAAATAAGTTCATCCTCTATATTTTCGGTAGCACCTCCTATGACTGTAATGTCAAGAGTGGCAAGGATTTCTTTAGGAGCATTCAGTAGACCTACAGCATCATGATTGCCCCCTGTAATAATAATTTTGAGTTTATGGGAAATCAGTTGTTTTAGAAAACCATAATACAAAGCTCTATCGCTAGCTGATGGATTAGCTAGATCAAAGATGTCACCAGAAACCAAGAGCAGATCTATAGATTCTTCTTCAATTGTAGTTAGCAACCAGTCAAAGAATAACTTTAGTTCATCTTGTAAAGAATGTTTGTGCAAGACCTTGCCTATATGCCAATCTGCAGTGTGTAAAATTTTCATCTAGTAGGCTGTTATGTTGGTTTTTTATAAGATTCTAAAGTATGACTTCGCTAAAGTATAAAGATATATTTATAAAAATAGAATATGTTTTTTAAGGATAGAGAATTCATTTTAATAAAAATGTAAAAAAAATAATATAATATTTCAGAAAAATAAAAATTGGAAATACACACATAAACAGCAGTAAATAAATGTAATACACATATTTATTATGTGTATATGTAATAAAAAATAGAGCTTTAATATTTTTTTAACAAATTCCCAAGCCACGAATTCATCGGGAAATGGATTATATAAGTGTAGATCATTACATAGCACTATGAAAGCATTTGTGAAAATTTTGATCTGAACTGATATTAGCATAAAGAGATTATAGTTCGTAGTTAGCAAAATTATTTGTAGAAAAATTACATTAGAAATCGATCATTTTGCAACAAAAATTAGTAGAATTTTTAGACAGTAAGTAATTAGCAAATTATTGTGTCACCCATTAGCAAATATATCATTGGGAAAATGACATTAGTAATCATTAGGAATCATTAGTAACAGCATCCATGTAAGCAATCTCGAAGGGAAGCCTTTGTGAAATTTAGAAATTATTAAGTACTACAGCTTTATTAGCAATATCATTTTGTAGTATTATTTTACATAAATTATGTGTGAAAATGGAGCATAAGATTTCTAAAAGAATTTGTCAAGATCAAGGCGAAAAACGCAGTCATAGCCTTAGCTACGACGAGTATTTTCAACGAAGAAATTGGCTAATTCTATAGAATTATATGCTGTATTCTCTAGCATAAATTTTTTTAACCTTAAAAATGTTAAAATTATGAGTACGCTTTTAATTAGTATTATCGTAGTAGCCGCAGCAGCAATGGTAAGTAGTGTTTTATCTTATTTTGATCGCTTACCGAATGCATAAGCTGTAGCTGATCAAGCAAGTAATAGAAGTCCGCATTAGAATCTCAGATTCTAATGCGGCTTTTTTTATAAAAGCTAATTGTATTTGGCTATTTTAGCTGCGTCACTATCAAATCAAAATATGCAGCGTAATAATCTATTAGCAATAGTCAGCTTTTTTTGTTTTATCTTCTTATTTACTGATACACTTTTCTCGCAGAATAATTTTCAAATTTCTAAGCTTCCTAATTGGGTAGAGCGAATAGAAAACAATACACCACTTAGAGAGGAAGATAAAGATGGATCTTCACGTTATCTTTTAGTGGATTATCAAAACAATTATATCCTAAATGAATTTTATAGCCACTTTACTATAGAACTTTTTAACTCAGATGGAGTCCAGAGTTTTTCTGATATAGCGATAACTTACGATCCTAGTTTCCAAAAACTGAAGTTACATTATGTAGATGTTATTAGGGCTGGGAATAGAGTTTCTCGTCTAAATAAAGAGAAGTTAAAATTTATCAATTCTGAAGAAGATAGTGACAGATATCTTTACAATGAAGAAATAAAATGTCTCGCGAATCTAGAAGATATAAGGAAAGGTGATATCCTAGATTATAGTTATACCATTGTCGGAAGAAATAAAGTATTTGGAGAAGATGTTTTCTCCTCTTTATATCAAAATTACAGTTCTAAAGTGGGTTTAATCTTCCAAAAAATTATAAGTAAAGAACCTCTCGTATTTAGTTATTTCAATGGTGCTGCAGAGCCTATTTCTGAAGAGAAAGAGGGTGTATATATTTATAGTTGGAGAATAAATGAATCAGAAGATCTAATTGTAGAGGATTGGATTCCTGGCTGGTATGATCCATATAAATTTATACAGTTTTCTACTTTTAAAAGTTGGGAAGAACTTGTAGCCTGGGCCCTTCCATTATATGAAGTTGATGAATCTTCACTCCAAAAAATGATTAAGTCTTACAAGGGAATTGCTAAGGAGAAGGATAGGGATAAGGCTGCTTTAGAAGCTATTAGATTTGTTCAGGATGATATTCGATATTTGGGTTTTGAGGCAGGTATATCTGGTTATAAGCCAAGTAATCCTAATGTTGTAATTAATAGAAGATTTGGAGATTGTAAGGATAAGTCTTTAGTACTATCTTTATTACTCAGGAACCTTGGAATAGAGTCATACCCGATACTTGTAAATACAAGCTTAGGCGATAAAATAAACTCTAGATTGCCATCTCCTTATGGATTTAATCATTGTATTGTAGCGTATGTTTATAATGAGAAAGAATATTTTATTGATCCCACAATAAGTAATCAAGGTGGTGATCTTGAAAGTCAATATGTGCCTAATTACAAATCTGGACTTAGAATATCAGAAGGTACAAAGGATTTAACTTTTTTTGAAGAAGTAAAGCCTAGAAAAATCATTAATGATCTAATTAAATTTGATAGTATCGGAGGGTCAGCGAAATTTGATATTGAAACGCAGTATTTCGGTTACGCTGCGGATAATATGCGAAGTAGCATTGCTTCTAATACAAAAGAACAATTACAGAATAGCTATGTAGATTTTTATTCTACACTTTATCCTAATCTAGAGGTATTTAAGGATATGACTTTTCAGGATGATACTAGGGATGGAGATAATATTGTGATTGTTCGTGAGTATTATAAAATACCTGATTTTTGGAACCCCTTGGCTGATACAACTCAGTTATTAGCGGAAGTCTACCCACTAGAGCTAGCATCCTTGGTTGATCTAGGGCCTGGAGCTTCTAGAAAGATGCCTTATTATATGGGAGAAGCAATTGATTTTAGGCAGACTACTACTGTTATGTTGCCTGAGGAATGGGGCCTAAGTAATACGGATACTAATATTAGTTCTCATTATTACAATTATGTGAGCTCTTGTACTTATACAGATAAAAAAATAGTATTGAAATATAACTATACAAGAGATTCTACAGATATTATTGCGGAAGAAGTTTCTCAGGTACTCTCAGACCATAGTAAAATCTTAGATGACATCTTATTACAATTAACATACAATAAGAATGTAGATACTTTTAAACTTAGTTGGTACGGTCTTTTTTTATTTTTAATAAGTCTGATCGGCTCATTTATAATATGCTACAAAATCTATCACAACTACGATCCGGAACCGCAATCAGATTTGTCAGAGGATATAAGCGGGTGGATGGTTTTACCATTAATAGGTCTCATTATTAGTTTTATAAGTTTGTTATATAATTCCTTTATTGATTCAAGTTTGTTTAATGCTAATGTAATTAATAATTTGGTAGACTTGGGCTGGTATAATTACTTGGTTATTATAAGTTTTGAGGAATTTGTCAATAGATTTTTAATGGTTGCTATCGTTTTTCTATTAATCTTATTTTTCAAGAAACGATCTTCACTTCCTCGACTAATGATGTATTATTTTACGTACTGTTTTGTGATATTAGTTATTGATTATTTTGCTTCCTGTTTTTTCTTAGAAGGTCAAAGTAATTTAATAGACCATGATGATATTCAGAAAGAAATATTTAGATCTATAGTTGTTGCGGGAATCTGGATTCCTTTTTTTTACTATTCTCAAAAGGTAAAAAATACGTTCACCGTGAGAAAATGAAAATTTTAATGGTCTGAAATTAAGCGATATGGATAGGTCTAGATCTCTTTATGACGTAATTCAATATAACTAAAAGTATCCCTGTATATATCATCAAGTTAAATATAGGATGTATAATGTGCGTCATAATGTTGTTACAGCGGAATAAAGAGCTAGAAGTAACTCTTTTTGTAAAATATCTTATCGCTATTTGTCGGATTCTAAGTTTTTATGGAGATATGACTTAGTAATAAATAAAGAAAAGTAAATAGACATTAAGCTTTTTCCTTTCAAAGAAAGTTATATATTTGCAATCCCAAAGAAAAGAAATATCGCGGAGTGGAGCAGTTGGTAGCTCGTCGGGCTCATAACCCGAAGGTCGTAGGTTCAAGTCCTGCCTCCGCTACTACAGGCCTTGTAAGTCATTGATTTACAAGGCTTTATTTATTTAGGACGGTCAGACTGCGATCGTTTAGCATTGCAAAACTAAAATAAATTCAATAGTAGTGCAAATTACTATCTATTATAGCTAGGCAAAGATAATAACTATTCTTTCAAATAGAACTCATAGAATACCATCTATCTAGCGGATTTAGGCTATAAATAGGCTTTAAAATTGCAGTACTTTAAATCTTAAATAGAAAAGAACTTAGTAAACATTATAATCCCATTTGTATTATTAGTTACCTACACTTTCTACCATATTGGGAAAATATTATGGCAACATATTAATGTAAGGTGAGTCACAATACATCTTGGAATTTTGGACCACAGTTTATTCAAATTAACATGCCGTCAAATACATCCATTCAGTTAAAGATATAGTAAGAAATAAAATATCAGTTGTTAGGCACAAAAAAATAACGATGTTCAAATGATGTCTATACCCAAACCAAATTGGATCCATTTAGGACTTTCTCTCCATTCCATCTATAAGCCACTAGATAGCCGTCCTTAGCAACAGAATAGTCTAGACAGCATACATTCTTTTTCAATAACTTAGGAGTACCACTTAACCAGTAGTGACCAAAGAAAACAGGTACTTGAACACCATCGTAATTATCCATTGACTTATCAAAAGCCTTGCTCTTCATTTTTATGTTAGGGACAACACTCATTTGCTTGTAGGATTTACCGCGTGGATCTTCCCACCACTTGACTCTAATATCATGTCTCACTGTTCCATCTTTATCTTTAAAGCTACTTCCAGATGGCAATAAGACTTCTAGTCCCTTACAAGTAATCTCAATAGCACTATAGAGACTTGTAGTTGGATTAGCAGACTTAACAAATTGATCATCTGTTAGTACTCCGTTATCAGTATGCTTTCTAAGGTACTTGATGGATTGACTATCAAAGCATGCATGACAAGCTCTGTAGTCATCGGTTTCTAAATACATAGGTAGAGTCTTAAACCAACTAATCATCTCATCATACTCTTTCTGCTTACCTAGATGTTGAAGTAAGGTCTCTGAATGTTGTTTGTAGTTCTTTACCAGATGGGGTCTTAGGTATCCCTTTTTACCCAAGGTATTGAACAAGATTGAATTGTATTCATGATTACCCATCAATGCCTTGGCTGATCCATTATCAACCATCTTCCTAACTATATCCACCACTCCTCGGTTGTCTGGTCCTCTATCAATGTAGTCCCCTACAAAGACTACTTGTCTTTCAGGATGTACAAAGTATCCTGCTGTACCGTCGTAGCCTAATTTATACAAAAGCATCCTCAGCTTATCTGAGTAGCCATGTATGTCTCCTATGAAGTCAATGTTATTCATTTATTCTACTAATCTAACCACCTTATTTATTGATAAGTTCTGTATAGAGTCTTTATTTTAGGAAGTAGATTATGTCTTATAGTATACACTACTAAATCAACCTAATTTTAGTGTTCGTATAATTGAAAATATATGCTTACAAGAATCAATAAGATAAAACCAATCAAGTTCGATACAATAGATTATATCGAATTAGTTAATAGAGAAAGATAATTCTTGCAGTACGTATCCGTTTAATTATTATACAAATCTTTATAAAATCGTTCTTTTGACTCTTATTATTATGAATTTTAAGCTTGGGTTTTTATATTATAATAATTAATGTGATATACTTACTATGATGCAAATAGGCTTCACGTAGAACTTCATATTGCAGTTAATTTAATATATTTGACATAATTTGTCTATTTAATACTTGAATAATGGTATTTGGAAATAAACTACGTCAACTTAGGGAAAGCCAGCATTTGGTTCTCAGGAAAGTAGCTGCTGAATTAGACATCGATACAGCTACTATGTCTAAGATCGAAAGAGGAGATAGGTTTGCTAAAAGGGAGCATTTACCAATACTTTCCAAAATATTTAGTATCAGTGAAGAAGAGTTAAGGACATTATGGCTTGCTGATAAGGTATGTGAAATTATTGGAGAAGAAAAAGAAGGTTTACAAGCGCTTAAAGTTGCTGAAGCACATATTGAATATTCGTTAATTAGTACAAAAGCAGTTTAATATGGGTTACTCTTTTGCAGGGCATGAAACATTTACTTGTCGTAACTATTGGCTAAAGAAGGGTTTAGACCATTATTGGTATGGTGGTAATTTTACTTCAAGTTCCATTAAGGAGTTAGGAGTAGGAAAGAATATGGTTGGATCAATTAAATTTTGGCTTAAAGCTTTTGGATTAGTAGATATTGATAAATATCAGTCAGACTTGGCGAAGTATATATTTGATGATAAAGGTGTTGATCCATATCTTGAAGATATTGGTACTATTTGGTTACTACATTTTCTTTTAGTCACAACTGAATACGCTTCTATTTATTCTTTAGTATTCAATCATTTTAGGAAACTTAGAGTAGAATTTACCAAGGAGCAACTCTTAGCATTCTTAGAAAACGAATTAGTTTCCAAATCACAAAGCTATAGTGTTAATTCACTTAATAAGGATATATCCGTATTCCTCAATAACTACACTCGCCCGATTAAACCAAAGAGCGTAGAAGAGGAATTTATGGGCTTACTGTACGAACTTGACTTAATTGAAAGAGTCCAAAAGATTGGCAACAAGCAATCTTATAAAATTGAGAGTCAAAATAGAGATAGTCTATCTCCATTAATTCTTCTCGCATGTTTGCTATATAAAATGAATGGAAATTCTATTTCATTTAATGAAATTCTGAACGGTATGAATAATGTAGGTTCTGTATTTGCGTTAAACAGCAATTCAGTTCTTGATAAATTAAAAGAAGGTATAGAGATGTTTCCTAAACACTTAGTCTATTCTGATGATGGAGGCGTACAAGTACTTCAGATTATAAAAGATATTGATTACAAAACCGTACTAAATCAATATTATGCAGCATAGTTACTCCCCATCAATAAATATAAAGAGAGATACACAAAACGAAAGATTGTATATCCCTACAGAAAATTCTAAATCTGTATACGAAACTATAGCATCTAATTTCAAATCTGGTGTTCATTCATATAACTTAATTGGTAGTTATGGAACTGGTAAGTCAGCTTTCCTATTAGCTTTTTATAAACACTTAAATAAAGAGGAAGAGTATTTCAAACCGCTTAATGGTCAATTTAATGGTTGTCAAAAATTTAAGTTCATACAAGTTGTAGGTCAGTACGAGTCATTAGTGCAAAGTTTAGGTAGAGAACTTGAAGTAGAGCCAACCGAAGAAGCTGTCTACAAAAAGATTAAGGATCTTCAAACTAAATATAGGAAGAGAAAAATATGTTTGGTCCTTATAATTGATGAATTTGGTAAGACTTTAGAATATGCTTCCAAAAATAATCCAGAAAAAGAGCTTTACTTTATTCAAAAAATAGCAGAGTATGCAAATGATGGCAAGCGTAACTTTCTGTTCCTTACTACCCTGCATCAAAATTTCGATGCTTATGCAATTGGCTTAGATGAAAAAGATAGAAAGGAATGGGAAAAGGTCAAGGGAAGAATAAAAGAACTCCCGTTTAATGAACCTGTAGAACAACTACTTCAATTAGCTTCAGAAGGAATAAATAAGGTATACCCTGCCAAAGCGAAAAAGAATATCTCCAAAACTTTATTAACACAAATAAAGAAAACGAATCTATTTAAACTTAGGAATGAGTTAAATGATGATGTCTTAAATAAACTATATCCATTAGAACCGTTATCAGCATCTTCCTTACTAATATCCCTACAGAAGTATGGGCAAAACGAGCGAAGTTTATTTGGTTTTATTATTACTAAAGAACCATTTGGACTTGCAGAATTTATAAGTAGTACCAAAGATGATTATTATTCTTTAGCTCATGTTTTTGATTATTTGGTCTACAATTTCTCATATTTATTACAATCAAGAAACAATCCTGACTTCTTTAGATGGAGGGTGATCAATACTGCGATTGATAGAGTTGATAACCTTATTGAAAAGAATATATCTGAATCTAAAAACATCATTAAATCTATTGGGCTGTTAGATCTAGTACATAATAATGGTGCTTCAATAACTAAAAATTTTCTGAAGCAGTACTGTAAAGATGTGCTTAAAATAAAATCGGCAGATCCGATACTGAATCAATTAGAAGAGAAATCAATTATAAAATATCATTCATTTAAAACTTCTTACTCAATCTATGAAGGAAGCGATATTGATATTGAAGCTGAAATAGAACAAAAAAGAAAAGAAGTTGGACAGATAATTTCGTTAGAGGAAGAAATCAATAAGTACTTTGAATTAGATTATGTTGTTGCTAAAGCTGTTTCTTATAAATCTGGAACACCACGATTATTCAAATATGAGATCACTGAGTCACCTATTATTGATTTCATAGAAGAATCATCTGAAATAGATGGAATCATTAATATTGTTATATCAGATAAAGCTAAACCATCTTATTTAAAATCTAAGTTAACTGAGCCTATCATACATTGTATAATTGATCAAAATGAGAATTTAAAAAATCAATTGAATGAGATAGCTTTAGTGGACAAAGTATTAATTGAAAATACCTTAGATAAAGTTGCGAGAGCTGAATTATTCGAGTTTAAATCAAGCTTGATTAACAAGGTTATTTCTTCATTTAGGAGTTATCTATATTCATCATCCGCAAATTGGTACTTTGAAGGGAAGAAGATTAAAATTGAAAACTCAAAGCAGTTAAATAAGAGGTTATCCACTATTATAAGTATTGTATATCCTGATACTCCCATATTTAAAAATGAGTTAATAAATAAATCGAAAATATCTGGCTCAATACATCATGCTAAAAAGCAATTTATTCAAGCTATTGTCAATTTCAGCAATAAGCCAAATTTCAACTTTGATGATAATAAGATGCCTCCTGAGAGGACTATCTATCATTCTCTTCTTGAGAATACAGGACTACATACAAATAATGCAGATTCTGCTTACTTCTCAAACCCCACAGATACTAGCTTCAAAGCATTATGGGATATTAGTCAAGAGTTTTTAAAATCGACAAGGAAGGGAAAAAGAACAATCCAAGAATTTATTTCAACCTTACAAAAAAGACCTTTTAAACTAAAGGATGGATTTATAGAATTTTGGACTATCACCTTCTTTTTTATTCATAAAGAAGAGTTTGCTTTATATGAAGATGGTGTATATACCCCTAATTTCAATACTGAGGTTGCAGAGCTATTTTTCAAAAGAGCTAAATCGTTCTCCATTAAAGGCATAAAAGTATCTGGTGTTAGATTGAATCTATTCAACAAATATAGAGCTCTAATACAACAAGGTAGTCATGAGACTTTAACGAATAAGGGCTTTCAAGAAATTGCTAAGCCATTTTTGGTTTTCTACAAACAACTTTCTAATTATTCTAAGCATTCTACTAAGTACCTCTCTAAAGATGCTATTAACTTTAGAGCCACTTTACTCAATGCAAAAGAATTGGAAAAAACATTTTTTGAAGATATTCCCAAGTGTTTTGGTTATACAATTTCTATCATAGAAAAAGATAAAAATCTTCTTGGAAAATTTGCAGATAAAGTACAGGATAGTATTAAGGAGCTAAGGTTATATGATGATAAGCTCATCGAAAGGATTAAGGGAGTATTAGAATTTTATTTGGGTTTGGAGAATCTATCTTTTGATGAATTGAAAAATGGCTTTATCAATAAATATCAAGGTAAGTTAGATCACTTACTAAATCCAAAGCAAAGAACAATTATTAGAAGATTAGAATCTCAAATTCCAGA
>ENA-ORXT01004564-ORXT01004564.1-marine-metagenome-genome-assembly--contig:-NODE-4564-length-14212-cov-11.096286_pt1 | contig 14212 bp, 11 predicted proteins | sample MGYA00237868_ERZ511482 | MGnify/ENA metagenome assembly ERZ511482 | reverse complement strand
CTGAAAAAAGCGGCTTGGGGAAAAGGATATGCTACGGAAGGCGCAACTCAATGTCTAGCCTATGGCTTTCAAACCTTCCAATTTCCAGAAATTTATTCTTTTACTGCTACGGTCAATCTACGTTCTGAACGGGTCATGCAAAAAATAGGGATGACGAAGGTGGGAGAATTTGATCATCCGAAACTAGAGAAAGGAAATTGGTTGGAACGGCATGTGTTATATAGAATCTAGCAGTTCTCATTTTAGAAGATTTAAGTAGCCTTTTTGTCCAGCAATTTTCGATTGCTGGACAAATTAAGGCGGTCTGCTGAGAAATTTGTCCAGCAATCGAAAATTGCTGAACAAAAAGGCTACTTAAATCTTCTAAAATGGGAACTGCTGTATAGAATTGCGCCTGAACTTTAATTATAGATACTTATAATTAAGTTTCAGCCCTTAACTTTAACTGAAAAATTTTATAATTAAATTTGAAGCTCTAAATTTAATTATAAATGCTAGAACCTATAAAAATAACGACATTCACAGCTGGTAATTGGGTTAAACAAAGTGGATATCGTGCTTTCATACCTATCAAAATCAATCGCCAATGGTTAATTGACCAACCAGAATTAGAGCTATTAATAGCTCAGGCACACCAAAAACTTGGCGAATTAAACGCTTTTTCGGAATTAGTACCAGATGTTAACTTCTTTATTAAAATGCACATTGCAAAAGAAGCCACACAATCTAGTCGTATTGAAGGGATACAAATAAGTATAGAGAAAGCATTTTTTAAAAGTGAAAATATTCGCCCTGATGAACGAGACGATTGGCAAGAAGTTCGGAATTATATTCTAGCCATGAATTATGCAATTGAACAGCTAGATGTATTGCCTTTATCTAATAGATTACTTCGTGCAACCCATAAACGACTTTTAGCAGGAGTTAGAGGCAAACACAAACAACCGGGGGAGTTTCGCCGCTCCCAAAACTGGATTGGAGGTGCATCTTTAGCAGATGCTACTTTTGTGCCACCACCACAACAGGAATTAGCTGATCTAATGGGTGATTTGGAACAATTTCTTCATAATGAGGCTATTTTCTTACCCGAATTGGTAAGAGTCGCTATTGCCCACTATCAATTTGAAACGATTCATCCTTTTTTGGACGGGAATGGTCGAACAGGAAGGTTGTTAATTACCTTACATTTGGTGAGTAAAAAATTATTAGTTCGCCCTTCTCTTTATTTATCTGCTTTTTTTGAAGAACATCGCCAGTTATATTTTGATAATCTTTCTGGTGTGCGGCATAGAGATGATATGGTTCAGTGGCTCAAATTCTTTATGGTAGGTGTGATGCAAACAGCAGAATCTTCTATCGTGACTTTCCGAAAAATAACTACTTTAAAACATCAATTAGAAATTAAGCTAGCTACGTTGGGTAGGAAACAAGAGAATGCTAGAAAATTATTAAATCATTTATTTTCTCAGCCTGTTGTTACTGCCCAAGATGTAAGTAAACTCATTGATAAATCTCTTCCTACGGCTAATAGCCTTATTAAAAACTTCATTGCATTTGGTATTTTAAAAGAAAAGACGGGCTATCAACGAAATCGTATTTTTAGTTTTAGGGAGTATATTGGGTTGTTTGAAAAGCAAGTAAGTACTCAATAGGGATTTGATGGGTTCTTGGCTCATTGTGTTATACCTCTTGGGGATAACATAATTTGGTACAATTAGAATTATGTTAGCACCAAGAGTGCTTACACAATAAGTAATCAACTAGTGAATCCCTATTGAGTACTTACGATTTTAATTTGAACTTTCCTATTCGTTGTATATACCACAAACAATCATGCTCCAGCAATCTTTTAATCTCCAGTTTTTTTCCCTACCTTTGGTTCATAGTCATAAGGAAAGATAAAATAAAAATACGTTGATGTGCAACGTGTGTTCCTTTTTTTTTGAAAAATAAAATGTTCCTTTTATTTTTCCTTCGTTACTAAAACAAATAAAGATTATGAAAAGACGAAAAGCCATTCAAAGCATAGTGATAGTAGGTGCAGGGGTGACGCTATTGCCTGCTTGTGATTTTTTTCAAGAACCGCTAAAAATCTATGAAAACTTACCATTAGATCGAGCGCAACGTACCGTACTTGCGCAACTATCCGAGACGATTCTCCCTAAAATTAGTTTGCATGAAATAAGTACGCCTGAGCCTACGCTGGATTTTATATTAACTATGCTCAATGATTGTAGCCCCAAAGAAGATATTGATAAATACCTAGCTGGTTTTGAAGATTTTCATAGCCACCTAATAGAAAAATACAACCAAACTTTCCCCAACTTAAAACCTGCTCAAGTTACGGAGTTAATGACCTATCTTACTACTTCAGAAGAAGTACCTGAAAAAATGAAATACTTTTTCAATACTACGAATGGTTTGACACAACAACATTTCAAAAGTTCTGAGTATTATTTAAAGAATTATTTAGATTTTGAATTCGTCCCAGGTCGTTATGAGGGCTGTGTGGCTATGTAAGTATTGAAAGTCAAAAGATTGTATAATAAATGGGTGATATTTTAAGCAATCTAACAAGAATTAAATTACCCTATTTTTCACATACTTAATTCAAAATAGAAAACTTAACATTCTACTTAAAAGTATATTATGCAAACGGAAAATAAAGACCATCAGTACGATGCAATTATAATTGGCGCAGGGATGTCGGGAAGTTATGCAGCTAAAGAATTATGTGACAAGGGGTTAAAAACATTAATGCTTGAGAGGGGACGAAATGTAGAACATATTAAGGACTATCCTACCACAAATATGCAGCCTTGGGAATTTAAACATCGAGGAGCGATTCCCGCAAAAGTCAAAGCAGAAAACCCAGTGATTAGTCGCTGCTATGCCTATAGAGAGGATGCCATGCACTTTTTTGTAAAAGACACCGAACATCCCTATGTACAAGAAAAGCCATTTGACTGGATACGGGGCTATCAAGTTGGAGGTAAATCTATTATGTGGGCACGGCAAGTACAGCGTTGGAGTGATTATGATTTTGAAGGGCCTGCCAGAGATGGTTTTGCCGTAGATTGGCCTATTCGATATAAAGATTTGGAGAAGTGGTATACGCAAGTGGAGCAATTTATAGGTGTATCAGGTAATAAAGATGGCTTAGATATGTTGCCTGATGGGGATTTTTTAAAAGCCTTTGACCTAAATTGTGTAGAGGAATATTTTCAAGAAAAGGTTCAAGAAAATTATAAAAATCGCCATGTAATATATGGGCGTTGCGCACATATAACAGAGAATCGACCTATCTTTAAAGAGCAAGGGAGAGTTTTATGTCAGAGTCGAAATATTTGCCAAAGAGGCTGTCCTTATGGAGGTTATTTTAATGCCAATTCTACTTTAATTCCTTGGGCATTACGTACTGGAAATTTGACGCTAAAACCACACTCCGTTGTCCATTCCGTTATTTTTGATGATAAACAAAACAAGGCGATAGGAGTACGAGTCATAGATGCCAATACCAAAGAAACGACCGAATATTTTGCTAGAATTATTTTTGTAAATGCAGCTACTTTCAATACAAACGCTGTATTACTAAACTCTACTTCTGAGCGATTTCCTGATGGCTTGGGGAACGAAAATGGTTTGCTAGGTAAATATGTCGGTTTCCACAATTATCGGGGTAAAATCAATGCGATACACGAAGGGCATAAAGATTTCAAAACAGTAGGGAAGCGACCTACAAGTGCATATATTCCTAGGTTTAGAAATGTGTACAAGCAAGAAACAGATTTTTTAAGGGGCTATGCTTCAGGTTTTGGTGCAAATCATTATAAAAGTATAGATGGTAGTGGTTTCGGAGCAGATTTAAAAAATAACTTATTATTTAAAGAAGCTAGTTATCACCCGTGGATGGTCAATTCTCACATGATGGGAGAGACGATTCCTAAAGAAAGCAATACTGTTTCTTTGCACGCTACCCAAAAAGACGAGTGGGGTATACCGCTATTAAATGTGAATATAGATTATGATGACAATGATGAAAAAATGACCCAAGACTTTTTTGAACAATTAACAGACATGTACAAAAAAGCAGGTTTTACGAATATTAAAACACGGGATACTAAGCAAGCACCGGGGCTAGATATTCACGAAATGGGCGGTGTGCGCATGGGCAATGACCCAAAAACTTCTATTTTAAATAAATGGAATCAGATGCACGCTTGTCCAAATGTATTCGTTACGGATGGCGCTTGTATGACTTCTGTTGCTACTCAAAATCCTTCTTTAACGTTTATGGCTTTGACAGCTAGGGCTGTAAATTATGCGGTGGAACAATTAAAAAAAGAAGCGATTTAGCAATATAATTGAGTGTGACATATTGGTGATTCTTTCTAAAATCACCACGTTGCACTTGCAATTTTGTAGGAATCTGTACAGGTTCTATTGTATACGTCTTATTTGCCACATCCCACTTGTCATTCTGGAAGAATCTGTACACGTCCCACTTGCTGCGTCCCACTTGTCACGCCCCCGCTTGTCATTCTGGAAGAATCTGTACACGTTCCACTCGTCACATCGCGTTTTGGGGCGTAGCAAGTGGGACGTGTACAGATTCTTCCAGAATGACAAGTGGGACGGGGCGAATGGGGCGTAGCAAGTGGGACGTGTACAGATTCTTTCAGAATGACAAGTGGGACGGGGCGAATGGGGCGTGGCAAGTGAAACGTGTACAGATTCTTTCAGAATGACAAGTGGGGCGTGGCGAATGGGACGTGGCAAGTGAAACGTGTACAGATTCTTTCAGAATGACAAGTGGGGACGGAGCGAATGGAGCGTGGCAAGTGGGACGTGTACGGATTCTTCCAGAATGGCAAGTGGGGCGTGACAAGCGAGGCGTGGCAAGTGGGACGTGGCAAGTGGGGCGTGTACAGATTCTTCCAGAATGACAAGTGGGACGTGGCTAGTGGGGCATGACAAGTGGGGCGTGGCGAATGAGACGTGACAAGTGGGACGTGTACAGATTCTTCCAGAATGACAAGTGGGACGTGGCTAGTAGGACGTGACAAGTGAGACGTGTACAGCTTTTTCCAGAATGACAAGTGGGGCGTGGCTAGTGGGGCGTGGCAAGTAGGACGTGACAGTAAGACGTGTACAGCTTTCTGCGAAATTGCAAATACAGCGTGAGCGTGAAGTTAATTTCAAAAAAATAGGCTGTCACAAATTTTCACATTCGAGTCTGCTTATAAGGATATATTATAAGAAATTGCAGATAAGTCCCCGTATTAACTAATTTAATGCGATGTAAGAATGTTTGCTTTATTTAGTTTAAAAGTTAACGTCTTATAAAACGATTTACAAAGAAGGTAGCATGACAAACAAAATTTTTTTCCTTATCAGTTCTATGATTTTTTTCGCAGCACAATCTTTCGCTGCTGTAACTTATTCTGCTCCATTAAAAGGTATGGAGTTACAAATGGGAAACCTACTTCAATGGGAAACCTCCTATGAAGAAAATACAGACATTTTTATTGTAGAAAAATCTACAGACGGTATTAGTTTCAAACATATAGGAACAGTTGATGCTTCGGGCACGACTAACGATGAAAATGCTTATCGTTTTTTAGATACTGGATTAGGCGTAAAAGACAACTACTATCGTTTAAAAGTAGTTGATGAAGATGGCACTTCTAGCTATTCTCAAGTGGCTACCATTAATAAAGAAAACCCGAACCAGTTTGCTGTGGTTGCTTATAGCTCTGCATTGGCAGACAAAACCTTTGATATCACTATTGATGCTTTGTCGGAAGGTCAGTTAGAGTATGAATTAGTGAGTTATCAAGGAGAGTTAGTTTCTACGGAATTTCAATATCTGTATGCTGGCTTGAATGAATTGTCTATTAGTTTGGAAGATGCTACAGAAGGTATTTATAAAGTGAAATTGAGATTAGATGGGGAAGAAGAATTACTAGTGATTCAGAAAGCAGGCGATGAGTTGGCAAAGAAAGTGAATATGGCTTCTACTAAGAAAGCAAAAAGACATTAATTTTAAGTAAGTATAAGGTATGAAGTATGAGGTGTTTCTTATACTTCATATTTTATACCTCATACTTCATACTTCGCTCTACGGCTCAAACAACCGTTGATACAACTCTTCCATTTTACTAACAGGCACCACCTCTATTTCAAACTTTTCCAAGCTCAAGCCTTTCAGATTATACTTAGAAATATAAATTTGTTCAAAACCTAATTTAGCAGCCTCTTGAATTCTTTGGTCAATTCTATTCACTGCTCTAATCTCACCTGATAAGCCGACTTCTCCTGCAAAACAAATGGTACGAGGAATCGCAATATCTTCCAAAGAAGAAATTAAAGCACTAACTATCGCTAAATCTATGGCAGGGTCAGCTATCTTTATACCACCCGCTAAATTGAGGAAAACATCCTGTTGACCATACAAAAAACCACATCTTTTCTCCAAGACCGCTAATAGCATACTCAAACGCCGTAGATCATAGCCGGTAGCAGAACGTTGAGGCGTTCCATAGACTGCCGTACTGACCAAAGCTTGTGTTTCTATTAGCATAGGCCTCATACCTTCCATAGTAGCAGCAACGGCACTTCCACTTAAATCTTCCTCATTTTGAGATAATAATAGCTCTGAAGGGTTAGAAACTTCTCTTAATCCTGTAGACTGCATCTCATAAATACCCATTTCATCCGTAGAACCAAAACGATTCTTTACGGTACGTAAAATACGATAGGTATAATGTTGGTCTCCTTCAAATTGAAGTACTGCATCTACAATATGTTCTAATAGTTTAGGGCCTGCCAAAGAACCGTCTTTCGTAATATGTCCTATTAAAAATACGGGAATATCTGTGTCTTTCGCAAATCTTTGCAATTCAATAGCACACTCTCTTACTTGCGAGATACTACCTGGTGCGGATTCTATATGTGGAGAAGATAGCGTTTGAATAGAATCAATAATTAGTAAATCTGGTTTTAACTGTTGCGTTTGGGACAAAATTTTACCTGTATTGGTCTCTGTTAGAATATAACAGTCGGTGTGCTTTTTACCGATCCTATCTGCCCTCATTTTTATTTGCTCTTTGCTTTCTTCACCAGAGACATATAATATTTTAGCAGCAATAGAGGTGGCTACTTGTAGTAATAAAGTAGATTTTCCGATCCCTGGTTGTCCGCCTATCAAAATGATGGAGCCACTGACAATACCTCCCCCTAACACTCGATTTAATTCTGCATCAGAAGTAACTAGCCTTTGGGTATTACCTTGTTTTATTTCGGCAAGTGGAATGGGTTTTTCCGTACCTTTATCAGGCCTTGACCAAGCCTTTTTCTTTTCTTCTTGCTTGGTAGGTTTGGAAATAATATCTTCCTCATAAGTATTCCACTTACTACAAGAAGGACATTTGCCTATCCATTTTGGAGAAGTTGCAGCACATTCACTACAAATAAATATTTTTCTAATTTTTGCCAATTCTTTTTTTTTAATTCCTGTTACACTACTCAATCTAGGTTATATAACAGACCTAAATTATCTGGTAGTACCATAAATGTAATAATCAAATGAATCTCATTATAGGGGATACCTTGAAGGTCTAACGATTACCCACATCTTTTAATGGTGGGGTGGAAAAATCATAAATCATATATCTTACATCATAAATCCATCTAGTTTTTGTATGGTTTGTAAGGCGCACATAGGACGCTTTTAGGGTGGATTTATGATGTAAGATATATGATTTATGATTTTTCCACCCCACCATTAAAAGATGTGGGAAATCGTTAGACCTTCAAGGTATCGCCCAACATCGCCTTTCTATTGAGAACGTACACCTGGAGCGTTGTATTTCCTAAAAAAGTAAAGATAAACTTTTCCTTAATAGTGGAGAAAGATTGATTAGGAAATTTATGGACTTGTGACATGGATTTAATATACGGAATAATAGAATGAAAAATTATTTTTTATTAAAAAAATCACTAAGTTAAGTGACGAATAAATAGATTCTCGTCTTAAAGGTGTAATATATTTAATAAGGTAAAAATTTTTTTCTTATTAAAAGAATTATATCTAATCCAGCAAAATAAGGCATCTAAAGCCTTCAAAGATACTTCTATATGTAGATTGTTTTCATTTGGTTTTTTGGGGTTATACAGGATGTTTCGTTCCTAAAACGAACACATCCTGTTTTTTTTTGCCCTTACCTATCTACAGTCTCCTTCTAAAAAAACATTCAACTATTAACGCTCAATTATCAGGCTATTTCTACTTTTTTGTGACACAAAATAGTTAATCCTTATTCTTCATTGTGCGCAGCGCACACATTTTGCACTAGATGGCATAAACATCAACCGACGAGCTTGAATCGTTCGTTTACAATTTATACATATTCCAAATTCAGGCTTGTCTATTTTAGTTAAAGCAATATTTAAGCTTGTTAATTGTCGTTGGGCAATCCGTAGGGCAGCCTCCGAAACACTTTTATTATTAATTGCGTCCATTCTACTTACCCTACCAATTGCATTTTCAGGACTAATAGGTTTGGTGACTTCTTCTAGTGCGAAGATTTTTTGCTTTGTTTCCACTATTTTTACTTCGATGTTTTCTTTTAAAATTGTTCTTTCTGCTGTTGTCATCTTTTTTTGTTAAAAGCTTACCTTTTTTAAGAATATTAAAACCAAGTGCATAAGTACCCGTATGCAAAATATTATCCAATACTTTTCAAGGAAAAGAACTCCTTTATTCTAAGGGAACGAAGGAAAAATAAAATAACCATTTTATTTTTAAAAACCGAGTTCCAACAAGGATGGAAAAAAAAGAAATTGTAAATCTATTTCTACACCGTTCCTAAGCGAGGATGAGGAAGCTTGTTTTTGGAGATTTATCCTAAAAAAATCTTCAAAAACAAATTTTCTAAGTTTTACGAATCTATAAAGAAAGGCAGAAATTGTAACACGAATACTCGGTGCTACAGAAAGACTACTATATTTGTAGTTTTATTTGAAATTTTGAGCTACTCAAGTAGGTAGACAAATTTGTTAGATGGTTAAAATTGTTTGATGCTTGCTTATTCAGCCATTATAGGAATCAACTAATGGTACAAAAAGCAAGTTCGTAACACCTTAAATTAAGCTTAATTCCATGTAATTTAAGATAGAAAAGGTGTCACGTATTTAGATTTTACACCACTAACAATTTCAACTATCTTAACCATTTAATAATTTCTGTCTCCGCAATTACAGGAATTTACAAAATAACACCACTGCATGATTAATGTAAACCTCTTAAAAAAGATTTGTGAAATACCAGGCGTTTCTGGCTTTGAACAAAAAATTCGTGCTTTAGTAATTGAAGAAGTAAGGCCATTAGTGGACAAAGTGACAACAGATGCTATGGGAAATGTGATAGCCTTTAAAAAAGGAAAAAAGCCTAAAAAGGCAATGGTAGCAGCACACATGGACGAGATAGGCTTTATTGTAACACATATAGACGATGATGGCTTTGTTCGTTTTCATACTTTAGGAGGATTTGATCCTAAAACATTGACTGCTCAAAGAGTCATTATACACGGTAAGAAGGATGTAATGGGCGTTATGGGATGCAAGCCCATCCACTTAATGAAAGCTGAAGAACGGGGCAAGCCTATACATATACAAGACTTCTTTATTGATACGGGAATGAGCAAAAAAGAAGTTGAGAAATATATAGAGGTTGGTAGCCCAATTACTAGAGAGCGAGGTTTGATAGAAATGGGAGAGTGTGTGAATAGTAAATCTTTAGATAATAGAGTATCCGTTTTTATTTTAATAGAGGTATTAAGAGCTTTAAGAAAGAAAAAAGTGCCTTATGATATTTACGGTGTCTTTACCGTACAGGAAGAAGTGGGGTTAAGAGGTGCGATTAGTGCGACGCATTCCATAGATCCTGATTTTGGATTTGGTTTGGACACGACCATTGCCTTTGATGTACCTGGGGCACAAGCTCATGAGCATGTTACCAAATTAGGTGCAGGAGCAGCTATTAAAATTATGGATGGTTCTGCTATTTGTGATTATCGTATGGTGAATTATATGAAGGAGTTAGGAACAAAAAATAATATAAAATGGCAACCAGAAATATTGCCAGCAGGAGGGACCGACACCGCAGCTTTACAACGATATGGTAAAAGTGGTGCTATAACTGGAGCAATTTCAATTCCAACTCGTCATATTCATCAACATATTGAGATGGTGCATAAGAAAGATGTTTCCAATTGTATTGATTTATTAAAGGTTAGTTTAGTAAATCTAGACGCTTTTGATTGGAGTTTTAAATAAATATATTTATATTACGAATAATTACTAATGATCAACTATCCCTACAACATTTTGTTAGCAGTTCTGGCTATTTCTAGAAAAAATTAGTATACTCTCTTAAATAGACAGTCTTAAGGAACAGGAAAATAAATTTACATTTGATACTCAAACCCTCGTAGAGATCGGGTTTTTAAAAATAAAATGGACATTTTATTTTTCCTTCGTTCCTAATTCTACATTAAGACGCTAGATTTTTGAAAGCTTTTGGCATCAGGCAAGCAGTAGATTGGATAGATTTCTTTAGAGGGAGTTAATTTGATTTCTTTTTTTATAAAAAACAAATCAAATTAACTCCCTCTAAAGAACCTATCCGCCAAATATACTTTTTACCTGCTCTTTTAGATAGAAAAAAACTAGCCTTTCTTAGATTCTTAATGTCGAACTAAGTAGGTAGGCATTATTAATAATGCCTACCTACTAGTAAAACAGGTTACTTTAGTTGCTCTTTTATTACAACAAAAACAAAAATCCTATGTGGAATTTACGGAACAATGAACTTAATGCTGTTTTTAAATTTAAAGATTTTGCGGAAGCTTTTTCTTTTATGACAGAAGTAGCACTTTATGCAGAAAAGCATAATCATCATCCTTCTTGGACCAATGCCTGGAATACAGTAGAAATAACGCTAACTACTCAAGAGGCAGGTAATGTAGTAACAAATAAAGATAGAGAGCTAGCCAGAATCATTGAAGAGATTTACCAAAAATATAAAGTGCGCAGCAGAGCATTTGCTTAAGAGGTTATGAGTTGCGGGTTTTTTGCATACGTCCAATAGGAAAACCCGCAACTTGCAACCCTAATTAATCTTCTGCAATTTCCTCTTCCGTACGTCTATTGCTATACCAGACATATCCAACTACTCCTATTAAAAAGTAAGGAGTTAACAGCATATATAAAATGCCAGTATTAAGGCCTTTCCCTGCTGTTCCACCATTTTTTAAATTACTTTCCGCTGTCATTTTGCACATTGGACATTGCGCCTGTATTGGTGTATACGTACTAACTTGTAATACAAAGACTAGGGATAGTACTGTAAATACTTTTGAAATCAGCGTTTTTAATGGGCTATTTTTTAGCATTTTTTGATGATAATTTGGTGAATTAATTCTTCTCAGGAACAAACATGGAACTTCCTTGTATAATTCCGCCGCCCACCACGTCATCTCCTTCATAAAATACCGCAGATTGACCCGGTGCAATTCCTCTAACATTTGCATGAAACTCTACACTTACTTGGTTAAGCGTACCTATATTTTTTATAGCACTAAGCGTTCCACTATCCTTATACCGCACTTTCGTTACAACTTCTAGATCCTCAGGCACACTTGGATATTTCATGAAATTAACGCCCCTTACTGTCATGCCATTGCGTATTAAGTCATCTACCGCTCCAAGTACCACCGTATTAGAATCAGGGCGAATCTCTGTGACATACATAGGTTTACCAAATGCTTTGCCAAGATTCCTTCTTTGCCCAACGGTATAAAACGGATAACCATTGTGGGTGCCAATAATGTCTCCTTTAGTCGTAATAAAATTGCCACCTTTAACGCTTTCTTCCAAGCCCTCCACTCGTCGCTTTAAGAATCCCCGATAATCGTTGTCAGGAACAAAGCAAATCTCAAAACTTTCCGCCTTTTTTGACAATTCTGCATAGCCCCAATCGTATGCCATTTTTCGAACTTCTGGCTTGACATAAGGACCTAATGGAAATTTACTTCTCTGTAGACATTCTTGAGACAGTCCCCATAATACATAAGATTGATCTTTTTTGCTGTCCACTGCCTTTTTAACATATTTTCGACCATTTAGTTCTTCAATAATCGCATAATGTCCTGTTGCAATAAATTCGCAGTCCAAAGCATCTGCTCTTTTTAGCAAAGCGTTCCACTTGATGTGCGTATTACATAGAACACACGGGTTAGGGGTACGACCTGCCATATATTCATCCACAAAATTATCTATGACATAATCACCAAATTCTTCTCTAATATCTACTATAAAATGGTGAAAACCCATATTAACAGCCACTTGACGAGCATCATTAATCGAATCTAAACTACAGCAACCTGTTTCTTTTTTATTGCCGCCTGAATTCGCATAATCCCATGTCTTCATGGTAATTCCTATAACTTCATAGCCTTGTTCATGCAGCATCATTGCTGTAACCGTACTATCAATTCCACCACTCATGGCGACTAACACTTTTCCTAATTTGCTCATTCTGTAATATATATTTGAGAAGTCAGATGTCAGATCGAAAAATAAATTTTTCTGTCAGAAGTGAGATTTATGACGCTATATAACGTGTTCTACAGCGTCATAAATCTGACATCTGACAGTCAACGTAGTTGACGATCTGACTTCTGACTTCTATTCTTTATGCAAAATTACAAAAAAACAGGTGGGAAAGTTCAATAAAGTATATATGGTAAAACGTTCTAATTGTGTTTTACTATACTATTTGGTATTTTTGAACGGTTTATACAATCAATAAGAGAAACCACTACTCCCTATTCAAATACAGTAAATCGTGTCTCTATATTTATGTTTCAAAATCCTGTAAATTTTCAGCTATGAGAAAATCGCCTCAAATTATTATGTTTCTGTTATTTCTTTTTACCTTTTCTTTCCTATCTGCCCAAGAATCAGAATATGGAATGGCTTCTTACTATGCCGATGAATATGACGGTAGTGAAACAGCTAGTGGGCAGCGGTATAGTAAAAATGAACTGACTGCTGCGCACAAAACCTTACCTATGGGTACTAAAGTCAGAGTAACGAGGTTGGACAACAAAAAATTTGTAGATGTGCGTATTAACGATCGAGGTCCTTATTTAAAAGGAAGAATGATTGACCTTTCGGGAAAAGCAGCGGATGTTTTGGGTATGCGAGATGAGGGTACCGCAGAGGTGCAAATAGATGTTATCGGAAAAGGTGGCAAGGTAACTACAACTACTAAAAAAACCACAACTGTTCCTACTACAAGAAAAGCAACTACGGCAAAAAAGAAAATACCAAAGCCTAAAACCAAAACTACTACTAAAATACCAGAAGTATACACTTCTAAAGGTAGTTCTAGTTCTAATTCGACTAAAACGAAAGCAACTACAACTACTAAAAAAACATATACACCGAAGCCTAAAGCAGTCGCTAAAAAAGAAGCAACTAGTGTAGATGCTGAATTTGACTTAGTCACTACAAAGAACTTTAGTCAATATGGTTTGTATAAAATAGAGTTAGCTAGACCAAAGGAGGCAGGATATGGGGTACAAGTAGCTTCTTTAACCAGTTATGAAAATGTATTAAAACAGGTCGCAACTTTACAAGGAAAGTGGTTCAAAAATATTTTAATGAGTATAGAGCCTGGCAAGAATAATCAGCCAATCTACAAAATTATATTAGGCCCATTTCCAGACCAAGATACAGCAGAAAGTTATAAAAGACATGCCGTAAAGAAAGGAGTCAAAGGTTTTGTGGTAAGTTTAGAAGAATAAGTAATTAATGGAGAATTGAGAATGGAAAATTGAGAATTTGCTAGACGTAAGCTAGACGTTTTTTTCGGAAACACAAAAGGTATAAAAGAAATGGAGCATTGAGAATTTGCTAGACGTGAACTAGATGATTTTTTTTGAAACACAAAAGTCATAAAAGTTCACAAAGTATTTTCACAAAAGTTTGTTGTGTTTTTTGCGTAGTATTAGTGCTTGTTCCAAAAAACGTCTAGCTTACGTCTAGCAAATTCTCAATTTTCCATTCTCAATTCTCAATTTCTTTTATACCTTTTATGTTTCCAAAAAAAACGTCTAGTTAACGTCTAGCTTACGTCTAGCAA
>ENA-ORXT01004562-ORXT01004562.1-marine-metagenome-genome-assembly--contig:-NODE-4562-length-14215-cov-2.305206_pt1 | contig 14215 bp, 14 predicted proteins | sample MGYA00237868_ERZ511482 | MGnify/ENA metagenome assembly ERZ511482 | reverse complement strand
GCGCTTGGCTTACAGCTGGACTCCATTGATACTGAGTTAAACAATACCGCTAAAGGCTCGCTCGCTGAGCAGTTTATTGCACAACACTTGCTTGATGATCGCGAGTTGTTTCAAAAGCCTCAGCTGTACTATTGGCAGCGTCAAAAAACCGGAACCACCTCCGAGATTGATTTTCTGGTAGTTAAGCAAGGTAAAGTAGTTCCTATCGAAGTGAAGTCCGGTGCATCTGGCCGAATGCGATCCTTGCAGGTATTTATGAGTAGCAAGGAATCGCATGCGGGTCAGGCGCTACGCTTTTTAAATAATTTACCAGAGCGGCAAACGGTGCCATTGCTGCAAGGTGGCAGCTATGAACTGGTTAATCTGCCGCATTATCTCGTGGAGTACTGGCGTCGGTGGTTATGATAACCGATTTATTCCGTTTGAATTTTTTCAGTAACCGTAAACTCTCCAGACTCGCCACGCTCAATAATAAATATCTCACCAGAAGCAGGGTATGCACCCGTCAACGCAGTCATATTGACCTGATGAGCGACTAAAACAAGTGGTTTGCTAAGATCCTGTTTAGCTAACCATTGCTTCAATTCTTCAGTTTGCCTTGTTCTGCGTTCAGGTGTTTCAAAGAATGAGTTGATAGCAGGTAGTTCTTCGGGCGTACCAATTCCAAGCGTTTTGGCCGTATCAATACATCGACACCACTGACTGGTAATCACCTGCGCTTCTTCAATTCCAGCTTTGCGAAAACGTTCGCCAATTCTGGCCGCTTGCGCAAACCCTTCCTTTGATAAATTTCGCTGTGTTGAGCAATCCCTCAATTCAAAATTAGCAGGGTCGCCAAACCCAGGCGCTAGGGCATGCCGCATCATGGCAAAGTGATTCCCTGATTTGAGTGCCTTAAAGCCATCGTTTTCATCGGCGTGAAGGCTCGAAAATCCCACCAGCATGAGTAAAGCAAGAGCAATCGTTTTGCAATGTCGCGATAGAGCCAATATTAAATAGTTATTAACTTTCATTAGTTAAATCCTTGTGTCAGTGTTGGGTTAATGTTCGGTTACCTAACGTAGGGCAGTTTAGACTAATAGACATATTGGTATTTCCATTTATAAAAACATCTACATCAGTGGCTTTCCATTTCAGTATAAGCTCAATTTCACTTTTGTCCGGCAAGGTTGTAGTTCCATCGTCCAGGAGCATCGTAAATCTCTGCTGCCCTTCACCGCTGCCAGGGTAAATCATCAGTTCCAGCGCTTCGGCATCATGCGGTGATGAATCATACCAATGCGAAGCTAAGGGAATAACGCTACCTGAACGAATGAAAATCGGTAACCTAGCTAAAGCCGCTGGATAGTCTATCCACTGACCGCCGTTGTAAGCTTGATTGCTGTTAAAGTCTACCCATCCATCGGGAGCCTGAGGCAAATACACCGAATGAATTTTCTGATTTTCTTCGGTAGCAGGCGCAACCAACACATCCCGGCCCAATAAAAAACTATCCTGATCCACAAAACAATCGGCATCGGGATAATCATAAAATAACGGGCGGATGATAGGGTGACCTGTTTTATGCGATTGCCAAGTCAGCGCATATAAATACGGTAAGAATCGGTAGCGTAATGTCAGGGCCTGCCTAACCAGTTCAGTCACCTCCTCATACATGTACGGAAGATTAGTGTTTAGCACCTCATCCGGTTTCCATGAGTTCATCACTGCCCGAGGATGCAGTGCCATCATCTGGAACCAACGAACCAATAATTCAGGCGAAGGCGATGGGCCTGAGAAACCACCAATATCATGCCCAACCACCGGAAAGCCTGACAGGCTCATGGATAAACCTTGCCGCAGATTCCATTTCAGCGAATGCCAGCTGGTTTCATTATCACCCGTCCAGGTCTCGCCATAGCGAGCGGTACCAATAGGGCCGGCCCGACTGATAGTGTAAGGGCGTTTGTCCGGTGTTTTTTGCAGGATGGCTTCGTAAGAAGTGCGCAGCATTTGCAACGCGTGGATAGGGCGTACCGAGATCGCATTCAATGTCTCGCCGTAACCATCGATAGTTGCTGTTTCATCCCACAGCTCCGCTTCGTTATTATCATTCCAAACGCTGTCAAAACCTGCATCAAGCACTTGTGATGTGATGCCTTCATGCCAAAAATTAATTGCACCTTGATGAGTGAAATCAAGCTGTGCGCCCGCACCATCCCAAAAGCGTTCGATGGCGGGTGAGCCATCCTGACGAGAAACCAACCAGCCTGCTTTTTTGGCTTCGTCGAATGAGTCGTGGTCGTCAAGCAGCACCGGTTTTACATTGGCGCAGCTGTGGTAGCCCAGACTGTTTATTTCTTCGAAAAATGCCTCTCTCTGCGGGAATTTTTGCAGATTCCAATTGAAAACATAGCGGCAGCCGTTGTCTTTTTGCGTATAGCCAGAGCCAAAATGCAGCGCGCTAATCGGTAGCTTCTTGTGCCGCATTGTCTTGGCAAAATTTAAAATGGTGGTTTGCGCCTCTGGTGAATCAGTATGCGCCATGGCAGAAAATGCAAAACCCATCGACCATCGGGGTGGCATCGCGGGCATGCCGGTTAGCTGATGTAAACGAGGCACAATGTCTTTGATTTCAGGGCCGAGAATGATGTAATAAACCAGCCCGTTCTCCTGAGCATCTACCTGTCGAAACGGTTTGAAATAGTTAGAGTGCTCACAAGCAAAGTCAAAAGAGATTTCACTGAACGTATCATAGAGAATACCGTAAGCAGGTTTATCTTTTTGATGAGAAATAAAAAAGGGCGCATGCTTGTATAGCGGGTCGCTGTGCTCAGCGTCATAGCCTAAGGCATCGGTTTGCAGGCATTTGAAACGCCTGCGCGTTCTGTCTAATGGGCCGGATTTATCACCTAAACCAAAGTGCTTGTCGCTACGCTCAATGCTCTGGAAGTGACGAAAAGAGTCGCGCTTTTCCAACCATTGATAAGCGCCATTTTCCCGATCTCAAGCAAGCGCTTGCCATTGCTCATTGATTCTTTGTTCGATAATCAGACGCAGTGGGGACGCTTCAATGGTGATGCGGCAATTATCAGCGCTAACGGTGTTATCAAACCAGGTGGTTTTGGGACATGAAAAGCTGTCGAGTGATAGCTTGCTGCGGCCTGCAAGTGGAGGGTATTCTTCTGGTGCAATCATCCAGGTGCGGTCTATTCTAAAACCTTCCTCAGGCGCTACAGCAACGCGTATCAACCAATTTTCCAGAAAGTCTATTTTTAACCGATAAGCATCTGATAGTGATCCGCTTATGCCTGTTGTTGTAGGCTCAATGTGTCTCGCGTGTATACTAGTCATCAATTATCCTGCTTTAGAACTAGGCTACAAGGCCCGATTAAATTTTAAAAAAGAACTAGGCCTGATTATTAGTGTCAACCTATCATGTGGTTCTAGCGTTAACAATACACCCCAAACAATGTAATTTCAGATATTCCGACCCCACAAATATAAACCTAACGTATCTGTTATAACTTTAAAAAAGCCAACCCCTGCAATTGGAGATCCCCTCGATATGACCAATAAGTTACTTTATACCTTATTTGTTGCGTTAATGACGCTTGCAAGCACGAGTAAAGCTGAGCTGTTTGCGCCTTATCATCAGGATGCATTCCGAGGTTTTGGAATTCAAAATCCTATTTTCAATCTTAGTAAGCTAGGCCCAATAAACAGAAGTGCGGTAAGAAAAAAATTATGGTCGGATGACTATTGGCCGATTTATACGGGCGGCTTAGCGTATCGTTATGCAGAGCCTGGCTTTTGGATAAATTCTAATAAGCCCAGGCCAACGGATTGGAAGATCCCCGGCAACCACATCCTTAAAAAACTGCCGGCGGCTAAGCTTATTCGAGCAGGCCGAACTAACAACCTTTCACCCGCCGAAAAGTATGATTTGCTGGTTGGCGATGTCAACGATCCTAATGCCAAGAAAAATCCGGGCTACTCATTAACCCGGGCGCATCTGAAAGAACTGACCAGTAGAACACAGAACTGGGAAGGGACTTGTGACGGATGGTCGTTCGCAGCAATCAATGAAGCCCCTCCAGTCAAAGCAGTAAAAGTAAAGAACCGGGCAGGGCAACCAATTACTTTTTATCCTTCAGATATTCGCGCCTTGTTAACCTTGCTTTACTCGGATTATGACGTGTATAGCTTTGGTCAATTGTGTAAGGAGAAAAAGCCGAGGGTTCTGGGTTCAAATGCTCGCAGCTCGGGTAGGGTCATCAATGCTGATTGCCGAGGGCTTAATCCAGGAATATTTCATACGGTACTGATTAACCAGATGGGTATTGGTAAACGTAGCCTCGTAGTGGATAGTGATTACTCAGCAGAAGTTTGGAATCTGCCAGTCATGGCATATGAAGCCGAATATTATAATCCGCTAACCATGCAATCTAACCGAAATGCTATGGCTGCCAGAGTTCCAAGAACACAGTACACCTCAGACCCCAACTGGTTTTATCGGGACCCTGAGCGGGTGGCCTATATCGTGGGTGTTAAGTTGAAAATAAAATATCAGGTTGAAAACTTTCCAATCGCCAAAGAGAGAATTCCGCCTGACCATGAAAGGTATTTTGATGATTTTCTCAGTTACGACCTGGAACTTGATGCCCAAGGCAATATCATTGGTGGGGAGTGGACCGCACATTCGCAGACGAATCACCCGGATATCATTTCCTACGTTTCCACGCGCGATTTGATCCGTAGCAAATTCGACTGGCAGATTCGGGGCAATAATCTTCCTGAGATGTTAAGAAGCATCAAGCCTGAGTTTGTTTCTAATACATCATCCTATAAAAGACCGCTGTATAAAGTGGTTAAGGAATTGGCACGACGATCACGATGACCGCTTAGATTGGTCGTTTAAAAAGTCATTGACACACCCGTTTTAGCGCCTAGTATTCATGGGCTGGAATCTTCCAGCCCAAACTAAGCTAATAAAACGGTTATCGTATGCCCGCCATCATCTCCATCGTGAATCTGTCGAAGACGTATGACACAGGTCACCAAGCCCTTAAATCCGTTAATCTCGAGATAGAAAAAGGCGAAATTCTTGCCTTACTTGGTCCCAATGGTGCAGGTAAAACCACCTTGATTTCCACCATTTGTGGACTGGTGTCACCGACCTCCGGCACCGTGACTGTTGACGGCAACGACATCATCAAAGACTATCGTTTGACCCGTAAAGATATTGGTTTAGTGCCACAGGAGCTAGCACTCGGTGCTTTTGACAAAGTCTGGGACACGGTGTGCTTTAGTCGGGGGCTGTTTGGTAAGAAGCCTAATCCTGAATACATTGAGCAGCTGCTAAAAGACCTCACGCTTTGGGATAAAAAAGATAACGAGTTAATGACACTGTCCGGGGGAATGAAGCGACGCGTCCTGATTTCTAAAGCACTATCGCACGAACCCAAGATTCTGTTTCTCGATGAGCCAACGGCTGGGGTAGATGTCGAGCTGCGCAAAGATATGTGGAAAATTGTTCACAAACTGCGTGAATCGGGCGTGACCATTATCCTTACGACACATTATATCGAAGAAGCTGAAGAAATTGCTGACCGGGTGGGCGTTATCGCCAAGGGGGAGTTATTGCTGATCGAAGATAAGGATACCTTGATGCACAAGATGGGCGAGAAGCAGTTGAGTATTCAGCTGCGTGAATCCATCAATAGCATTCCTGAATCGTTAGCAAATTATAATCTGGTGTTGTCTGACGAAGGTGAATCGATGACCTATACCTATGACACCAATGCCGAACAGACGGGGATCACAGCCTTATTACAAGCCGTCAACGCCGCAGGCCTCTCACTCAAAGATTTAAAAACAACACAGAGCTCACTGGAAGATATCTTCGTTAAATTAGTGGAGGAAGAGGCATGAATTTCCAAGCGATAAAAGTTATTTACTACAATGAGATGCTGCGTGCCTGGAATACGCTTATGCAGACCATTGCCTCTCCAGTGATTTCAACCTGTTTATATTTTGTGGTGTTTGGTGGAGCAATTGGTAGCCGTATTCAGGAAGTGGACGGGGTTCCCTATGGATCGTTTATTGTTCCCGGTTTGATTATGCTGTCGCTACTGACGCAGAGTATTTCGAATGCCTCGTTTGGTATTTTCTTTCCAAAGTTTACTGGTACCATCTATGAGGTCATGTCTGCGCCCATTTCATTCCTTGAGATCTTAATTGGCTATGTGGGGGCAGCGGCCACTAAGTCATTGATCATTGGTTTGATTATTCTTTTCACGGCAGGTTTCTTTGTCGATCTGGAAATCAAACATCCGATCTGGATGATGGCATTTCTCATATTAACCTGCATTTCGTTTAGCTTGTTCGGCTTTATTATCGGCCTATGGGCGACCAACTTTGAGAAGCTACAGCTGATTCCATTGTTAGTAATTACGCCGCTGGTGTTTCTGGGCGGTAGTTTTTACTCTGTGGCGATGCTACCGCCTCTCTGGCAAAAAATAACCCTGTTTAACCCTGTGCTGTATCTCATCAGTGGTTTTAGATGGAGTTTCTTTGATAAGAGTGATGTGCCGGTTGGTACGAGCTTGCTAATGATCGCGGTATTTTTATTGGCCTGTCTGGCTATCGTAAGGTGGATGTTTAAGACAGGGTATCGCCTTAAACAGTGAGGCTTTAGATAGTTCTATTGTGTGAGGTTGTCAGGTAGTTTTGTTGGTGATAAATAAGCCAATTTTCTAATCTATGTACATTATTTAGGTATTGGGTAAGTTTTAGCTGTAAGATATTAGCAGTGATTAATATAAAAAATTCTAATGCATAAAAGTAAATGGCCAATTGCAAAATTTACTTTCGTCGCACTGCTTTGCCTGCAAATGTGCACGCTCACCTTGATGCTGTTGATTGCTCATTTCGGTGGAGAGGATGCCTATCTATCTCATGTAAAACGGTTAATGAGAGCAGTTGCCACAGAGTCAATTCAGAATGTTGAGAGCCTGCTGCGTCCGGCAGAAAACCTGGTGGTAACGACCGCAGCGTTAATGGAAGCTGAGATTCTTAAACCCTCGCCCGATGAGCAGCTAGAACAATACCTATTTGAAAATCTTCGCGTCAATACCAATTTTTTAGGGATGTATTTTGGTTGGCTAAACGGTGACTTTTTATACGTTACCCGGAGTAATCCCGGTGATGCCGCTTCGCCTTTTTTGAGTAAGATCATTTCCAAACAAGCAGATGGTACTCGCGAAACACAGCTCATCAACCGAAACCGCTGGTTTGAGGAAACCCATAGAGAAGTCATTGATGATGATTATGATCCTCGCAAGCGTCCTTGGTTTGAAGCTATAAAGAAGGGTTCAATTAGATGGACTCAGCCCTATATTTTCCATATGTCAAAACTTCCCGGAGTGACTGTGTCGATTCCGTTTGTCAATGCCGAAGGGGAGGCGATAGGTGTTTTAGGTTTGGATATTGAGGTCAATAACCTTTCAGGCTTCTTGAGTAAAAATGAACTTAGCGCAAATAGCGTCGCGCTAATGGCCACTGATGATCATCGAATGGTAGCGCACACCGATTTGGATTTAATATTGAAGCCTTCTTTGGGTGCCGATAAACAACAGTATTTGGCCCAGATTCAAGAGATGAAAGATGACTGCATCGCTACGGCTATACAAGCCCTGAAAGAGAAGGGGTTACCGTTCGTTTCAACAGAGGTTAGGGGGGTCGATTTTGAGCATGAGGGAGAGCGATATCATGCTGTTTTCCACTCCTATAATAAATCAGGAGTGAATTGGACGGTTATTGTTACCTCACCAGAGAGCGACTTTATTTCCAGCATTCGTAAGGCTCAGTTCTGGCAAATTGTTTTTGCAATTATAGCTAGCTTATTAATTACCTTGATTGCTTTTTTTGTAGTTTTGCGCTTTTTAAGACCGGTTGAAGCGCTACAGGAGAGTGTGCTGCGAAATTCACTAACCGGGCTTTATAATCGACGGGCTTTAGATGACCTCGGTGTTAAATCAATCGCGAGGTGCAAAAGGAAGGGGCAGATTGTTTCGGCCGCGATTATTGATATTGACCGATTTAAGGCGATTAATGATACCTTTGGTCATTCTGTTGGTGATGAGGTACTCGTTTCAGTTAGCCACCGTATGCAACATGCCTTAAAGAAAAGTGACTTGCTAGTCCGCTACGGTGGGGAGGAGTTTGTTCTGCTGTTATTCGGTGCCGATTTAAATGCTGCCAAAGCAGTGTGCGAGCGACTAAGGGCAACGATAAATAGCTCGAATATTCAGACGCAACAAGGTGGCATTCCTGTAACAATCAGCATTGGTGTGTCTGAAATCGCTCCCGAGGATGATACCTATCACTCGGCTTTAAACATCGCAGATCAGGCGCTGTTCGTGGCTAAACGCAATGGACGGGACAGAGTTTGCGTTCCCAGTGACATGGATTTTGCAGACTCGGTAATTAGTCCTTGATAGGGGTCAGCTTCCTGTTTTGTAAGCCTAATCGCCCTGTTTTGACCGCACCTCTGCGAATGCCCCGATAGGGCGCGATATAAAAGATATCGCCGTTCTTGCCCACTTGTTGTCTGGGTACTCCAATGGCATTGGCCAGCTTGCCATGCGCTTTTAGGTGGAGTGGTTCACCATGCACAGGTATGGCCATGTCGGGCCGTATCCATCGGTACATCTTCTCAAGCTCTTCCATGGCCGGGTGTCCGGATGCATGAATGGCTAATTCTGTAGACTCCTGAGTGATCACCGTGACTTGCATGGTTTCAAGTCTCTCAATCAGCGCTTCGATATCCCGTTCATTGCCAGGTATCGCGCGAGAGCTAAAAATCACAGTATCGCCTGACTCTAAGGCCAGATCATAAAAATTATCATGGCTTAACCGATAGAGAGCGGTGCGCGGTTCTCCCTGACTGCCGGTAGCAATGGCAACCACTGCATTTCTTGGCATATACGAAAGGTAGGAGGAATCCACTATGTTACTTTGTTCAGTCCAGACGCCTGCCTTTTTTGCCGCCGCTGCCATATTGAGCATCGACCTGCCCAGCAATGAGACATGTCGGTCACATTCTCCGGCAATGTCATAGAGTGTTTTAAGTCGGGCAAGGTTGCTGCCGAAACAGCTGATCACCACCCGCCCCGGTGCTTGCTGGATAAGCTGCTTCAGTCCCGCTACCAAGGTTGCTTCAGAGGTGGAGTGCCCTTTGAGATTGGCATTGGTTGAATCACAGATCATGGCATCCATGCCCTCATCGCCAATCGCAATATAATCAGCCTCAGAGTAGGGTTCGCCAATAATAGGGTCAGGATCCAGCTTCCAGTCGGCGGTATGAAAGACTTTGGCCGCAGGGGTGCGAATGGCTAAGGCGTAAGCGTCAGGGATAGAGTGGGTTAGCGTGACCCATTGCAGGTTAAATACGCCAATATCATAACGAATGCTGGGATCGATGACATGCACCGTCACGCGTTTAGCTATTCCTGCTTCCTGAAGTTTTCTATCCAGAATTTCAGCGGTAAAGCGCGTGGTATAAATAGGGCAAAGTAGTTGTCCCCATAGGTGTGAAACCGCGCCAATGTGATCCTCGTGAGCATGAGTGATGACCAGTCCAACAAGGGTTTCACGCCGTGAAACGATGAACTCAGGATCGGCCATTTGAACAGGTGGGGCCGAAGCAGGTAAGCCCAGTGCTTTTTCTTCTTCGGTAGGCTTGGCAAAGGTAATTCCACAGTCAACCATTAACCACTGTCCGTCATGACCATACAGGTTCATGTTCATGCCGATCTCACCTGTTCCACCTAACGGTAAAAACCAAAAATCGGATTTATCAGGTGTCATAAGGTCTTTGTCCAAGCTTGAGAAAACTCGTAGCATAGTAACTCAAACCGCGCGTTTTTTCGTGTAGTATCTATACTACTAGAGTCAGTAGCGCGTTTTTTGTTTCAGAGTTCGCGAAAAACTGACCGAGTCATAAAGAGGTGGAGGAGTTAATGAAAGTTAAAATAGCAATACTGAGTCTGCTGTGCTTAAGTCTGTCGTCATTTGCAATGGCAGACGAGGTTTGGGAAAGCACGCGCGGTCGGGTGGTGTATGAAACTGATCTCGCTGCAACTGCCATCTGGAGCTATCGCAGCCAATATTACGTCGGACTCATCCACATAGCGGGCTTAGCAGGAATCCACAGTAACCGTGATACCTATGAGGCCTATTGGGTGCAGAATCATTCGGAGAAACGTTGCGATACGCTCAGACCGACCCAAAATGGCGAAACATCAAACTACTGGGGGCGTATCCACATCACCTTTATTGGCAAAGAGTTTCCCTTCAAGTGGCAAGCTAAATGGAGTTATTGCAACGACCCCATGCAAGATAGCCTGTGGACAGCCGAACCCGCGACTAATCTATAAGGACTGCCTATCGACAATTAATTGTCATGGTCTCAACAACCTGGGCGTGACCGTCAACTTCCGCGAGCTTTTTCTGAGCAAGATCAGGCTGCTGGCAGATCGATTTAAACTGTTCGCCTAGCAGCATGCGACTGGTGTCTACAAAGGTCGCCAAACCGACCGCGCTGTCATCGGTTACTACAATTTCTAAGGTGTTTCCTTGCAGTGCCTGAGGCTTTGTTAGGGGAAGTGTCAGGTTCATTTCTAATCTTGACTCTTTGTTAAGTCGTAGCTTGTAGTTTTCTACCTTGCCGACGTCCAATACATTCTTATTTAGCAAGATGGTCGTAAAATACTTTACCTCGGTGAGGCCTTTAAATATCTCAGCCTTACGTTTTTCTAAAGAAGCTTCTTTATTAGCTTCCGATAAATCTTCCCCGTCCATGAGAATGGCAGAGAGTTCTTTATCGTAAATCCAGTTCATCTGAATGGCGGTTAATTCATTCTGAGGGTTATTCACAAGTTTTGCTGTGAGGTCTAGCTGATAATGAAATCCGGCAGCCAATGAAGCCTGCATTGACAACACGCAGATAAAAACAGCGGATGCCAATAGTGTTAGAAAGCGGTTTATTATTTTCATGAAGGTGTCTCTTCAGTTTTTTAAGGGTTTACGTCAGGTACCAATAATAGGGTTACCACCAGCACTGCACCTGCGGTCGACCAAGCACCTAAAATTCGCAAAATAACGCCTTCCAATAGCCCACGCAGCGCTAAAGCTATCAGGCTAATGATGGCGAGCACTGCGCTAGCGAATACGCCGCTGCCGGTTAAGTGCGAATAAATCTTTGCCGACTGTAGTCCGGGGATTCTGGGAACGGTTGAGTCCATGCCGATGACAACAGCTGCTACTATAGCAATCACCAGAGGAAGCAATATGCTCAGATTCCATTTAAAAACAACCAGTAGTCCGGTAACTGCCGCCAGTGGTAATAATACGAGCTCGGCGTTCCAGGCGGCTGTTTGATAGCGCGTCATGATTAATGATGCAATGAGTACCAAAACATAAGCCGGTAAAACGACGCGGATTGTTCTCCAGCCCTGCTGTCCTAGCAGAAGGCCCAGAGAAAACAGCACAATAATATGGGCGGGTACCATCATCGGATGATAAAAGCCCTTCATAAAAAAACTAGTGCCAGCAGCCCAGGCACTCACTGGAAGCAATAGCCCAATGAGTACCAGCAGCAAATTTTGTATTGGTAAATGCTTCATTGATCAGCCAGTTAAGAACCAAACGCCCGCTAAGGCGATTATACCGCCAATCGCTCTTGCAACGATCTGACCCATCGGCCAGCGAATAAGTTCACCGATACCAATACCTGCCAAGTGCAGCAATCCCGTTGACACAACGAATCCTGCGCTATAGGCCAGTGCATTCGCCGCTGTTGGTAGTTCTGTACCATGGGCGTGGCCGTGAAAAATAGCGAAGGCACCAACGATAACGGCCGCGATCCACAGCGGTGGCTTGAGTGTAAATAGAATCATTAAGCCAAGCACGATAGAGGAGACCGCTATGCCTACTTCGATAAAGGGGATCGGCACGCCGACTAAGCCAAGTACGCCACCAAATGCCATGACTAATGGAAACACAACGGGTAATACCCAAATAGCGGGGCGTCCGAGAAAGGCACCGAGAATACCGACAGCAACCATTGCTGTGACATGATCAAGGCCCGCGATAGGGTGCATAAAGCCACTCGTCAGGCCACCGGTGACTCCTTCACCCGTATGCGCCAGTGCCGTGTTTGAAACGACTAAGCTAAATACAACGATTAACAGATATCTTAGACGGGATATCATTTCAAAACTCCTTGATTTAATGAATAGCAAGCTAAAAAACGCGAGTTTATCATGGCGCAAATCTAACGACCAGTGGTCTTACCGGGATTGTCGAAGCAAGCTATTGACTAGCCAGTTAGGCGCGGGGAATTCTTTACTGACGGAGAAGAGACCAGGGGTTTTATGACCTCTTCTGGGAGCTTTTATGGGGCCGGGTCGATTCCAGCTGTATCCCCAGTCGTGTGTGTGATATCGAAACCAGCGAAGCTTGGTGGAGCCTTTTTTACTCGCATCGTAGGAGGCACCTAAAAGTTGACCTGCTCCGGTCTTTTGCACATTGAAGTCTTGCAGTGTCAGGTACTGCATACGTTCGCCTTTTACCCCTCTGGGAAGTGGCAGGTGCGTACAGCTAATATCACGAAACTGATTTTTGATATTAAGTCCCGTAAAGACATGCTTGCCGCCCATGGCAAAAATCGAAATGCGAAAGTGAGAAGCGGTGCTGTAAACGCCCATCGGAATACTCATCTTTGCAATGGGATAGGCTCGCCAAACATTCTTCAGTCGAGTGTAAAGCACTAACCCAGAGTGCGAATAATCCTGAGAAATGAGTAACGGCAGCGCTTTGCCTTTATGTCGGTAGGCAAACAGCAGTTTTTTCTTCTTTAGGTACTTGATGGTTGATTTTTTTATTTGGATTTCTTTGCCACACCGCCAGCGGTCATCCCACTTTGGTGTTGGACTCCACGCTGCCTTTAGTGGCAGCGGTACAAGTAGCAGTGAAATCAAAATAATGAAGGTAGCATTGCAACGGTAAAGGAATGCTGTCATTCGTGAGGAGCCCTATATTCGTATAATATTTATTCGATCATAGTGCCATTAGCCCAGTCAACTAGCAACATCGAATGATCTGAAGTTCCCGCTAGCCTGACCTCATGCTTATAGCCAATTTTTGAAATTTGCTGATTTAAGCTTTCTGAGACCAAGGCATGATCATAGCGAAAGCCATTTTGCTGCTTGGTACTAATCCAAGTGAATTCTCTGGCTTTTTTGTTACGACTGCGCCAGGCATCAACCCAACCATCTCTTAGCAACTGTTGAAATAAATGCGTGGCATAAAATGATTTGGTTTCAGAATCTTCAAACGGAATGCCGCAGTTGAAATCACCAATAATCACACTGGCTTGCTCGCGGAATTTTTTAGGCAGATCCAATAAGGCTTCGAAGTAAGGCAGCTGCTTTTGCTTATGCGGCAGGTGGACGGCGAGTAGCGTTAGCTTTATAGGCGTTTCAAAGCTTGCCTGTATTACATTGGCACCTTCAGTCCCAGAAATACCTTTAGGAAATAGCGTAGCCTCAAATGGAAATTTCGAGGCGACAATCACCGTGTTATCTCGATTACTTGATGTTTCGGGAATAAATTGGTGCCTGAGCCCGATTGCCAATAAACCATCAACCATTTCAGCACGACTCGAACCGTTTCGAAACTCCTGCAAGGTGACTATATCTGGCTTCTCAGCTTCAATGGCGTCAAGTATTGCGCGGGTTCTTTTGCCACCACCGTGCAATATATTCCAACTTAGCAGCCGTATAGATTCAGCAGTGCTCATTCTGGTGCCTTCCAGCCGCGCACAAAGTATTTCTTGCGCCATTCTTCTAGCAGGCTTTGGATCTGAGTTTCAGAGCTGCTTACACGAATTTCATGTTGCAATGGCGCTTTACGGTTCGGACTGAAATCTGTCAGATGCAGCACATAGGCTGGGTGATCACGAGAGACTTCTTCTTTGTTCGTTTTCCACAGGAGTAACTTACGCACCATCGTCGCACCCTTCAGGGTTTTAACCGCGACTTCACGAGTCATGACCGTACTGGTTGGCAATATCAAATCATCAGCGACTCGGTGCAGTTCAGGAATCTCGGCAATATCTGAGATCTGCGACATTTTTACGTCGCTAGCAGTGGCCTTTTTATCTTCTCTG
>ENA-ORXT01004561-ORXT01004561.1-marine-metagenome-genome-assembly--contig:-NODE-4561-length-14217-cov-11.520509_pt1 | contig 14217 bp, 15 predicted proteins | sample MGYA00237868_ERZ511482 | MGnify/ENA metagenome assembly ERZ511482 | reverse complement strand
CGCGACGGTCCATAGCAGTCGCGATACCGTTGCAAACGGTGATCGCTCGAACGCTCTCCCGCGACACAAAGTGCATTGTTTGTCACTGACGTTTCAAGAAGGCCGGATGCCACGACACAAGCATTTCAAACGGCGGCCAAAGCAGCGCCAGCCAATGAGAGAGCTGAACAAGTTGGGGAGGAGAGCTCCCACTCCCCAAATCGTGCAGAGAATGGGGGACAGGGGCCTCACCCCCCATTTTCTGCCCGCTGAATCTGTGTGTACTTATGTGATTCCAATCAACTAGATTCGGGGTTTCTCCCTTCGATTTGGGGTGCCCGACGTTGCTGTGGGACCCTCCCCATCCCCAAGAGCTGAAATTAAGGCACGTGGAACATTTATTAGACACGTTTCTGACACGTTAGCATATTCGAACTTGGGGAAGACGTTGTTGGGTGTGCTCTGACCGGCACATGTGACCTGTCCAAAGTCCTCAAATGAAAAAGTTTCAGCGTTAATGGACCCACTTACAAACCCGAGAGCCATCGGCGATAGAAAATTGAAATGATTGATTCCCAGCGACACGCTGCAGTCGTGAGACTTAGCGCGACTGCGGAGAAAAGCCTCTCCCGACTTTTTCGACGACAAAGGGTCGGCGGAGGCCTGAAAAGGGACGGGTGCGGGCTTGTGTCTGGTCTGTCGTTTTGCTCTCCACGCATCAAAGATAAAGTGACCAGGTGTTATGTATGTGCGCTGATACGTGCTCTCTTCCGTGAATTTGATATCTTAGTGACGGCCAGGGTGTCATTTCCCACATCGCTCACATTCACGGCTCTACACGACGCGGAGTGTCTCACAGAGCGTGAAGCAAAATTACCGCAGAGAAACAGCGCCCGAGCGTATTGCTAAAAAAGTGGTAAAACGGCCTTGAAAAACGCTCGACACACCGCTTCCAAAATCGCCACACCACTCCTGAACAATGCGCGGTACGCTGTCGCAGCGGTCAATCGCGGGTAAGGCGGGTGGGTGAGGTCGTCGGTGGTGGCAATGGCGATGGCGGTGCGTAGAGGACAGAGGGATCAAGGAGGGGAAGCGGGGGAGGGGGATGCTTTGGCGAAGTGGTGCGGATTGTTGAAAGCGTCCGGTCGTCGACCTTAAAAATATGACACCGGGACTCGTCTCATATTCTGGCTCGCAATCCAGCACCGGCTTGGAAACACAAAACACGAAGGTCTGCAATCCGATGCGGTAGGCGTTCAGGGACGTGAATCAGTACACACTATGCTGCGATCTCAAATTACGCTGAGGTGGAATTCTCAGCGCAGCCCCTCAACGCCGAATCTGTCGCCGAGCCGACGAGATCAACCTCTGCTGGTCGCTGTCACGAAACGAGCAGCTGCCTTACCACACTGGCTCGTTGCCCGCCGTGGATTCCTGAACACGGCGCCAAGCCCTTAGATGCGGAAGGCGCCCTATGCGTGCATGCTTTCAAAAACCTGGCGCCCAAAGAAAATCAATCGGAAGTGGAATTGAGGATGTCACCGTTACTATTTCAACGCATGCGTCACCAGAAAGCGACCTCTGTGGTGGTGCTGTCGCGAGTTTTGGACTGCTCGGTGTTTTGCGGAGCGACTGCATGCAACATGTACGTTCCATGCACCCGACACGCCACTTATCGCACCTATTTCAACTGGTCGAAGCTTGGCTTATCCGAACGGGACCGGAACTGCAGGGTACATGTTTTTTCTCTTCGGGCATCTACCAGACTGTCATGTTGATGACCATGCAGTGATGTTGACGAGCAGTCATTAGGGAACAGCCATCGGAAGTTCGGCAACCGCGTTTCAGGCTCGCAAAGTTTTTTGCTTCAAGCGTGAACGAAAACGCAGAAACTGTCCTCCTGGCCATCCCTCCCTCAGCAGTCCGCCGTTTTCTGCGCGTGAATAGTAATGAAGATGTCTATGCAGGAGACAACAGCGCTTTTTCACAACTTGCGCCGAAGCAAGCGTGCTGCCTTGGCCAAAAAAAACGAGTCATTGCCCGAATCTGTTCACCGTGGATCCCAGCTCTGCTGAATACCGGCTTCGATGAAAGGATTTTGACTTTCGACGCGTTGGGCGGCGGCAACCGTTCACTTGGGCGGCCATGCAGGGGCAGATCGCATTGCATTGCTGCGTCAACGTCGACAAGACACATCTTGTGGAGCGTACCGGTAAATGGCCGTGGGCATACAATACATATGGCGTTCTACTTGAGTGCCGTCACACATCATGTTCCGGGGTGCGCACAGTGGCTTCAAGGCCATGGCGTACGGTCTGCTTTGAAGAATGTGGATATCGGGTTGCAGCCCCGGGCAGACCGCCGTCGACGTTCTGCTGTCTTCGACAAAGTCAGTGCTGCCGCTCATGAGGTGTGTGCAGGCGCGAGTGGCGCGAGATGAGAAAGAAGCGAGGTGTGCACCTTTCCGGGAACATACTCGCATGCGCGACGAGGCTTCGTTGGCCAGCGTGAGAACAGCTGGCGTGACTACTTCGTTCCTTTACAAGTACGTCCTTCGCATCAATTCAAGTGAAGACGTCATTTTCTCAAGAAGTAGGTGGCTGCGTCGGTAGCGCACTGCCGTCGTGACATCGGGTATGGATGCCTGGACTCAGTGGATGCCGTGCCTTTCTTTGTGAGGACATGAAGGAGGGCAACGATGACTGTTTGATTATTCCGCAAATTGCGTATGTGCACGCGAAACCGCATGTCAGAGTGCAAAGGCTGACCCGGCTGTCCCTGGGTGCTACTACGGGTACTTCAAACAACATGCCAGTTTGATAACTCTCCGACGTACTTCAGCGCGCACAGAAGCCCACCAAATTTGCCCACCACATCGGCATTTCACAAACGTGCTTGCCCAATGGCTCGGCACACGACACATGCGCGTCCGGTTACACCCGCCTGTGCCATTTGAGCTTGGCGCTGGCCAGCTGAACCAGCGCGAGTCCTTTTCCCTCACCCATCTCAGCTACCATTGTGCTGCTATCTTTAACTTCTTTCCTGATAACCCAAAGTATGGACTCAAGCTAGGGAGCACTTTGTTCGACGCCTGGAAACTTTCACGACAAAGCCCTTCCTCTCTGTCGCGGCGCCGGTGCCTTTTTCGTGTGTTAGGGAAGTACTTCGAAGCCTTTCTCTTGGCCCCATCAATAAACGCCAAGCCATCGGCGCTGTGTTCCCCGAGTTCGTCGGTTCCCGGCGTCTCCGGGATTGCTTTCGTAGTGCCGCCTGGCATTGAGCACTTTTTTCTTACACGTTCGCCCCAAGAGCTTGCAGCGCCGCTCTCGTAGTACCGAGCTCCTGCTACACGTCCACCTTACGTGACGCTGTGTGAACAGAAGATAAGGTGCTTGCCCCGCCCGAACTACGTAACTCACTAATCTGTGACTGCGCCACGTCCATGCGGAACCGCTCTCCGTCCTTCGGGCCCGTTGCCAATATGTCTTGCTCGTTATCGCTTGCGGACTCCTTTTGCGCCCTGATGACTGGCTGGACGACTGGCAACAGTGACGTGACGCGCATCTCGATTAATGCCATATCACGGTTGGCCGAATACATCCACAGCACGGCTCTGCCGGCGACCAACTCCACGACGTTGTCCGGATAGTGGCCGGTGACGCCACACAAACCGTACGGCGCAAAGCAGAGGCCGCAACCACATCTTTCTCCGGCCACAGCGGAACTTTCTTCACATGCTGACAGGACAATGGATGCTCCTCAGGACGGGCAGGCGGCACACGCCATGATTCCGGGTGACTGCTGGTGTGTCCAAGAACATACGTGATACAAAACCAAAATAAGAGAAATCACAAGAGGCACAAAAAAGCAGTCACTCTCGAATACGTCAACGCTTGTTGCTAAACTGTATTTCATTCACGGTTGTATCGACAATAATTCTTTATCACCCTGCCACAAAATCGGTAGAGGAATCCCATTCGATCCTGCATTCCGCACATGTTCGTTAGGGTTCGACATAAGCCGGGAGTAAGGTTCTGATCTTTTACGCTACGTGGCTGCCTACTTCAAACGTGTTCACACCCTTTCACCCGCTTTCAAACGTCACGTTCCAAGTGGCACGCTTCCGTATTGCCTCGCCGATCGCGTCCAACACCCGCATTAACGGCCTTCCGGTGCCAGCAAGGCTGGACCGGTAATGTCTTGCTGTCAGGCTGTCGAGCCCCGCACCGTCCAATGGGAAGTGCCCGCAGCCTGCGACAATCGTGTCAAAAGCCTCCTGATTCCCCCACGCTTCCTTATCTGCGTTTTGGCGACATCTGGTGCCACGTTGTTGGCGGCACGCAACCGTTTAACCTCGTTTCTGGCATATGTGGTGCCGCAATTTAGCGACACACGTTCGTGTTCGCTCGGTTTGGGCCCTTCTGGTGCCACACCATCTGGAAGACGCGGGCATGCATGTTCTGAGGCACCTGGGGTGCCCTGAGGAGGGTATACAGTCGGACAAGAGGATCTCCTCCGGGGGGATCGAAAGAGGCAGACTCCGTACCAACAGACGACCTCTTCCTTCGTGGCCCCTCTCGCCAACCCCGACAGTCGTCGCGCCAGCTGAGCTCCTCCGATCGCGCTTCCGTAGTGCCCATCGCCCTTCCCGACGAAGTTTTTGGCGGTTTCGATTCCCCAGAGTACGTACGAAAAGCGACGTGGCATCGCGGGTCTTACATGTGGTAGCACCAGGTGTTTTCCGGCTCTACTAGGTTTCTGGCTGCTGATTTGGCATGAATTTGTACTTTCCGTGTTTCTGCTTGGGACCGGTCCTCTGTGTGCGGCGTGCTTCGGGCATTGTTCTGCGAAGTCAGTGGGCTCCACTCATCACATGGAAAATAACACTTGGCCGGACGAAATCGTTGGTTTGGCTCTTGTCTTTCGTTCTTATTTTTGCCATTCAATTGAAGCATAGTGGCTGTCAAATCAGGGTCCAAGTCCGTTCTCTTCTCGGCGGTGATGACCGCCCCGACGTCATTGGCGAATCGAGCTTCATGGTCATCTACGGCGGCACACGAGTCCACATCATCAGAAGCGGCGCTCGTATCCTGATCCTGCACGGCTGCACGCGTGTCCTCGTGAGCCAAGGCGGACCGTGCAACCCCGTCATAGTCGGCGACTGGGGACAACCTCAAGGCGGTGGTTGGCCGCGACAAGGTCCCGCTGTTGCCGCCAAAGACACCGGAACGGCGCTACGAGGCACCTTTGCTGCCGCGCATCGCCAAGATTCGGCCGTCTACAGCTTGTGCTGGTGAGCAGCGCGAAGTGCGGCAGGCCCTGAGGGCGGGAATCGGGCCAGTGCTTCTGCAACGCTGCTGCCTGTGCGGTGTTAACCGCAACTGCCTTGTAGGGCTGCGGGACCACAAGGTGTCGCGCCGTCACCAATTTATGATCAACCGTGCCAAAATGATTCCTTGCTGCACTTCCTGCGATAGGCTGTTTGAAACGGTCCGAGACCCTGGTCGCTATGAACGCGGCCAGCTGCACACGCGCGTGGTGGCCAGTTGCAGTTGACCACATGGAAATCGATCACTGATTGGCCAGTTCCCCAGTTGATCCGTGTTGGTTGTTGGCAACAATGCCGTCGTCGTCCATGCTGGAATGGTACTCCAATAGGGTACTTTGGGGGTGTCGGGGGGGTCTGGGGGGTAAAGGGGGAAGCACTTTTGAAGCCAACGTAAACGGTCAACTTTCGCATACAAGACTTTCAAAACGTGGACCAATGGCAACGCGGGAATCGCTGAATCCTGGAAAACAGTATGCGAGGAGGGAACCGTGAGAAGGGGGAAAGGGGTGGACGCAGACCGGGAGTGGAGGGGGTCTGGGGGGTGAGGGGGCGGCCGCAGGCCGCCCCCTCCCCCCCCAGCCGGGGATGGGGGGGGTCTGGCGGGGGAGGGGGTGGCCACAGGCCAACCCCCCCCGCCCCAGAACGGAAAAGATCAATAGCGCGGCGACGACTGTGTGCGGGATGACGAGCGACGCGGCGATGACCGGTGTGATTGAGATTGAAAGTTTGAGAATTTTCTTGCATGGCCCACCAGCAAACCGCCACAGTGTGGTTTTTTTGGCGTAGGGTTTGCGGGGGCATCATGCGCCCGAAAAGTCTCGGCATTTGACGTATCTAGCTACGTTTCGGACTGTGACAAAAGACGTCGACCGAGTCGAAACGAAGGCGCACCCGGCTTAGGCGCGGGTGCCGCCATCAAACTCCTTTCTGAGCCGAAGCGCTGAGAAAGAGTGGAAAGGGGGGGTGCGTCTACACGGCGCGAGGCGGCGGACGGGCTCGCGGCGAAATAGAAGCGAAGACAAGGCAAAAATAAGCAGGAACAGGCAAAGACAAGGCAGAGACAAACACAATAAAGCAAAGACATGGCAGAGAAAAGCAGAAAAAGCAAAGGCAAGGCAGGGAAGTCCAGAAAAAAAAGAATCAAGGCAGAGGCGACCAGAAAGAAACAGAGCAGAGATAGATGGCTACCAGAGGGACGCCAGGGAAGAAGGAAGCAACGGAAGCAAAGGAAATGGAGGAGAAAAAGGAGGAGCAGAGTGAGAATCATGCCCAGACGCAGCAGCACGCGCACAAGCTGGGGGCGGGGGTGGGGGTGTGTGTGTGGGGGGGGGCGCCACATGGTGCTTCTCATGGACGCACCAACTGAAGCCTCCCCTGCGCCTTTTTCTCGTCCTGTGCTACTCTTGGTTGCCTGTGATGGGCCCATTTTTTTTTTCACGCGCTGGGGAAATGATGCCCGCGCCAGTTGCGGGTGAGTTGGCCAGGAGACACTTGGAAGGCACGCGTCAGTGCTGAGGTTGACATGAACGGAGATGCAGTGCAGGTGCACTAAAAATGCAGCCTGATCTAATCGACTTGGCCCGTTGCACAGCCGCGACTCGCCCGGGGCCCCAGCACCGCAGTTCAGAAGCAGCCACGGCTGTGCTCCCGGACACGACAGAGTCAGGGCGGTGTGCCCGGTGTCTGCAACAGTGTGTTTGACCACCCGACACAGGTGCCAGACACAGCAGGCCGCTGATGTGAGGTTGTCAAGCGGCCTGCCTGGAAGGCAGCTCAAGTCAAGTGGCGACAACTTCATGCAAGTGACGGCAAGTGGCGGAAAGCTCCATCCGTGACGGGATAACCGGCGGATGGCAGAACAAGAATTAGCGAACTGTTAAAGCCTGAATGAAGTAGATAATAAATGAATCAATTTATACATCCCCCCGCCGCAGCCGGTTAAACGGATGACATTGCTTTGCAAAAGATCCATGCATCTGGACTCACATATGACGACATCTGCAGGCCTGTCGTGCGAAGCTTTCGAAAATGCGATGGTCTGCGAAATGCAGCCGAAGTGCAGTGAGATGCGGCTGAGATGCGGTGGGCGCGGCTACCGACGATGCGGCGCAGCAAATTGCCGTCGAGCCTGTGTCAGTCGCGTCGGTATCAGGGAACGGCATCGCGCAGCGCTTCTACCAATAGAGGGGCTGAAAAAATCAAAGGAAATCGGCCACAGGGATCATGCGCCAGGGTCGCGTGATCCCTGCTCCGAGGTCCTGTCGCAGTCGGTCTCCACCCCCGACGCTTTATCAACGTTGACCCGCCCCTCGTGCCAACTCCTTGCGAAGACACAAAGAGCACACGTCCTTCTCGTCGCACCTCCTACACCCACTCTTGCCACCTACCCTGCCAATCCACATGTCCCCGCCACACCCCGAGGTCCTTCGTCACGATGACCTCGGGCGCCACCCCCACCTCACCGGCCTCGTCTCCGATGACACCAGCGCGCGCCAACCCCCCAGCCGGCGACGCACGGCGGGGCACGGCTCAAGCTCGGGCCGGCTCACCCGCAACGCTGGGCCAAATCCCACCCCCGCCTCCCATCCGAGGGACGGCCTCTCCTGCGGCAGCCTCAGGCCTCATCGTGCCTACCCCCGCTTCGGATGGTGGGGCTGACGCTTTTCGCGCTGCCTCGCGGAACGAGCGCCACCCTGCTCCCGGTACTACCGCCGGGGCGACCGCTGGCAGTGCCACTGGCTGTGCCCCTGCTGGCAGCGTCGCGGCCGGTGCCTCTGCGAGCGCCCCTGGTGGCGCCACCCGTGCTGCTGCCGCCTCCGGGAGTACCCCATCTGGCTCCACCGCCGATGGCCGTACTCCCTCCCGTGGTAATCGGCGCGATGCTGAAGGCGAGGATGGCCGTCGGGTCCGCCGACGTTTCACGGGGCCCAACGAGCTACAGCAGCAGCTGTTCTACCACGGTGACAATGTGGACGCTTCGTTGCTGGAGCGCAAGTCGCTGGCGCGCCTGAGTCTCGGCGTTGCTCGAGAGATGGTGGGACTGCTCAAAGGGCCCATGGACGCCGCGCGAAAGGCAGCGGTGCAGGCCGAGCGTGACTTCAACGCGTTCGAGCGCGCAGTGGAAGCTGTCATCAGCGTCGGCGTCACCGAGGACCCGCCGGCGCCTCGCACGCCGCGCAGGTCGCACACACCGTCGACTGCTGGGCGCAGCAACCGGATGCGTTCTTAGAGGAGTGACGGGAGAGTTTATCTTACGTTTTCATGTCTCACTTGAACAAAACAATAAAAAACGAAAAACGTAAAACAGGTTGTCGTCGTCGGTCGCCGAGTCTGCCTACCAGCGCCGCCAATACCGCAGGCCCAGCCTCCGGCGCCATACCCGCATCGCCGTGTTGCCCACGTCCGCCGTGACCGTCGCCGCCGCCGGTGCGACTGCCGCCTCGCTGTGCTGCATAGAGACGTGAAACGCAGCGGAAGGCGGGGGAAACGGTCAGCGCGCATTCCGGTGCGGAGGGGGCCAGCGCAAGCGTCCCGTCAGCCGTCGACAGAGGAGCTCAAACAGCCTTGCACGGCCTGCGGAAGCCCTCTGAGGCGACAGGACGACCCTGGGCTGGCGCCCCCGTGCAACCTCCAACACCCTTGACGGTGGCGCCACGACCTTTGCATCAGTCATCCAGCGGCGACGTGCGTGGGGAGGCGCACTGCGCCAGGCTAGCCGCATTGTCCCCGCCGTGCAATGCCCTGCGGCTGGCTCCCTCGCATCCACAATCAACGCCACATGGAGCACGCCGATCGCGCAGTACGCGGACAGCGACGAGTGGAGCGGGGGGGGGAGGGGCTGGACGCGGCGAGACCGACTGACGCGCAGAAGAGCGCCCGTGGAAGACGGGGGGCATCCCCAGTCGCAGGATTGCCGCCCGCGTGTCAGCCCGTGGCTCGCACCAAAACCAACGGCTGCGGCAGCTGCATGATGACCGCAAGCCGCCAAATGCGGCCGGCGGGCGACACCAGCAGCGGCCCCTACGGAACGCCCCCCCCCAAGCAGCGCCGCGTCGACCGGCGCCCGACCAGCGGCAGCAGGTACGTCGCCCGGCGCCACTACTGTTTGCCCCGAAGCCGCGGTCGGCGGCAGGCACCAAACGACGGAGGGCTTGGCAGGGGCGGTTGGCGCCGCGGGGGCAGCGGGGGCAGCGGGGGAGGTCGTCGCGTGGGATGCAGCGGACGGGTAGGTGACGGCAGCGGAATGACAGCGCCGTTAGCGACGCCGGTCGTGGTCGTCCGGAGCGTGTGACACTCGCCATCGGAGTTGTCTTCATCGCACTTTGAATTACATGAAGAAGAATATTCAATCAATCAATTTCACGTGCAGCCAATGGGAAGCCAGATTCCCGCTGACAATCCGTTTCGGAGAGAGCGGATTGATGCGGACGTCAAAGTGCACAGGGATACGTTTCGAAGGCCTGCAGTCATCATGGCTCGCCCCGCGCCCTGTCGTACACGCTCTCCCACCGCTGCCCAGTCTCGCCGCTGGCCGTCACCCCCGTCGCTGTTTGTCGCGCCAACGTGTCGCTGCCCGCAGTCGGCCCTCCCGCTGTCTGCCGATCATGTGAATTGACGCTGTACGACGCCACTCCTCCCACGAGTCAGAGCATTGTTGCTGCAGAACACGGCTTTCGGCCTCCGGCGTGGCTTCGTGTGACATATTATGTGTACGTGGATCGAGAACGGCGTGCCAGCGGGGGGACGTTGTAGTCAACTACCGCCTGTGGTGGGGGGTGGCACTGAGATCCACGAGCCAAGACCTACAAGCCTGGCGGTGCGGGCGTCGCCGCCACGACGCGGCGACGCAGCCCCAGGGGTTTTGCGTCCATTTTTTCGCCAGTGCAACGACGGCGGCCATGCTGCGCCTCTCGTTGTGGCGTAGACGCGGCACGGTGAGCGGCGGCGGCGGCTGCCGCAGCCGCGGCTGCGCCGTCGGCAGTGGTGCACCCTACGGTGGGCGGTAGCCAGGGTGGGAGGCGCGGAGCCGCTCATCAATAAATGTGTTACTATGCTTCTTGTGCAGACGTCCGAAGGCTTGTGACCTGAAGTTCCGTAGAGCTTGTTTGGTACTGTCACTGGGAACACGACAAACGGCTGGGGTCCACAGGAAACTCGGACCCGCGCCAAGGAGCTGGTGCGCCCTGTTAGCTAAGCGATCTTCAAGTCTCGCGACGCAATCTCCTATGTCCTCCGCGCTTAGTCATTGCCTGCCTTTTTCTTCGAGTCACACGAAAGCTCTGGCGACAAGATCCGAGGGTCTTACGCACGCAAGACAGCTCCACTGTTCCGACAGAGTACACGGTTGCAAGATCTTGTACTCGTCTGTTTCTGAAATTGAAAGAGAACGTGAGCGCCGAGAGCTCGCTGCAATATTTTTCTCTCATTCGTGAGTTCCTGTGTCAGGCGCTTCTCGCACTCGCAGCCCCTTTTTTTCGGAGTACCGCCGGAACTCCCATATCTATCATCGGAGAGACTTTGGCTCCTGAAGGTACATTTTCGACGCTCCCACATCGTTTTTGGGACAGGTCTCAGTGCATGAGATATACATTTAGTTAGCAGTGGGTGCAACGGCTCTTCTGAATTCTCAACAGAATTGAGGCTCCCGGTTGGGGTGCTCCTCAAACACAATAGCTCATTGGTCGCTTGAGTTTTTGTCAGCCTTAGCCGCCATCTTTCAGAGTGGGCGCCCATGTTTCAAGGGGTTATGAAACGTGGAGAGCGACATGACCTCTCACTGGCCTGAAAGGGTAGGTGCAGAAATGAACATTCGAATGGCTCGCAGAAAAGTCAGCGAGGAACGAAGTCGCATCCCGACAATTCCAGCTGGGGTAGGACTATCCCATCTGGACCACCCCACCCGCATCCCCACCATCCCAGCTCGGGTGGTCGGGCTGTGGCGTCGTTCCTCGGTCTGTTCACGGCATGACTGCAGTCTTCCCATGAACAGTGTGTATCCATGAGGGCGACGCCTGTCGTCTCCTGTTGAGCTTCTCAAGCAGCACAAGACGACATCTCCACGAGAGAGAAAACCAGGCGCAGCCCCAAACAAACGAGAAACACTGGACGACATGAGATATGGACCACGCTGCTGTTTTTCAAAAAGGACACGTCAGAGCCGCGGAAGTCGTCAGAACCACTTTGCACACTCTGGCTCACGACACCGTCTGTGTCTCCGGAAGTCGAGGGGCAGCTTCCACTAAGGTGCTCCGCATGGTCCACACCTCCTCCCCTGTACTTACTGCCGGGGGTACAGGAGGATGTAGGACCTGAACGTGGCTGCGATTTGAAGGTTGGACCATACGAGGGCCGACCAACTTGACCCAACGGGGGGGTGGGGGGAAGAGTGAGCACCCCTCTTCTCCCAAGAAGTTTTCATGTCCCAAGCGCATGATCCCTCCCTCCCCCTCACTTCCCCACTTCCCTCCCATCAGCATCCACTGTTCAGCAACATCATTCGCTGGCATACATCCCAACTTCACTGGCATCCGCTTTTTGCGCCCCACTGCGACAAGCCTGCAGTCTCCGAGACGAAGAACAGCACTTTCAAGGGAACAGTGCGCATGCGCCTGCGTGCTTCAGTATTGACGAGGCGTGAGCAAATCGTGATTCGCCGGCCCCGCCCACATTTGGATCGCAGACGATTCTAGTGTCTATTCTACTGGCCGCCTCATTTGAGCCGATTCCCCTCATTTGAGGCTGTTTTCGATGCCTCTCTGTGACCATGTTCCCGGCCTCGGCTGCTCTTTCTGAGAATAGATCTGGACTCGGCGCAGTCCACTCACCTATGGGCCAACTCGGCGGCTGTGTACGATGAAAACTCGGAGGGCGTGCCCCAGACGCGCCTTTCCAGGCAATATGAGAGGGAGCCTCATTTGATCCTCATCTGAGCCTCATTTGAGCCTCGGGAGCAGTAGAATAGACACTAGAGGTACCCGGAAGCCTTTTACCCCCTTTCTGTGAGAGTTTCGAGATTCTCACACTTCCAGGGAAAAGTCGAGAGAGGTTTTAATGCGTGAGATACACCTGTAGTTTTTGCTCTGCCTTTGGAGCGCCAGTGACAGCGCCACACGTTGCGCACACGTGGCCGTCGGGTTGGACGGTTGGCTCCATTGGTGGAGATGCTCTTAGGTACCAACCTCCGACGACCGCCCGCGCGCGCGTTGGTGCGCGACCGCCCGCGACCAACACAGCCGGCGCGCGGTCGGCCGCCGCGCCGATGCGGCCACCAGCCCCACCCACCCCCCCGCGCGCGTGTGTGGGTGTCCCCGCCGTGGCCACCGTGGCGCCCGTGCGCCTCCTCGTCACATGCACGGACCGCGGCGCCCGACGCCCCGGCCCGTCGGCGGCCGCACCGCCCGTCGCGCGCGATATGGCATGGTCCGAGGCGCCGCCGCCCTTGCGCCGACGCGGCGGCAGCGTTGACGACGGCCCCGCCCGCTGCGGTGCCCCCCGACTTCTCGCCCCCGCCACTGTCTGACGGGGGACGAGCTCCGCCGCCGTTGGGAGCGGGGAAGGGCTCCGACAGCGCCACCGCCGCCTCCCCTACCGCGGCTGACGCTGCCGTCGCGCCCGGCATCGCCACGACTGCGACGGGTGGTGACTGCGACGGCGGCGGCGGCGGCGGCGGCGGCGGGCTGTGGTCCATGGCCCCACCGTCGCCGCTGCCGCCGCTAGCGCGCGTACGCACCGCCGCCGACGCGCCGTCGCGGGATGGAGGCGCGGAATTCGACGGCGGGCTGCCTGCGGCGGCGGCGGCGCCGCTCAACTGCCGCGGCCGTGGCGACCGGGACGGGTGCGACGGCAGGCCGGCGGCGGTGTGCGCGTCTGGAGGTGCGGGGGTATTCGTCTGCTTGTGGCTGGGGGGGGAAGGCGCGGCGGTGACGGCGGCGGCGCGGGCGGCGGCGGCGGCGGTGCTTGTTGGCGGTGGCTTGTTTGTCGAGGACGCGCGGCCGCGCGCGGGGGAGTGGGTCGCGTGGGCTGGTCGTCGGTGGCTGCTTCGCATGTTGTCAACAAGTCCAGGGTATTTCCGCGAACGCGTTTTCAGTTTGTCGGTGTATGTACCCTTTCTTTTGGCCGCACCGCGGTTTCCCACCCCCCCTCGGCGAGGAGACATCTGCTGCCGCCGCCACCATCCCGTGCGCGGACGCAATGGCCACGCCATCATCCGGTCGTCCGCGAGGTCACCGTCGAGTCCCTCCTCACGCTCTTGACTCTGGCTACAGTACGTGCCGCGGCCGGCGACAGCAACCCACGGGGCACCTGCGGGCGTGGCGTGACGCCCACCCGCACGCCCCCCAGCCCAGAGCGGTCGCCATCGGTCGCGCACGCAGCGGTGGGGCGGCCCCCCCGTCACGGGGTTCGCGTCGACACTCAGAGGTCCGGCGGCCGCACCGGCGACGACGGCACCCGTGGGATAGGGCGGCGGCGCCGCTGGTGTGGCGGCAGAGTCCACCGTCCCGACGACGAGGCAGCAGGCAACATCTGCGGCGGCGGCGGTGGGAGGCGGCCGGCCGCCGGGACGGTGGGGTGCCGCCGCGTATCCCGCCTCGATTCCCAGGCGGGGGGCCGCAACCGGCAGACGCCCCACGGGGATGCCCCTCGCGCCGGCACCCACCGGGTTGAGAGCGCGCGCGGGCGGTTGGTTGCGCGGCCACCCCGTGCACGCAGAGCAGCGCCGGCCGCTGACAGCGGCACCGCGTGGCCCGTCACGCCGTCCCGGCTGAGTGCGGCGGTCGTCGTTGCGTGGGGCAGCCGACGCGCGTGCCCGCGCGCACCGACGCGGCCGCGGGAAGTGCGTCGGGCGGCGCGCGGCGCGCCCCCGCCCCCGCCACGCCCGCACGGCGCGGGCGGTGTGCGCGCCGGCGGGA
>ENA-ORXT01004560-ORXT01004560.1-marine-metagenome-genome-assembly--contig:-NODE-4560-length-14218-cov-7.374726_pt1 | contig 14218 bp, 12 predicted proteins | sample MGYA00237868_ERZ511482 | MGnify/ENA metagenome assembly ERZ511482 | reverse complement strand
GGGGGGGGGGGGGGGGGTTTGACGGCGATGGGGAGGAAGAGGGAGCTACGGCGCGAGCCGCCCGTGCCAGTGAAGAGCGGGACGCGCAAAAGAGGGGGCGCGCGCCGCTCGGCGCAGCAGGTGCAGGGCGGGTCGCCGGCTGCCGCCCAGCCGCGCGTGCGGACGTGGCGGGGCACCTGGAGGCTCGCCGCTGACACGTCAATAGCCAGCACCTGGAGGGGGGCAGGCGAGGCGTACGGTGCAGGGCGGGACGCCGCAAGACCACTCCCGCCACGAAATGTTCACGAATGAGGCGCGCGTCCCGCCCCCACGGGTAGACGGCGGGAGTACGGTACGGGGGTTCCCCGCCCGTCGGTGGAGGTGCCTGGGGGCGCGATCCCCTCGATTGCGCATCTTGGGACGGGGGCTGGGGCGGCGCCTGCGATCCGGTTCGCCTCGGTAGAATATTCATTCAGTCCGCGCCCAGGCGCGGGGCCACGCCCCGCCGTGGCCGCCTCGGGCGGCGGCGCCCCAGTCCGCCGCCACCCTGTCACGTGTGGGGGGGCAACGCGGCGCCGTGTGTGGCGAATGTTGGTTGACGACTGCACCGCGCCGCGCAGACGGCCGGCGTGGTGCCATCCCCGTGACGATGCACTGGGGCGACGGCGAATGACAGCGTGTGCCCGGCGCGCCGAATCCAGCCAGTGTCGGACAGCGGCGGCGCCTCCAACCACCGAATCTGTCGACGCGCCGCCGGGTGCGTGCGTCGGGTCGCCGGCGGACCACGCGAGGGGGCATGGCCCGCTGGGATATTCGTCGCGCTGTGAAAATGCCCGCCACCCACAACAGGGATATTTAAAGGGCGTGGCGTGCGCCAATGGGCGCCCAACAGGGCCCCCGGACGGGTGTGGCCGTGGGTAACACTGAATCGTCGCCACGGCGAGCCACAAGCCGCCCGTCAACGGGGGCGGCGCCAGCGATGCACGGTTGGAACCTTGCTGTGGGCCCACACCGCCGTAGTGCACTGTACTGTACTGTACGGTACACTCGCGATGAATGGGGTTCGCACCAGAGCCAACCAGGAACGCGGATCGCATCTTCCACCCGCACCGGCGGTCTGCGGTTGGCCGAATCGACTGCCGCCGCGCACACGGCGCCAGCCACGCGGCGGCCGCCGCCGCCGCGTGTCGGCAGCGTCCCCGGGTGACGTGGCCCCGCGGGGGGGGCGGCCGCCCGCCGTGGCGGCGGCGCGTGTCTCGCATGCGCGCACGCCGGGACGCGGCACGTCGCGTCCCCCCGCTTGCAGCCGCCGGCGCCTGCGGCGCAAGACGGGCGGGCCCGTGGCGGCAGGGGCCCCCTGCCGCCCAGAGAGTGGCCACACGCCCGACGGGGAGACGGAGCGGGGCTGACGCGCAAGCGGGCGGCGGCGGTCGTGGAGGTGGCGGCACCACCAGCCTGGGACGGCGGTGGGGATGCCGCGACGGCGACGCATTTCCCGCTGGTTGGTCTGGGGTGCACGCGCCCAAAGCAGACGCGGGGGGGGGAGTCGAGCGCTGCGCCGCATTCGTCGCCGCCCGCCGGGTGCTTGGCACCGATACGACTCACTCGTCACCAGCAGTGGGGTTGAAGGGTGTCACTGCGAGTCGGCTCATGACGAGCTCCCCCGCGTTTCACACCCGAAATTCGGATGGTACGCACCAAGGCGGCGGGGCATGCTCTTTGTCACAATGAGTGGATCCCAATATGCTCCGCTGGGCTCTCTCCCTTCACTTTCCCCCCCACTTTGGGCCTCTGTCTGCACTTGGGGGCCGCTTGGTGTGCAAGTGGCGCACGAAGCGCCCGACAAGGCCCTCGTGCCTCGGACGGACCGCGTCGGGCCGCTCATGAGGGGTACCCGCCGCCACTCGCCGCCGTTGCCGCCGGCCGCCCCACTGCTGCACCCCGAATTGGACGCCCACAACCGCCGGCTGAGCTGCGCCTTCCACCACCGTGACGGCCGCAGCGGTGGGCATGGCGGGTGGGAACCAGAGTGGTCGGAAGGAGACGGCGTCCGTGGGATCGCCGCCCGGGATGCGATCGAGCCAGCGTCCGTGCCAGTTGACCGCGCCACGACGCTTCCCCAATCCAGTCAGCGCCGGGTCCCAGCGAGATAATTACTTTTGTCTGGCGCACTTGCCGCTGGGTCGCTCAACTGACCACCGGTCCGCCCGTCGTATCCGGCCGTGCGGATGTGCTGTCCGACGGGCCCCCGCGCCGCCGCACCTCGCCCGTGACTTGCCCCCCATCGAGCACAATTGCCGACAAGTTGATCCCATTCGTACTCGTTGAAAACCGCCGGGTGTCCATGGATCGTCTCTGCACGGGGGCGCCCCAACAATCCCGGCGTTTGTTGGGCACTTGTTCGCCGAACAAACGCCCATCAACACCGACTTCTGTTACAAGGTTGTTCAGGTGCATGGATCTCGTGCGTGGGCCTGGGGAAAAACACGGCTCGTATATCAAGAGGTGACACGAGGTTGCGCCCGATTAGCACATCAGAGGCTGCCTTCGTTAGTTCAAGGGGCCGCAAGTCTTTTTTCGGAATGATGTGCAGTCTGTTTCAGCTACAAGTATGCCTTTGTGCAGTCCTTCAATTTGTTGATCCGCGCTACTACGCATGATTAATGAATCACTATCGATTAGTGCGTATGGGCGGGTACGCGGGAGCCGGGGGCGACTGCTGCAGGGAATCGAGTGTTCTTTGTATGCGCTTGCAGACTCCACCAAGCTACAAACACGCCACGGCAACACTACTCGCTCCCGACACACACCCAATCAGCACGACCCCGGCCGCCATCTACTGGTGCACACGCGCAGCACGATAGGCGCGCCACTGCGCGACTTGCTCTCGGCTCGCCGGTGTCACCTCGTCTTCGTCATCTCCGTCTCCGTCACGAGCCCCGGCTGCGCCATCGTGTTGAGTGACGCGTGGCGGAGGCGGCGGAGAAGAGGGTGCCGCTGGCATAGAACCCATCGGGGACAAACCCAGAGCCGCCTCAATAGCCGCGGTCTCGAAGTCCAGCTGCTGGCTTGCTTGGTTGCCCGAGTGTGTGCGCGGCAGTGGCTCCTCCTCCTCGTCTTGCTCCATGCGCGCAGCGTGGATGGCGGCAGCAACCGCCCGCGGAAGCACCATGGTCGTGCGCTGGCCGGCATTCGGCTCCTCGGCACGGCCGCGTTGCGGAACAACGACGGGTGTCTCCGGCCCTGGTACGACGACGCCATCGCTCAGCACAAGCGTCGTGCAAATGCCACCGATGCGGGGGCACGCCGGACAGCCTGCGGTGCCGCTGTGGGCAGGCACACCGGCTGAGTTCTCGCCAGAGGAGGGCGGCGTGACGTACAGACCGTTGTCGCTCTCGCCTCCGTCCTCACCGGCAGCGAACAGGGAGACCGATGGAATGCCTTTCTGAGACGGCATCACGTCGAGGTGCCGCGCTTCGCTCGCCCCGTCAATCAGCTGCAGCCCGTCATGTACGTCGTTGTCGCGCGGCACAATCTGGTGCAGGTACTCCAACTCTTGGATGAAGAGGCTGCGATGGCCTTCGTTGATGGCCGTCGCACTCGCCACGACTGGCGGCAGGGCGGCACGGTTGCGCAAATAACCGCGCACCTATTGGCATGGACATGGAGAGGGAGTAAGAAGAGTGCGCTTCGTGCAATAGAAGCGGGGTCAGTCACAGTTGGGAGCTTATGCGTAGCTGGTGCTGTCGTCTGCTCAAGGCAACAGCAGTAACTGGAATGCACGCCCCAGGCAAGGCGCTGTCCGGCCACCCCGCTGACCACAGTCGTCTCTCTTGCAAGCGACCGGCCATCCTCACAAGAAAACGTCACGCGACAGTCCCACCCGATCGTATGCAAGCGTACCCGAAATGAGACCCAAGCCAGGTGTGCAAAGTAGCACCGAATGACGCGCGATGACCGGTTGGCCCCACCCCAAAAGACCATGTTGTCCGTGCCAGAAAACTCGGCAATCACCGCGGCCAAGCTGTCGAGGATAGCAATGCGACCACATGCGTCCTTGATGAAGGCGTCCCCGCGCAGCTGGTCCAGCGCCTCAGGTCCCGAGAGGTTGAGCGTGCGACGGTTGCCCGTAGACCACTCGCCAATCTCCTTGAGTGCGTGCATCCGCTTCACCCACGTCGACACAGTCGCGTTGGTGATGGACGTGTTGAAATGTGACACGGTGCGCTTGATGTACTGGTAGGCAACTACCATCGAAAAGCCCTTCATGGGCTTGCGCACAGGCAGCATAATCTTTTTCTGCAACAGGACCGCCGCCTCCTGGTCCGAGCACCCGTAGACGCCGACCGCCACGTCAATCAATCGCTGGTTGACGTGCTCACTGAGACGGTAGAGCTCACCCGGAGACTTGGCCAAGCGGGCGTCGTCTTTCAGCGCCTGCTGAAAAGCATCCTGTGCACAGCGAGAAAAGCAAGAAGGTACGTGTGCAAAGAAAATGAAAGCAGCCGATAACATGATGTAAACGATGTCAGCATGCAGCGCCGCCCAGAGTACTCGTTCGCAAAGTATCGCCAGCTCACCTGCACCGTACACACGGCTCGCGAAGGCACCAAGTCGTGCGCCCCATCAACAGGCAAGGTGCATGTCGCCACAAAGAACACGCATCATGCAACCAACATACCTTCACCTTATTAACGAGCACGACGGCGTCGTTCTTAGCCAGGCCGGCCTTCGACGTCGGGGCGTCCTCTTCGCCATCGACCGTGAGCTGCTCCCGCATTTCCACCATCAGACGCTCAAGCACGGCCATACGCTCGAGCACGTTGGCATTGCCGCCAGAGTCGGCGTCGCCCGCAGCCGCCATAGCGTCCATTTTTCGCAAAGCGGAAGCCGCCTGCGTCTTGACAATGACGAGCTCCGCCTTGACGCGCGTCAGCTCCGCGCGCACAGAGGCAAGGCCCGTCTTGATGAGCGATGCCACCTCTTCGAGAACAGTGGCCTCCGCCCGGGCGGCGTGCCGCTCCTCCCGACGGCGACGCTTGCCGCTGCTGGGCCTCGGTGAGGGTGAGCGCGACGATGGCACCGAGGTCGAACCCAATGCGGGAAGGCGGCTGAGTCCAGGGGGGGGCGAGGCAGGTGGCGTGTTGTCCGGAGTATTGTCAACCAGGTCAATCACCAGCCGAGGCGCGGCGACGACCGATCTGCCACCAACAGTAGAGCCTGCCCCAACGGAAACTGCGGCCGCCCGCAATGGCGAGACGTCCCGACGAGGGGGCGGCGTCAGAGCACCAGTCCATCGCTGGGGAGGAGGTCCAGACCAACGCGGCGCCGACGGAGGCGGCGTATCAACGCGAACGGGCACGGAGACGCGCCGCGGCGCCGGCGAAAGAGAACTCTGCCCACGTCCAGACGTCATGGCCGCCTCGCGAGGCGGCGGTAGCGCGTAACGCGTTGTCATTCGCTTCCCCTGACGGGAAAGGCCAGCAGATGCTGCGGCCATCACCGACACGGCCGCGTGGGTAGACGCCGTGCCAGTAGCCGATGGAAGAAGAGATGTGCGGACAACAGCAGCGGGAAGGGCCCCAGCCGCTGGCAGGGGAGGAACCCCGTGCGAGCCGAGCAATCCAGCAGGCCCAAGCCCCGGGAAGCGGCTGGGCCGCACCCAGGCACCCACCGGCGGCAAAGACCAGGTGCGCACTGCACTCACGTCCATCGCCTCTGGCTGGAGCAGCGGCTCGGCTCCTGCAAGCGGAACGGCATTAGCAGCAGCGGTCTGTTCGGAACCAGACACCAATGGCTCAACCGCTTGGTTGACAGGAGGCACGTCCACATCAAGAGCTGCTGCAGGCCCCCCGGAGGAGGTGACACGGTTGCGCCCACCACGGCCGGCAGGAGGTCCCGCACCATTCGCAACTGTCTCACCAACAGCGCCGCTAAACCCGACCACAGCGGCACCTCGGCCAGCTCGAGTAGCAGAGACAAAGGTAGGCCCGCGAGGCGTCGAGAGAGGCGTCGAGCGAACACGAGACGACGCAGCAGGAAGCGGAGGAAATCCGGGAGGGCCGGCGGGACAGGTCGGCGTAAGTGCATGTTCGGCATGACGCTCACGAGGCACCGCAGGCGCCGTCTGTAGCCCCGACGGACCACCGGAGCTACCACCACCGACTGACTCCACCCGACGAGTAGAGCGCCTGCCATCACTGGGAGTCGGCGTGCGGCAGACGGTTCCGCCACCCAGCGATGTAAACGTGCCGGGCACACCGGCGTCGTGGAGCTCCACCTTGCCGCCGAAGGACTTCTTGGCCACCTGCTTGTTGCGTCCCTTATACACCAGCCCGTCCAGCGTGGACTGGTACATGTAGGCACCCGAAGGCACCGGCATGTCGACAAGGACGATCCGACCGCCCTCAGTCCGCGCCTTCTCCTTGACATTGACGTTAGCGCCGTTGCCCGCACCGCCCACAACCTTTCCAACGGTGGACTTGACGCCACCTCCCGCCTGAACGAGGAAAGACCCAACGCCCTTCTCCGCCTCGTCCGCATTCGCGACCTCCATGCCGCTCGCGTCCCCGACCTCCTCGTCGCCCAATTCCAGGTCGTCCTCATTCACGTTGTGCGGCACGTCCTTGAGAAAGGGGGCCTGGCCGACCTTGTACATGACACCCTCTTTGACCGAGTTCGCTTTCTCCTCGATCACGGCGTCCGGGTTGCGGGTGTCGACCTCACCACGCGCGACGGGGCCGGCGTTCACGTCCACAGCGACCTCGTCAACAGGTACGTCTTCGACCGCGTCGTCCATGCCCTGGCGCGCGCGCTCCGTCGTACGCATTCCCATGGAGCGGCGTGCGAAGCGGCTCGGCGTCGGGTTGTTCGGCGCCATGACGAGAGGGTGAAGGCACAGAGAAGAAGCAGCGCCAAAGGATCACCGCTGGTACAGCCGGCGACCGCAACCCGGGCGATCAGGTACGAACGAGTGGGGGGGGGGCGGGGGGCAGATGGCTGGCACCAGGGGTAAAAACAGGTGCCAACGGTTGGGGGTCGGGGGCGGACGGTGAGGAATGCGCAAGGGCGCGCGGGAGGCACGGAAGCCCGGCACAGCGGGTATCCACAAGGGCCGATGGTCAGGAGGTGGAGGCGAGTGTTAGGGCAACAGCGGGGGAGCAGGGGGTGGGGTGGATGGCCGGCACAACCGCGAGGGCGCCCAGCCAGTCGATAGAGGTGGAAGGCGAAGCAAGTAGAGCGGCGGGTGAACGGAGGGCACCAGCCCGGGGCGAGACCGGAGAGAGAACAGGGGCGGCGGGAAGGAGACAGGAGCAGGGAAAGCGTAGGCGTGGCCAACACGAGCGCGACACCAGAGGAGGGCAAGAGAGTTTGAGCGGGGAGACGAATGGATGAAGCCGGCGCCGCAGACCTTGCCCTAACCTGGGTCGCTCTTGTACTGGCGTGGTGGCCAGCACGGCACAAGGCCACCCCCCTACCCTCGATCGAAAAGAGCAGCGCACGGCTCCAGTCGGCCAGCTGCACGGCAACCAACCGACGGGGTACGAAGCGAGGACCCACTGGAGGCCGCGGGCGGACCACTCACGTTAGTGTTCCGCGTGGTGCGCTCCGGAACGCTTCTGTACCTCGCACCATCCCAGTTGGACAGGCGAACGCTCGATCCAAACCCGCCGTTGGCGCATGCGGCGCTTGGCCACCCTCCACACGGGAAACTCGCGAGCACCCCTACCATTCAGCAAATATTGCTCCTCACGCGCGCCTTGCAGAGGTCGTCAAAGGAGCTCCATCTACGCATGGTCGTCAAGCGGTTGGAGGCGCACACCCAAGGTCAGACGTGCCACGGCGCGCCCAAGGGGCGAGGGTTCGCCGAGGTGAGGGGGCGCGTGACGAGGGCAGGTAAGCGGGTTGGTGGCGGGGACGGGAGGGGGGGAGGGAGGGAGGGACGGGCATGGCGTCGGGTCGTGCGGAGGACATGCCTGAAGGTGACAGGGGCGGTTGTGGGTTGTGGCTGTCGGCGACGGTGTGTTGGGTTGCGACCTTGGTGGGTGGCGCTGAGTTGGCCGGGCGCCTCTCTGCACAGAGATCTCGCCATCTCCCAAAAATAAACTCAGGATTGTACAACTTTTGGAAACCGTACGCGACTTCAATAGGGGGCCACTGCCAAGTACATGCCATAACTCTCCGATGACTCGCCGAACGGACCAATGATTGTTCGCCATCAACTGGCCGGACGTCAAATCGCCGGAAAGAGTCACTAAAACGCCCAGGATTTGCAGGCACCCGTCGCTGACGGCGACTCCGCTCCTTGCAATCCCCTGCTCCAGGGGCGCTGCCAGGCGATCGTCCCCCTCGCTGATGCAGACACCACCACCTGCAGACAACCGCACCCTCTTCTGGGTCCAGCGACGTCGGCCGTCCCCTTGCTGCCTGCAACCGTTCCGTCCCCTTCGTCATTTTGCCATCCCCCTGACAGTGCCCGCATGTGCCTGTGGCACCGCGTCGTTTTTGGCACTTTTTGGGGAGCACTGACGTGGCACCACGCAGGCTTTGGGTGGTTGGTCCCCACGGAAGCTCGCGGCCCTTGGCAGCCACCCTCTGCGTCGCCTCAACATTCGTACCCCCGCCCGCACTTTGCACCTCCTCCCTTCCCCCCCTCTCCCCGCCCCACCCCCGCTTGTGTCCGCTTCTGGTGGTCGCCGCTGGGGACCGCCGCTGGGGACCCAGCTCGCGGCCGCGGCAGCCGCCACGATGGCGGCCACCACCTGCCGCCACCCCCATCGTGCGCTGCCGCGGTGTCCACGGCCAGTGGCCGCCGCTGGGGACCACCTCTGGGGACCAGGACCCAGCTCGCGGCCGCGGCAGCCGCCACAATGGTTTCCACCACGTGCCTCCACCCCCGTCGTCTGCCGTCGCGGTACCCACGGCCAGTGGCCGCGGCTGAGGACCGCCTCTGGGGACCAGGACGCAGCTCGCGGCCGCGGCAGCCGCCACAACGGTGGCCACCACCTGCCGCCGCCCCCGTCATGCACTACCGCGGTGCCCACGGCCAGGGGCCGCCGCTGGGGACCGCCTCTGGGGACAGCCACTCGCGGCCGCGGCAGCCGCCACGATGGCGGCCACCACCTGCCGCCTCCCCCGTCGTCTGCCGTCGCGGTACCCACGGCCAGTGGCCGCCGTTTGTGGCTCTTGGGGCGGCAGACACGATGGTGACCATCACTGGCGGCTACCACTAGTGACCCTCGCTGGTGGCTGTTGGGTCCGCTGTGACGACAGTGGCCACCAGCTGCCATCCCCGGCACCGCATGTCTCTGAGGGGGCCTCCCCCTGCCACTGTTTTCACGCCACCACGGGCCGCCACCTGCTGTCCTCGTGGCCACCACCCACCACGACGGCGGCCGCCGCCTCCGGCCGTCGCGTGCCGCTGCCACCGCCTTCTGTGGCCGTCAATAGTGGCCGCCGCCGGTGACCGCATCGCCGTCGCCGCCGCGGTGATCACCGCCTGCGTTTGTGGCGCGGTAGCCGCCCCGGTGACCACATCCTGCGCTCACGGCGACTGCCTGCCGCGGAGAAGGCCGTTCCGGTGGCCGCCGCCTCTGGCCGCCGCCGGTGGTCGCCTCTTGTCGCCCCGCCGCCATCCCAACCGGCTCCACGCGGCTGCTGGTAGACAGCCGCCCGCACATGCGTGGTCGCCATGGCGGGGGGACAGCGGCCGTCTGACTTCGGCGTGACAGAGTGGCTTTGTTATTACTGCCCTCGAAGCTGCGTCTCCCGTACGGCTCGTGCAATGCACATGGCGTACCTCCACAAGGAAAAGAACCGCCTCATCCCTCCTCGTGGTTTTGTGGAGTTGCACGTGCGGCGCGCTCGGATGGCAGCGGCGGCGGTGGTGGAGCTAAGGGACACTGCCCCAACAGAAGCGGCTCACGGAGCCGGTGGGTCTTCCGGGGTGGGCAGTAGCCCTTGGCTGGGTGGTACTTCCTCTGGCACGGACGGGAGGAGAGCCGACGAGGGAGCGGGTACGCGGGCGATGCCGACGCAGACGCTGTCTTCCTGTTTACCAGTCGTCAATTTCTCCGTTGGTGTGGGTGGGCGCGCGCTGTCTGACGCTGATGTGCCGCCCGTGTCGGCAGCGGACTACTGCCTCGATAGCGGCGGCTTTGCGTTCTGCGGTGGCGTCGGCAGCCTACGTGTACCTGTCGACGGCTTTGCTCGCGGTACATTGGCAGTGCCACGCCCACGACATGCCTTCCAGGCGTCGACCACGGCAAGGATTCGGGCTTACTACGCGGGCATGCCAGAGGCAAGCCAGTCCCGGCGCCTCGCCCCTGTGCGTCTTGGCACGCTGCCTTCTCTGTTCAACACGCGCACGCTTCAGGAGGTGCTCCGATTTGCACTGACGTCGGGGGGACCTGGGTTGGCTGAGTCGCACCAGAAGCGCTATTGGTCGTCATTGACTGCAGTTGAGCGAGACGCCTGCCCATCTGCCCCCCAGAGGCGGACGCGGTCGCGTGCGACAGCGGCACATGGTGAAAGCTACGCCAATGGGAATATTGCGGCGGCTACTACCGGCACCGGCACCGACAAGAATGAGACGAGAACCGGCGATGTCCCGTTCCAGACCAAGTTCCCGTCGGCTTACTCCTTCGTCGCCGCCATCAAGGCCGAGCAGCGGCGCGTGCTGTCAAAGCTCCAATGGGACGTGACACCAATTGAAGTGGAGGGCGTCACGTTCCTGTTCTACTCCCGCGACCTGCTTCACGTCGTCCTCGAGGAGCTCCGCGGTGCGACCAACGTGCAGTTGTGGGGGGAGGCTTTGGGTAGCGGGGCGGACGGTACGCGGCTCCGGAGCGGTGCGATGAACAGCGACATCTTCTTGGGCGAGCAGGCCAACTTGCAGCGACGGCGTGGCGACCACTGCTTTGTGGTTGGCATCTACATGTTCATCGATGAGGCAGTCGTCTCCTGGTCGGGCGCGCACTACATCTACCCAATCCGCGTGCTCGTCCTCAACGTGCTGGACGGCGGCTCGCGGTGGGTGACCGTTGGGTATATCCCTCACGTCCCTAAGTCCGTCGGCCGCACGGCGGCGGCCAAGCGCATCGCAAGCGACAGTCGCAATGCGCTGCTGCAGCGCTGTCTTGCTGTCCTCCTCCGGCGTGTCTACGAGGCGAGCGACACGGGTGTCGCGATGGACATGCCGGATGGCAAGCCTGTCCGTGCTTTCCCTCGAATCATCGGTCTCGTAGCGGACCAGCTGGGAGAGCGCGCCGCCATGTGCCTGATGGGCAACGCGTGCACGTACTTCTGCTCGCACTGCATGGTACGGCGTGACGCTGCGGGGCGGCGGGAGGGACTCGGCGCTGAGCCCCGAGATGTTACTGCTGTCGTCGACGCTCAAGCCGCTGGCGCCGTTGCCCGCGATCGGGACCCGAGGCCATCCCTGCGTAACCAGCTGCGCACCGAGTACAGCGCTCTAGCGTTCGTCCCCGCTATTGCAGGGGTGTGGGGGCTGGCCACAGACGACCGACGCCTGTATGACATCATCTGCTTTGACATGCTACATGTCTGGAAGCTGGGGATCGTGAGGATGGTTGCCCAGCGCATCCCCGCCTTTTTGGTGGCCGCTTGCGCAGGGACTGGTGGCCAGGCGCGCCTTGGTCCTGTCACAGACACTCTTGAGGCGATCAACCTTCGCGCTTGGGAGCTCGGCCATCTGTGTGTTCCTGCACCGACACCTCCCGGGTATGCTTGCTTTTCACTCTCGCTCGTCTTTCGCGGGACGTTGGTGATGGGGGATCTCTGCGGCGGGGTGGGGGGGGTGTCGCCACAGGTAGCAGACTCCCTCTGGTGCTGGCTGTTTTCTCTGCTAGCACGTGTCTGACGGCTACTATGATCGTCTTGCTTCACATCCCGCGTACTCTCACCGTTCTGTTGTTCGTATCCTTCTCTGCTGCAGCCTTTTTGTCTCACCATCTGAGAAGCAGACCCAGATGACTGGTCGGCAGTGGCGCTACGGTGTTGCAATGATGCCTCACCTTGTGGCTGGGGCTGCCGGCCCCAAGGAGCTCGTGCTGTTGCATGCCGACGTGGCCCCGACGGGTGTGCTGGACGATTGTATTGATGCGCGTGGGAACCAGGAGCGTGGTGATGACGAGCTGGACGACGGCCACGGCGTGGAGGGTTCGGTGCTGGAGGCCGCCGAGGAGGTCTTGTCCAACCCAATTGTCCCCGATGCTTCCAACTCGGAGCAGTTCAAGCGCCTTTGGGGTTCGATGCAGTTACACGAGGCCGTTCTGGACACCTTTTGCCGCATGGCGGTGCTGTCGGGGAAGCTCATGGGCGACAACGTGGCCAACACGACGACACTGTCGGAGTCCGAAATCAACAACCTGGACAAGGAGGCTCGCTGCTTTATTGTCGACTACCTGGATGTCCTCTTTGGGCCGGCCAACACGACAAAGGCGCACCGCGCTGCCAACCATCTACGCTCTCACCTGTTCAACCATGGCAACCTGTGGTGTGGAGACACAAGCGAGAATGAAGGCCTTCACCGTGTGTGCAAGCGCATGTTTTCGCGCTCGAACAAGCGCGGGCCTACGCTCGTCTTACAGATGATGCGCGCGTGTGAGACGCAGGTGGAGGTGTTGCGAGAGCTAGAGGATGTGGAAGAGCCAGTGGGCGATGCTGTGGGGTTGGGTGGTGACTTGATCGACTCGTTGTTGCAGAGCGACGTTGACGACGGGGGTCGGGCGGGGGCCGGAAGGATGGGGGGGCAGGATTTCGACCTGATGCCCGTCAAGATGATACCGCGATCCCGCCGCGGCAACCGCCAGATGGTCGCTGAGCTGGCGGCTCAACCTGGGCTGGGCAACTTGGCAGGGGCACTGGGTGTGCCGGGTGACAGCCTTCTTGTCGTGGCCCAGTCGATCTCGTTCTTCTGCAAGTTTGAGTGGGGCTCCCCCTCGGTTGTCCAGACGGCGTGGGCGACGGCCAGCTTCGAAGGGCGCCCACGGTACGACCATGTGCGCTTCCTGGACAGCGGCGGGATGGTGCAGTTTGGTGCCATTCGGTTGGTGGTGCGGATGGTGGATGGCGAGGGGGAGGACTTTGTCCTTGTCCACTTGCTGCAACGGGCGGCTGCCTTGCCGCGGTGCAGTCTGTCGCGCACTGGTTGCGAGCGGTTGAGCTGGTCATTTGTGCGACCTGACGACGCGTGGCCCGCGCTGGTCAAGGTCCCGCTGGTCAACTTTCTGCGCTTGGAGCACGTCGTGCCCGACTTCCGGGACTTGGCGGAAAGGAGGGGGCTGCGCTCCCGACCGTCGACTGTGCCAGACACGCCGGAGGAGCGTCACGCGCAGCGCTTCTTCACCAACGCGTATTTTCCGTGGACGTCTCGAGAGCAGCATCCGCGACAATAAACAACGCAGACCTCTCCTCTGTTGTTTTGTGTCCCTCCCTTGTTTCAGGTGATTAATCTAACCTAGCCAGCCGACGACGCAACTGGCCCGACAGAAACGAACGAGGCGGGGAAGTATAACGTCGTCGCCGACACGGCAACAGGGACGGCGTCTGCGGCCGCCGCAGGGTATGGTGCAAGAATGCAGCGATGGGTAATAACCGACATGCAAGGGGGCCAACTGGAGCGGGATGCTTGCGGGGGATGATGACGCCATGACATGGTGAACAGAGCGAATAGAGCTCGACTCAGCGGTTGCCGCGTCTTAGCTCCAAGGCCCAGAGAAGAAATACCAAACGTTGGTTCTCAATCCTGCAAAACTCCATTTCTGAGCTCTGCTCGATTCCGCGCACACCGGCTCTCCGGACTTGCGCGCGCCAGACGACGTCTCAATAGCAACCATCTGTGCTCTTATTGAGTGAACTAGGCCCTAACGGTGGCGAATACGAGGTTCCTGGCGACAGAGACCAGCACCTGCAAGGTCTTCACTCGAGATCTTACGCGACATTCGTCGAGACCGTGCAAGATATCCCTCGAGACATTGACATCTCAGGCCGAACAGAACCGCGTTCTGTTCGGTGCTTGTTGACCCAACAAACGCCCGAACAAACATCGGGTTTGTTTGTTTGTTGCTGAACAGACGGCTCGTTCAGGCGGCTGTTGGGCCGACGCCAGTCAGAGACGATCACCGCCCCCGTCGACGCGCCCCGCCGTCGCAGCGGGTTTGTTTGCACGATCGCGCCGGCGGGCGCACGCGGCGGGGTCGCACAACCACAAACCTCC
>ENA-ORXT01004557-ORXT01004557.1-marine-metagenome-genome-assembly--contig:-NODE-4557-length-14231-cov-3.442066_pt1 | contig 14231 bp, 9 predicted proteins | sample MGYA00237868_ERZ511482 | MGnify/ENA metagenome assembly ERZ511482 | reverse complement strand
CTTCGAAATATTTGGGGAAGCCCCATGCATTTTGGTGCGCACTCATTCCGAGAATGGGAGAAGTTGAGACTAGTTTGTTCGGCAAAACATTTTGATACATACTTTCAGTATTCGATCGCCTCAGGTGTAATAAGCCTGAAAGCGATCTCGGATCTCCTGGCAGCTTGCGGCGATGTCGAGAAGGTGAAAAACTGCTTGCGTGATCATGCTCAAATTTCTGGGGACCAGGGGCGCACGATGGCAGGGGCACTTCTGGACGAAATTTGCATACATGCTAACGGAGTCCCAAATGATAGCGTCGAACCTTTGCTTTGTGCCGTGTTTGCTATGCATGACGCTTTGAATATAAATCCGGACTTGGAGGGCGGGATTTTCCGGGCGAACAATAGCTTGCGAATCCATTGGGTCATGAGAGCACTTGTTATGGACAGGTTCCCTCTGGAGGAGAGATCTGAAATAATCTGCCGAGCTGCTGAGTCGGCCAGTGTCGGGTGGCTCGCGGAACTAGCATTTTCTGCCGTACGGCCCCATCATCCATCGCCAGAAGATGACCCGGTCCCGGAGCATGAATGGCTAACAACAGAACTTGGGGCGCAAAACCTTCGTATACTTCACGCGGAATAAATTTTTGCATTACATGCTGTATGTCATTTAATAAATCTATTTCATCATCTGCCCACAAAATTTTTATACCGTTACTCATGTATCTTATTATTTATAATTTTAAGAAGTGTTCATCAGGAATTGCTTGCCTTTTGGCAAATGTATAGATATGTGTATCCATACGAGAGATATCCATCAAAATCAAAAACAAACTTATAGTCTTGTAAAGATTTTTTACTCTAGGCTTAGTTTTTCCGTACAGAACATTAAACGAGGTCAAAGAGTTAGTTATTTTCACCACCAATGAATAAGAAGAAAATATTCAACGATCCAGTATATGGATTTATACGCTTTCCATTTGATATGTTATATGATTTAATCAATCATCCTTATTTTCAAAGGTTACGGCGAATTTCACAAATGGGTTTGTCTCATTATGTGTATCCGGGCGCATTGCATACTAGATTTCATCATGCAATAGGTGCATTACACTTAATGACAAGAGCCATTGAAAGTCTTCGTTATAAGCAAATTGAAATTTCAGACGATGAATACGAAGCAGTTTGCTGTGCTATTTTATTGCATGATATTGGTCATGGTCCATTTTCGCATGCTTTAGAAGGTAAAATCGTGACAGTTCACCATGAAGCCCTTTCATTAGCCTATATGGAAACACTCAATATAGAATTTGACGGCAGACTTAATCTGGCGATTTCCATTTTCAAGAATGAATATCATAAATCCTTTCTACATCAATTAGTGTCAGGACAACTAGACATGGATAGAATGGACTATTTAAACAGAGATAGCTTTTTTACAGGCGTTGCTGAAGGCGTTATAGGCTATGATAGGATCATAGAAATGCTCAATGTCGTCGATGATCAACTTGTTATTGAAGAAAAAGGAATCTATTCTATTGAAAAATTTTTAATCGCGAGACGAATTATGTATTGGCAGGTATACTATCATAAGGCATCCGTTGCAGCTGAATACATGTTAATTTTATTTTACACCTTATTAAAAGAAGCACAGATACAAACGCCGTCGACTTATCTGCAATATTTCCTTGCCAAAGAAAAATTTGCATTAACACCAGAATTGATCCATCAGCACAGTCAAATAGATGATATTGACATATTATTTACCATAAAAGAGCAAAAAAGCAGTTCTAACAAGCTTATTCAGTTAATAAGCGAATCGATTCTAGATAGAAAACTGTTTAGTTGTCACATTAGTAATGAGCCCTTTAATAGTGACTTTAAGGATAAGCTGCGTCTGAACTTAACAGAACATTATGTCATACCTTCTTCCGATGCTTCCAAGCTAATTTGTGAGGGAAAAGAAGAAAAGTTTGCTTATAACCAGACTAAAAATGAAATATTGATCTTGAAAAAAGATGGTTCGACTATCAAATACTCTGAGGCTTCGGATTTTAATATAGAAAATAGAAATACAATTAAGTACTTTTTATGTCATCCTAAGATAAAGTGCTAAATTTGCATTCCCAAACAGATGTATAAGGAAAATATATAATATTTCATAACAATAATTTCATTCATTTAAAATTTTATCAGTGACTATGAGAAAAATTAGCCTACTATTAACAGCAGTTTTTATGTTGGCATCACTTGTAGCTTTTGCTCAACCAGAGGCAGGAATGCCAAGTGAGCCAGGCAAATGCTATGCAAAGTGTTTAATCCAAGATAAGTACGAAACTGTGACTGAACAGGTGCTTGTTAAAGCTGCTTCACAAAGAGTTGAAGTCATCCCTGCAAAGTACGAAACTGTAAGTGAGCAAGTTCTTGCGAAAGAAGCGGGTTCACAAGTTTCAATCGCTCCTGCTCAATTCGAGACAATGTCTGAGCAAGTATTATCTAAAGAAGCATCAACTTCTTTAAGTATTACTCCTGCTTCATTCGAAACGATGACAGAGCAAGTATTAACTAAAGAAGCAAGCACGAGATTGGCTGCTGTTCCAGCTCAATTTGAGACTGTAACAGAGCAAGTCTTAAACAAAGAGGCGTCTACTTCTTTAAGTATTACTCCTGCTTCATTTGAAACTGTTTCAGAACAAGTAATGGTACAAGAAGCTTCAACTAGAATTGAAGTTGTTCCTGCTACTTTTGAAACTGTTTCTGAGCAAGTTTTAGTTAAAGACGCTTATACGACTTTAAGAGTAATACCTGCAAAATACGAAACTGTTTCTGAGCAAGTATTAGTAAAAGATGCTTATTCTACTTTAAGAGCAGTTCCTGCACAATTTGAAACAGTTTCTGAGCAAGTATTAGTAAGCGAAGCTTCTTCAAGAATTGAAAGAAGAGCAGCTCAATACGGAACAGAAACTGAGCAAATTCAGACTGCACCTGCGGCAACAAAGTGGGTAAAGAAAAAAGCTGATAGAAACTGTTTGTCTGCTGACCCTAACGATTGTTTAGTATGGTGTTTAGTTGAAACTCCTGCACAATTCAGAACAGTTACTAAGAAAGTAAGAATAGGCTGTGGCGAAGGTGGATGGACTGACAACGGCGATGACTGTACAAGAGTCGTTGATATTCCAGCTGAATACACAACGAGAACTTACCAGAAAATGGTTTCTCCTGCGACTTCAGAAGCTTCTCAAGTTGACGCTAAGTATACGACTAGAACTTACCAGAAATTAGTAACTCCAGCAACGACTGAAGCGGTTACTGTTCCTGCGAAATACGATACAAGAACTTACCAAAAGTTATCTAGTCCAGCTGGTTCAACTTCTGTTGATGTTCCTGCTAAATACGAAACTAGAACTTACCAGAAATTAGTTACTCCAGCAACGACTGAAGCAGTAACTGTGCCTGCTAAATACACAACTAGATCTTACAAGAAAGTAGCTAGCCCTGCTTCTACAAGAGTTGTTGATGTACCAGCTAGATATGAGACTAGAACTTTCCAGAAGATATCTAACGATGCTTCTGCTAATTCTACTGATATAGCGGCTAAATATTCAACTAGATCTTATAAGAAATTAGCTTCTTCTGCTTCTACTACATCTACTGATGTTCCTGCTACTTACGGTACAAGAACTTACCAGAAGATTGCTAGTGATGCATCTGCTAATTCTACTGATATAGCTGCTAAATACGAAAACAGAACTTACCAGAAGTTATCTAACGATGCTTCAGCTAATAACACTGGAATCGATGCACGATATGAGAATAGATCTTATAGAAAATTAGCAACTCCTGCTTCTACTAACACTATTGATGTTCCTGCTGAATATAACACTGTCTCAAGAAGAGAACTAGTTACTGAAGGTGGTTTCACAGAGTGGAGAGAAGTTGTTTGTGGAGATAATATCACTGCTGATTTAGTAAGAAGAGTACAAAGTGCTCTTATGTCAAGAGGTTATAATGTTGGTACTGCTGGTGCTGATAATAGACTTGGAGCTGATACTAAAGCTGCATTAGTGAAATTCCAGAGAGACAACGGATTACCTGTTGGACAAATGGATTTCGAAACATTAAAAGCACTTGGAGTTCGTCAGTAATCTGACCAAACAAGTCAAATATATAAGCCCCGATGGATTTCGATTCATTGGGGCTTTTTTTATGCTTCAACATAAAAGCTATCAAACTCTAAGAACAATCTAGCCAAGAATGAAACGCAAAGAAGTAGAAGACTTTTTTGATAAATTAGGTTTCAAAAATTCAGGTGAAGTTCTCTGCCCTCTCACCCTGATGAAGTACCACACTTGCATACCTCTAAATAATATTCGAATTTTCACATATCTTTAGTTTTGAATTCTAATTATGATGAAAAGAAGAAAGACCTTAAAAACACTCAGCTTTGCTACAGCAAGTGGTCTGATCCTTCCATCTTTCCTATTCACAGCTTGTCAATCCAACACTTTCCAAGCTATATTTTTCACACAGGAAACTCTCCATTTAATAAATGACATCGCAGAAACAATTTTACCGACGACTGCAGATTCCAAAGGAGCAGGAAGTATTAATGTTGCAAACTTTATAGATATCTATGCTAAAGAGTGTTTTAGTTTAGAAGAGCAAAATAAATTAAAAACCGGTTTGATTGTATTTGAAGAAAATTGTCAACAAAAGCATGGACAATCCTTTATTACACTGGCACCACTAGAAAAGCACAATTACTTAGTGGAGATGGATGATTCAGCAATGAACAGCACAAATCCTCATTATTTTTCTACCTTAAAAGAGCTAGTGATATTTTCTTACTTCACTTCAAAAGAAGGTACTGAAAGTGCTTTGAGATATGTTCCCATTCCTGGCAAATATGATGGGGATTACCCTTTTGAAAAAGGAGATAAAGCGTGGGCATTAGCTTAATCAATAAACCTTCTAATTATTTATGATATGAATGATGGATTCATTTTCTTCACAAGGATAAGCTAACTACCAAAACAGATCCGATGATAGAAAAAAATGATTCCAATACTTTCGATGCTATAGTCATTGGTTCTGGTATTAGTGGTAGCTGGGCAGCGAAAGAATTGTGTGAAAAAGGCTTACGAACATTGATCTTAGAAAGAGGCAGAAATGTTAATCATATCAGTGATTACCCGACCGCATCTAGCAATCCTTGGGATTTCCCACATCGAGGGAAAGAAACTTTAAAGATGCGAGAAGAAAACCCAGTAGTGTCTAAATGTTATGCCTTTGAAGAAGCTACAGAACATTTTTTCGTAAAGGATACCGAACACCCATATATTCAAGAAAAACCTTTTGATTGGGTACGTGGATATCAAGTCGGAGGTAAATCCTTAATCTGGGCAAGGCAGACTCAGCGATGGAGTAAATTTGAGTTTGAAAAACCTGCTAGAGATGGCTATGGGATCGAGTGGCCAATTGGCTATGAGGATTTAGAAGAGTGGTATAGCTATGTAGAAGAATTCGTAGGCATAAGTGGCCACAAGGATGGATTAGAGACCTTACCCGATAGTGAATTTTTACCGCCATGGGAAATGAATGTCGTCGAAAAAGAGATGGCAACACAAATCATGGAACGCTATCAAGATCGTCACGTCATCATTGGCCGTTGTGCCCATTTAACAGATCCGAATGAAATCCACAAAGCACAAGGACGAGGAAAATGTCAAGCCAGAAACTTATGCTATCGAGGTTGCCCTTATGGAGCTTACTTTAGTGCCAATGCATCCACCCTACCGCATGCAGAAAAAACAGGAAATCTACAGTTACAATCAAATGCAGTTGTACATTCTATCATTTATGATGAAGAACAACAAAAGGCAATTGGGGTTAAAGTAGTTGACAGATTGACAAATGAAGTTCGATACTATTTTTCCAAAATTATTTTTATCAATGCGTCTACCATCAATACGAATCTAATTTTATTACATTCAAAATCAGAAAGATTTCCAAATGGTCTAGGCAATGATAATGGGCTCTTAGGCAAATATCTAAGTTTTCACAACTACCGCGGAAGTCTAACTGCTACTCGACCAGGGCATCTTAATAGCTATTATTTTGGACGGAGACCGACTTCGATAATGATGCCCAATTTTAGAAATGTCCGTCAGCAAGACACAAATTTTAATGGAGGATATATGAGCTTTTATACTGCAAGTAGAAGCAGTTGGAATCGAACTGTAGAAGGTGATCAAATTGGTGCATCTTTTAAAGAAAAGCTTAGTCAACCAGGAGGATGGTCAGTATATATGATGATGCAAGGTGAAACCATACCTAAGGAAAAAAATCATGTGAGATTAAGTGAAAAAGCGACTGACAGTTGGGGTATTCCTCAAGCCATCATTTCTGTGGATTATGATGAAAATGATGAAAAATTATTAGCAGACTTCTTAAAGGAAGGAGCAGCTATGCTTGAAGCGGCAGCTTGTGAAAATATAAAAGTGAGCGATAACTATCAGGCACCTGGCTTAGATATACACGAAATGGGTGGAGTCCGAATGGGCAAAAACCCCAATACTTCATTATTGAACGAATGGAATCAACTCCACACTTGTCAAAATGTTTTTGTGACAGATGGAGCTTGCATGACAAGCACAGGTGTACAAAATCCCTCCTTAACTTATATGGCATTGACGGCAAGAGCGGCAGATTTTGCAGCTAAGGAAATAAAAGCTGGACGATTATAAAAACATTTTAAGGCTACCAAAACAAAAATATATGCCTCAACCATTTTTGCACGATTTAACAAAAATTCTGTTTTTATATCTTATAACTACAATGCTTTCATGCTCACAACAAAATGCAAATAATCTTACTGAAGTTTTAGTCATAGGAGAAGGTACGGGTGCTACTTCCGCTGCGATCCAATCCGCTAGAAGTGGTGCCAAGACGATTCTAGTTACACCGATTTCGTGGTTAGGCGGCATGATGACTGCTGCAGGAGTACCTGCCATTGACGGAAATCATCAACTCCCGGCTGGCCTTTGGAGTGAGTTTAGAGATTCTTTGCGACATCACTACGGGGGAGCTGATTCTTTATTTACAGGCTGGGTAAGTCATACAATGTTTGAACCAAAAGTAGGTGCTCACTATTGGAAACAAATAGCAGAAAAAGAAGAAAATTTAAGCATTTTATATAATACGAGATTAAAAAATGTATCGCTAGAATCTCAGTTATGGACAGGAGATTTTGAAAATGAAAATGGTGTTCAAACCATCAAGGCTAAGATTCTTATCGACGGTACGGATCTAGGAGATGTTGCTGCTAAAGCTGGAGCGACTTATGATCTAGGCATGGATAGTCGTAGTCATACAGGAGAAGAAATGGCACCTCAAATGGCCAATGACATCATCCAAGACTTAACTTATGCAGCTATTCTAAAAGATTATGGGACTACTGCCGACAAAACCATTCCAAAACCAGAAGGCTACAATGCGAGTCATTTTTTGTGTTCTTGTCAACAAAATTGTCAAGACACGACACTTACAATTACTATTCATCCATGTGAAACAATGCTCACTTATGGAAAGTTACCAGATGGTAAATACATGATTAATTGGCCGTTGAATGGGAATGATTATTATGCAAATTTGATTGAAAAAACGGATGAAGAACGTATTGCTATCATAGCAAAAGCCAAAAATAAAACGCTTCAATTTGTCTATTATATTCAAACTGAACTAGGCTATAAACATTTAGGGCTGGCGACTGATGAATTCCCGACACCAGATGACTTGCCTTTACTCCCGTATCATCGCGAAGGCAGAAGAATTCATGGCTTTGTCCAACTGAATGTCAATCACATGCTACGCCCATATGATTATACGCTTTATCGAACAGGAATTGCCGTAGGAGATTATCCAATTGATCATCATCATTATGAATATCCAAATGCACCTGAGATTGATTTTCCTAAGGTTCCTTCTTTTACAATTCCAATCGGTTCGCTAATTCCCAGGAATATTGATAATCTCATTATTGCAGACAAAGCGATTTCTGTTACTAATATTGTTAATGGTTCTTCTCGTTTGCAGCCTGTGATCATTCAAATTGGACAAGTTGCAGGCTTGATGGGTGCTGCTGCAGCAATGACAGAGACGCTACCTAAAGATTTAGATATCAGAATGCTGCAAGAAAAGTTATTAGACTGTAATGGTTATTTAATGCCTTTTACTGATGTGGAGCCAGACCATCCACATTTTCGAAGCATTCAAAAGATTGGCGCAACAGGATTACTGAGAGGAAAAGGAGTCCCTTATCAATGGGCTAATCAAACATGGTTTTATCCTGATAGCACGGTTCTAGAAAGCAGTTTTATGGATTACATACGCGACTTTGACAGTAGATTTAAATGGGACATAAAAAAGGAAAAGCACTTGACTGTTTCTTCGACAATTGATTTATTATTTCAATGGATAAAAATAAGACAACATAAAAGGAGTTTCGATAAAATGCAATTGATGGATCAGCTGAGATTAATATTAAACAAACATCAAGTATCCAATGATGAATTAAAGGATGATTTGATAACTAAAGCAGAATTAGCTGCATTGTTGGATCATTTCATCAATCCTTTTGAGCGATTAGTGGATATAAATGGAAATTGGATTTCTGAATGACTTTAGCTGAGCTCATTTATATATATTATTAAGGGGACGACGAATATTTTATTTTCGCATTCATTGTAATAAGGAGGTATAAAAATTTTACGACCAATGCTAAAAAACAACATTAAAACATTCAATACTAATAATTTTGTTAGATATGGCTTCTTTTTTTAATACATTTACATCTTAAATTTGACAATATCATGGATCACATTTTCAACCTGATAAAACAAGAAGAACAACGCCAAACGCGTGGCGTTGAATTAATTGCATCCGAAAACTTTTGTAGTCGAGCAGTCATCAATGCAATGGGATCTTGTCTAACCAATAAATACGCTGAAGGATATCCAGGAAAGAGATATTATGGAGGATGCGAAGTGGTCGATGAAGTAGAGCAAATTGCGATCGATAGATTAAAAGATCTGTTTGGTGCTGCTTATGCAAATGTGCAACCACACTCAGGAGCGCAGGCAAATGCGGCTATATTTCTTGCAGTTTTAAAACCAGGCGATACGACTCTAGGATTTGATTTGGCGCATGGAGGTCATCTGTCTCATGGTTCACTAGTCAATTTCTCAGGGAAGGTTTACAATCCTAAATTTTATGGTGTAGAAGAAGATACAGGGCTCATTGATATGGATAAGGTTGAAGCTCTTGCGAAAGAACATCAACCAAAGTTGATCATTTGTGGTGCTTCAGCTTATTCCAGGGATTGGGATTATGTACGATTTAGAGCTATAGCTGATGAAGTCGGTGCGTTATTGCTTGCTGATATTGCCCACCCTGCCGGCTTAATAGCTGGTAATCATTTGAATGATCCAATGCCACACTGTCACATTGTTAGCTCTACGACTCATAAAACATTAAGAGGTCCCAGAGGAGGCATTATTATGCTCGGAAAAAACTTCGATAATCCATGGGGACGAACAACTAAAAAAGGTAACCCAATCAAAATGTCAGCTATTATGAACAGTGCTGTATTCCCGGGAATGCAAGGTGGACCTCTGGAACATGTCATCGCTGCCAAAGCTGTTGCATTTGCAGAAGCGAATACGCAAGCATTTAAAGACTATGGAACTCAGGTCATTAAAAACGCCCAAGTCATGTCTGAAGAATTTATTAATAAAGGATATAAAATCATCTCTGGTGGAACGGAAAATCACTTGATGCTTATCGATTTACGTTCTAAAGGAATTACGGGAAAAGAAGCAGAAAACAATCTAGTCAAAGCAGATATCACGATTAATAAAAACATGGTTCCATTTGATGACAAAAGCCCATTTGTCACATCCGGAATGCGCATCGGTACAGCAGCTGCGACAACAAGAGGACTGAAAGAAGATGATTGTCGCCAAGTGGTTGAATGGATCGATTATGTTCTAGCGGATATCAATGATGAAGGTCGAATATCTGACGTTAGAGCAAAAGTAAACACATACATGAGTGATTTTCCATTGTATCATGATGAGGTGCTTCAAGTCACTGTTTGATAGCCCGAAGAGATTTAATAATATTTAGTAGAAATATTAAATAAATTAAACTAACAAAAAATGAAAAGGACTATTTTATTCGCGGCACTGCTGTGTTATTTCCTAAATGCAGAGGCACAAACTTTACAATCTCAACTTATTGCTGACATGATTGATAGTGCACAAGGAATCGTGAGTCATGATTTTAATAATGACGGAAATATAGAATTCGTTGTTACGCAATTTAGCCAAGACAGAGTTATACTATTAACTGAAAATAATGGTCAATATGAAGAAAGAGAACTATTATCACTCGATGGCCCGATTCGCGTAGGAGTCGGTGATTTTAATCTTGATGGACGTGACGATATTCTAGTGATAAGCCAAACTCAAGCAGGAATAAGAATCTTAAAGAACAATGGTGATTTAGATTTCAGTCTTCAAACAATAAATGTTTTTGATTTTGAAAGAGGTAGATCGTTTGTTTTGGAAGATCTTGATAATGATGGCGATTTAGATTTAGTGATTGCAAGCCCAATTAGAGATAGAATTTCTTTATTTGAAATGACGAGTCCTGATTTCTTTAGCTATGAGGTTACAGATATTGATACAAATCTTGATAATGTTGGCGAAGTTTCCCTTGGAGACTTTGATGGAGATGGTGATTCAGATATCTTAGCGGTTGCTCGATTCGGTGGTAACGTTAATATTTATCTCAATTCCGATGGAGAATTCAATACTTTTCTACCTATAGATTCAAAACCCTCACCAGTAGGATCTACCACTGGGGATTATAATAATGATGGCATGGTAGATTTTGCGATTACTGACTTTTTGGGCGCTGTCCTTCTTTATATAAATGAAGGAAACAATATTTTCAATGAGCTACAAATTGATGTAGATATACCTGAATCGACGTCCATTGAAAGTTTTGATTTTGACCTAGATGGAGATCTTGACCTAGCTGTTGTATTTGAAGATGGATTGGCTATATTTGAAAACACAGACCCTCAAGAACTTACGTTTATGAGAGACGACTTTTTTGTCGAGGGAGGCCTTAGCGATATCCATATTTTTGACTACAAAAATGATGGTGATTTAGACATTGCCGCCAGTTCTGCATCTCTTGATGCTGTCTTTGTTTTTGAAAATGATATCCTATCATCTACATTTACCATCCGACAAGATTCTGACATAAAAGTCTATCCAAATCCCGCCGTTAATGAAATTAATATTGAAGTCAGTGATGATCGCAAGTACATCACTAAATTATTTAGTCTTGACGGACAGCTTATAAATCATGATGTAAATACTCTGAAAATAAACGTTCAGTCATTACCGGCACAAACGTATATTCTGGAAATCACAGAAACTACATCAGGTGAAAGAAGATTCGAAAAACTTATGATTGGCAATTAATCTAATTTGCAAGTTTCATTTTCGAAATCCATTCGTTACATATCACAGATCAAGCCACCTAAGCGTCAGCGTCATTGTTGTGTACTTTTATTTGGGTGGTTAGTGTAACTTTTTCTCTAGCCAGATAATGCTATTTTCTCTAGGTTTAGTGTGTTCAATCGTCAAGATTTCGAAAGCTCTTTTCATAGCAAACTTTTGCATGGCTTTCAGTCTGAATTGAGTTTTCATTTTTATCGATGTGTATCCCTTTTGTTTTGCCCAGTCATCCTGAGCATCTGCTAATTTATCAGCTACTCCTAATCTTCGATACGAAGGCAGGACTCCACCCATCCAACTATAAAACGATCCATCAGCCTCTCTCTGATAACCAACTTTAAAACCGACAAGGTGGCTTCCTTTACTTGCTACTAAAATTAGAGAAGGGATGTTCTTTAATCTTAAATTATATTCTTCGACACCATACGGGTCGACTAATTCAGGGATTTTAGCTGACAAGGTGACAAGCTCATCTGGACTTCCTTCTCTGACCGAAATAACCGATTCTTGTTTACTTACAGGATAAGGATAATCGATACTGCTTAAGGCTAGGCCTTGTGCATGGACTGACCAATCTCTTTCTAATCTTCGCTTCGCTTTCAAGGCTTCTTCCACTTCGAGAATATCTAACTTTCCTAAAGATACATTGATACACATACCCACGACCAATCTCACCATTCCTCTCAAAAACCGATTAGCGCTAATCGTAAAATGAAGTGTGTCCTCAGAGATCCACCTCCACTCACTTTTATAGATTTGGCATATCGTGGTTTTTACATCTGTCTTCTTTTTACAAAAGGTGAAAAAGTCATTGTACTTTAATAATAATGAAGCGGCTTTATTTAATTCTTCTACATTCAATTTATGAATCATCGGGTAGGCAAAAGCGAATTCAGCATTGAAACTATCCTTATCGCCTTTGATAAAATAATCATAGGTCCTTCTATTTGCATCAAATCTAGAATGAGACTGAATACTGACTGGCAAGATCTCATGAATCGTGATATCCTTAGACATGATGTGATTCAGCTTAAATAACAAATCAAAATCTAAAGGATTATCTAAATCAAAGTGAGCGATATAGTTTCGTGCGTGTACTCCAGAGTCTGTCCTACCACAACCAATAATGTGAATCTTCTTTCTAAAGAGTAATTCGAAAGCATCTTCGATTTCTTCTTGGACTGTATGTGCATTTGACTGTCTTTGCCAACCACTAAAATTTGTCCCTTTATAAGACAATCGCATGAAGTATCTCTGCTTCATAAATGAAGATAACTGTAAGAAAAGAAAGCTTTAAGAGAATTGAGTTTTAGGCTACTTTAAGTCTTGCCAGTTTGGAATGACTTAACTTATCCATAGCATAAGGCTTATCAATGATTAACTCAAGAACATCTTTTTCTGAAGGTAATTCAAACATGGCATCTGTCAAGATTGCTTCACAAATCGACCGCAAGCCTCTGGCTCCCAGTTTAAACTCTAAAGCTTTTTCGGCGATATAATCGTAAGCGTCTTCTTTAATTTCAAGTTTGATTCCTTCTAACTCAAAGAGTTTAGTGTATTGTTTAATTAAAGCATTTTTGGGCTCTGTCAAGATTCTTTTTAAAGTCTCCTTGTCCAATGGCTCGAGATATGTCAACACTGGTAATCTCCCAATTAATTCAGGAATCAAACCGAATGACTTAATATCTTGATGATTGATATATTGGTAAATATTTTCCTTATCCACATTTTCAACACCCTCTTTCTTAAATCCAATGACCTGAGTATTTAGTCTCCTAGCGATAATTTTTTCTAAGCCATCAAATGCACCTCCACAGATAAACAAGATATTACTTGTATTAATTTTAATCAGCTTTTGCTCGGGATGTTTTCGACCTCCTTGCGGTGGAACATTGACCTCAGTCCCTTCCAACATTTTAAGCATGGCTTGTTGGACTCCTTCACCAGAAACATCTCTAGTAATGGAAGGATTATCATTTTTGCGCGCTATTTTATCAATTTCATCTATATATACGATTCCCCTTTCAGCAGCATCAACATCAAAATCACAAGCTTGCAATAGCCTAGACAACATACTCTCGACATCTTCTCCGACATAGCCTGCTTCAGTAAAAACTGTAGCATCGACAATCGTAAATGGCACTTCCAAAAATCTTGCGATTGTCTTAGCTAAAAGAGTTTTACCAGTTCCAGTCTGTCCGACAAACAAGATATTAGATTTTTCGATCTCTATTTCACCCAAAGTCTCTTGTCTTAATCTTTTGTAGTGATTATAAACAGCAACAGCTAGATACTTTTTAGCTTCATGTTGACCAATAATATAATCATCCAAATAAGTCTTGATCTGCTTAGGTGTCGTATGTTCTGGCAGTTTAAACTTAGTCTTTGAAGTCGTCTTATTATCAGAGTGCTTTAACTCTTCGAGGACGATTTCATGAGCCTGCTCAATACAAATTTCGCAAATATGTCCCTGAATGCCAGCAATGAGAATCAGCGCTTCACTTTTATCTCTTCCACAAAATGAACACTTTGGACTAGTCGTTTTTGACGTTGACATTGAGTCTTGTTTAGTTATATAATTCTAAGATACAGGATATTATTGATTATGCTTTTTCCGCTCGTTGAGTCTTACGTAACAAGACCTCATCTACTAAACCGT
>ENA-ORXT01004556-ORXT01004556.1-marine-metagenome-genome-assembly--contig:-NODE-4556-length-14231-cov-11.461778_pt1 | contig 14231 bp, 13 predicted proteins | sample MGYA00237868_ERZ511482 | MGnify/ENA metagenome assembly ERZ511482 | reverse complement strand
CCCCCCTCCTCCCCTTCGGCGTCGTTACCCCCCCCCTCTCGGCGTCGTTCTGTCTGGCCCCCCGGCGTGGTTGCCACCCCACTCCCGGCGTCGTTGCCGTCCCGCCCTTTGCTTGGTTGCCGCCACGACCCCGGCGTCGTAGCGCCCCCCCCCCCAGCGTTGTTGCTGCCTCCCCGTTTTGTCGCCGCCATCGTTGTGATGGCCAGAAGAGACAAGAATAAAAAAAGAAATATAAAAACCTCATTTGCATGGCTCTGACAGGGCTATTTTCTTTTTTTTCCTTTCTTACCCATGGACAGGACCCTTTTTCCTGCCATGACATGGTGCTCGTGAAAACTCCGCCACCAGCCACCTCTGTCGACCACGCCATGCAAAGCGTTTCTCGCCCAAGTCGGGGCAGAGACTATGCCGTGGGCCGCTCCGGGGGACCAAATAAAAACAGACTGACGGCCGTGTCCCCTCATGTGGCGCACCTCTGATGACCCACCGGAGACAGTCGGAGTTGCGTGGCTTGACGCAGGCTCGGTGCGAACAGGCGCTTCGAAGAGAGGCACGTTGTGCAAGGCCCTGTCACAACAACCGCAAGCGCTTCGTGTCGACATGGCAACAGATCCAAGGCTGGACCAGACTTTATAAGCTTGCAGAGATACAAGAATTCCCTGGAAATTCTTTTGTGTCAGCCACTCGAGCCAGAAGGCGCAGCACTTGTGGTCCTGTTTTTTTGGATCCCGTGAAGACTGCTTCGCTGTCATTCAAGAACCGTCTGCTGTGATTGGCCCAACTGACGGTATGTTTGCTCAGACCTCTCTGACGCTGGTGTCAGAAGGCAGTTTTGGGTCAGTTTTGCTGGGTCGGTCTGCGCACCTCACCGCAAATCCTCATGTCAAGTCCGACGAGACAAGCTTTGTTCTGAGATGTGGTTCGCTCATGAAGCGCGGCTGGAACTGCAAGAAAGAGTGGGTGTGACAGATGAGCGTGCCACTCCCAGAAGGTCAATGTGCGGCCGTCAAATATTGAGGACCGGACTCTTTCCGCCCTCTGCTGGCAGAGCTGTGACAGTTTCCTGCGGTCACGGTCATTCCTGTCGCAGAAGCAGTTCTCGGAAAAGTTCCTCCGCTGCCGCGACTCTCCAAATCGTGGGATCAGCAATATCCAGCTTTTTTGGCCCCGGGATCCCGGAAAAAGCCGGATCCGGTGGCCTTGAAGTCCATTTCGGTCGGAAACAGAGGCCGTTCGACTGATCCAGCGGCTCGCAGGAGCGGGCCAAACAGCAAGCATCATTCCAAGCCACCTGAGGCCTTGTCTAGACGGCGGGCCGTCGTGCACGTGATTGGGCATAAACTGCAACACAATTCCGGGAAACTGGCGTGAAACGAGCACTGCTGTCTTCACGGCAACACGGCATGCATGAACGCGACGTGCTAAAAAATCGGCTGCCAAAATGAGTAGATCAGATCACGCTCGCATAGGCAGAAACTCACCGTGGGGAAGGCAGCACTTCGACCAATCAGAAGTGCGGAAAAGATCGCAACTGGAGGCTCAAGTTGACTTTCGAGCACGTTCACGTGCGCGAGGTATAAAAAAATATCTCGTACACGTGAACGTGTTCGGCCCAAGAGGGACGAAATGGCACATTTTGGCTCGTAACTTCTTCGTGTGCCATAATATCCGATGCGTCCGCGAAGGACGAATATGGCGCGCGTGATTCGCGTATGATTGAAGCTGTGCGTTCTGATTGGCTAGCACTTGTCTGTTTACGCCATGCACGCGCCGTCTAGACAAGGCCTGAGTGCTAGGTTTTTTGTGGAACGACTGTCATTCGGAATATGTCGCAGAATATTCGTCGATGATTGTCCATTGAAGAAAAAAATACCACCTATAGAAAGCTCTGGACGCCACAATGACAATATCCCAAGCTGCTCGGGCAGCATGATGTCGGATGTAGTCGTTCTGTTTGCAATTACAGTTGCCGCGGATATTGAATATTCATGCTTACAACCCCTGTGGTCAACTCCCAGCAGATGTTTCCGCACGTTGCACCCCAAGGCACCGCAGCGACACAGCTGCTTCGTTTCGAGGTCTATGAGGGCCGACGGCGGCACGGCCTGCGCCTCGACGAGGTGCGCACCCCCAAGCCGGACACCATCGACATCATTGATGTCTACGATGCCAAGGTGCCGGCGCAGGAGGGCGTGGACTCAGCGCTGAAAATTAACGCAAGCGTCTCCTTCGTTATGAGATCGACCAAGAAGGAGCGGTAGTCGCTATTAAGCTCAGATGACGTGACCCAGTCCCTGCACGACGTGCCTTCTCCCCTGAAGCTCGCGGAGGTGTGCCACGCACTGTCGTCTGAGGCGCAGTCCGATATACTTGGTCGTGGTGGCTCTCAGGGCGGCGGCCGCAGCAGCACGCAGGACCATGAACTGGACTTCCAGGCGGTTGGGACTGCACTGAAAAGATCTACGGTGACGAGAGAGCAGCGTGATCTGGCGCCGCCGCCGGCATCATGCAATTTTTGAATGTCCACTCGTGCGACAAGATCTTCCAGCTCTCTGAGGCAGAGTCTCAGAAAGCGCTTCCCACCAGTGCCCCTTCGATGGCAATTCCTTTGACAGGGGCAGTAAGATTGGCGATGGACAATGCACCATCGCCTTCCTCAAGGCCACCAACCGCGAGATTGACCACAGCGAATGTTGGCAAGACCGTCGCGCCGCCTCCCTCTTCAACGAGACCCCATGCTGCTGCAACCCCCCCCTCTGCTGCAGCCCCCCCCCCCGCGTCCACCAAGAATGCCGTGGCTGGCAGAGGTGAGCGCCAAGTCTCGGATGACGCGGCTCCATCGGGCTCTTAGTACTACACGGCGTCTGGTTCAGGGGGTGATGCGGCCGGCGGTGTGGCCGGGCGCTCTGCCTTTGCTGTTGTTGTTGAGCCTCCTGCCGCTCGTGCAGCAAGGGAAGCAGAAGATGCCTGCCAAAGTGTCTCTTGTCCCCCTGCAGTGCCTCCTGAGTATCGAAGCAGAGAAAATTTTATCAGCGCTCATGGCGATACCACTGAGATGCTGCTCTTCTGAACGGTCATTTCGTCGGCGCCTACAACTGCGACCTACAATTCGCACAACAGCATACTCGTGATACTGCTTGGAAGCAAGATGGCTTCTTTGCGGCGGAATATCGCGAGGAGGTTGGTCTGGTGCCGAAGTTCATGAAGGACGTGGACGATCCGCTCTCTTCTCAGTTGCTCTCGACGACTTTGTCAGCAGCGTCCATGCGAGATTGGGGTGTCTCATTGCCCTCAACGACCATGTTTCGCGGGGCTGGCAGCCGTCGCTGTCGGTACGGCAGCGTCAGGGGTCAGGCTGCCATGTAAGAGAAGGCGGGGGTGGGGGGGTGGAATGTTTAAGTTGGGAAGAAGATCGCTACAGAAAGGGCTTTAGGAGGTGAATAGAAACGAAAGAGCAGGAAGGTAAACCGCGGAGAAGAAGCTCGGCCCAACCGGCTCGCCGACAGACGGGGCGCTGGAGCCCAAAAGGGGGGACCTGTTACCGCCGCCAAGGTCGCGAGCGGACTGGGTCAGGCGCCCCCGTGCACGCGTTAAAGTTTTTTGGGAGACAGTTTTGGGCTGGCGCATCCTCGGAGCGCCGCGGCCCTGCGCATCGCGCGCAGTCGCAAGCCGGTGGCGCCACGGCGAAGCAGCGGGGCTTTAACCGTCCTGGCATCGCCTTGTGCACCGCAGAGAGTAAATCAGCTTCGCAGATGACCCAGCGGCCAACCCCGCGACAGCAACCGCAGTGCGGGCCTTGTTGAGCCGCCAGGCTTTACGGCCAAGGCTGACCCCGCGGGAGTACTTGCGTGATAGAAAATTTGAGGGGCCCCGGAGGACAGAGTGTCAAGGGGGCGGCGAGTTTGAAGAGGCGATCGACCGGTATGGTGGGTCTGTCGGGATTTGCCCTGGGCCGTGCCCATATAGGGGTGACGGCGTTGTGCCGGTGGGCACCCCGGGGAAAATAAAACGCGTGTTCCTCATCAGATTTTGGGCAGCGCTCGCGCTGGCACGCCTGAGGTCACTTGTCTGCTCAACCCCCGTGCGAGACTTCACCCACGGGCGTGGGCGCGAGTGCACCCAAGGCGGGACCGGAACCCCCCCCCCGGGACGGACAGGGGACCTGTGGCCTCTGCTGCTCAGCGGCATGGCGGCGGTGCATCCCGACTCGTACCCCTCCCGGGGCCAAAAGAGATGGACGGCGAGTCGTCCCGGGGCCTGCTTCTTCGGTTTGACAAGCTCGACGAGAACTACCGGACGTGGGCCACGTATTGCAAGGCTTGCCTCAAGAACCGCGGCGTTTAGTCGCCGGTGGTGGAGCCGCGCCCGCTCGTCACGCCGGCCCCGGTGCGAGATGCGGCGACGGTGGCCGCGACCGCGAGAGCTGACGAGCAGACCAAGGCGGCGTCCGCTTGAGACCGGAAGAACGAGGTGGCCTTGTCGAATATTACGCTGGTCGTCAAGCCACTTTTGTTGAACCTTGTGGAGGACTGCCTCAACGCCGCGGAAGCGTGGGACAACCTCTGCGTCCTCTTTGAGGACGACACGACCTCCTGCCGGGCTGAGATGAAACAGGAGCTGGAGGTCCTCAAGGTAGGCGGCGGGAAGACGATCATCACGCTTGTTGGGCAGGCCAAGGTCCTACGCAACTCCCTTGCAACGGCGGGTTTTGTGGTGAGTGAGCATTCCATGGTCCTCCACGTGTTGCGGGGCCTGCCGGCCGGCTACTGCATGATCAAGATGGTGCTGCAAAACCTGCCGGCGCCGCTCCGTCTACCCGCCGAGACGGCTAAGCTGCTCAATGTCGAGAAGCGAATTGACGACAACGAAGGCGGAGGGGCACCCGCGACGGGCCAGGCGTTCACGTCGGGCGCCAACCCCGGGCCGCCAATGAAGGGGAGGGGCAAGCAAACGTGTAGGTGCTTCTACTGCAAGAAGCCGGGGCACTGCATCAATGAGTGCCGGACCCGAAAGGCTGTCGACGCCAAGCCGGGTGGGGACAGGAACAAGGGACAAGTCACCGGGGGGGACCGTATGGGCTTTGCGGCACACGCCCCCCCTGGCGCGGACGTGGCTCGGTCCCTGGACAAAATCGCCAACGCATGGCTTGTTGACTTCGGGGCCACCAACCACATGGCGACTGGTCGCGGGGCGTACGTGCTGGGCGAGGAGAAGCACGGGCCGGGCATCACCCTTGCGTCTGGGGGCACGGCGGCGGTGGTGGAGGAGGGAACGGCCGCGATCAAGATGAACGGGGGCAACCAGGCGAAGACGATCACCTTGGAAAACGCCCTGTGTGTTCGCGAGCTGCAGAAGAACCTGCTATCCGTGGCGACGGTTGACAAGATGGGAGGCGCAGTCACCTTCCTCGGCGGCCGGCTCTATCTCTTCAAGATGCGGACATTGTCCGCAGAGCGGGCGTGCTCGCACGGGCGGGTGCGATAGGCACGCTGAACCTGCGCGGGCAATACATGCTCGGCAGTGGGGGGCAGCTCACCCGAGGCAATGGTTTTCACGGTGGTTGTGCCGGGGGTACCGGTGGTCTGGCACCGCCGGTTTTATTACCTGGGCTTCAAGAACCTGGCCAAGGCGGCCAAGATTGTGCGGGGGCTACCACCGTCGGAGGTGGTCCCAGATCGGGTGGTGGGGGACATATGCCACCCCTGCGCACAGGGCAAGCTGACCAGGGCGCCGCACACGGCGTATACCACCACTGCCCCCTGCATGACCCTCATGCACTCGGACACCAGCGGGCCCTTCACCCTCTCGTTGGGGGGGGCGCTCGTCTTCGTCACACTCCTTGACGACAAGACCAAGCTGCTGTTGGCCGTCCCCATCGAGGCCCAGAGCCGCGTCGGCGCGGTCCTGCGGGCGAAGATCCCCATGCCGAAGCGGATTTGCGGCGACAAGGCCAAGCTGATCAGGTTCAGCGGGACAAAGGAGTACGTGACCAGAGAGATGCCCGACTGGTACTCGTCGGCGGGAATCGACTACGAGGTGACCCCGCCGTACTCGTCGCAGAGTAACGGGGCGGCCGAGCGGGTCAACCCAACACTCAAGGAGATGGTCCGGTCCGCGTTGGCGGATGCGGGCATGGGGCAGGAGCTCTGGGCGGAGGCGCTGGCGGCCGCCGTCTACGTGCGCAGTCGGTCGCCCCATGCGGGGTGCGAGCTGACGCCCCGGGAGGACTTCACCGGCGAAAAGTCGGACGTGTCGGGATTCCGCGTGTAGGGCTCCAAGGCCTACGCCCTGCAGCCAGACAAGCTGCAGCCCGGGATGAGCCCCAAGACCATGGAAGGGTACATGGTTGGGTACGGGGCGGGGGGCTTGGGCTACCGGGTAATGAACCCGATCAACAACACTGTTGTGGTGCGGCGGGACGTCGCCATCGACGAGACTGGCGGGATGGCCAAGACGGGCCAGCCGCCCAAGGGCGTGCACTGGCACGAGGGGGTCGAGGCACCGGGCGAAGGTCGCGAGCCTGCGGCTGGGGGCACCCCTGCCCCCACACCGGGGACGTCCCCGGCACTCACCCCGTCCTCCTCGGGCACTGGCCCGACCACCGTGGGGGTGGCCCCCATTGAGGACGCCATTAAGGCGCCCCGATGAATGGCCCTCCCTCCCTCCGACGACGAGTCGGGGAGCGAGGAGGAGGAGTTGAGGCGCTACCCGGTGAGGAACCGGGTGCCCCCCCGGCACTAGGGGGGCGGCGCCAACGCGGCAACCACGACCACCGCGGCTGGAGGGGGCAACGGGGTCCTCCGCGACCAGCTTTCCCCGCCGCCCAAGGACGTGCAGGAGGCGCGAGCGCGGCCGGACTGGCCGAAATGGAAGGCGGCACTGGAGGTGGTGGAGGCGTCGATGACCCGCAACAAGGTGTGGCGCGTGGCCGACAAGCCGAGCGGGCACCGGGCGTTGCGGACGAAGGTCATCCTGGACTACAAGTTCAAGCAGGACGGGATGCTGGACCGGTACAAGGCGCGGTTGGTCGCGCTGGGCTGCGGGCAGCGTCCCGGGAGGGACTACCACGAGACGTGGGCGCCGGTCCCCTCGGCACCCACCACGCGTGCCTTGCTGGCTACGGCGGCAGCGCGTGGATGGCACGCCCACCACGTGGACGTGCGGACGGCGTACCTGAACGCGTCGATGGACGTGGACGTCTACTTGATCATCCCCGACGGGTTCACCGTTGCTGGCAAGGAGGGCATCATGCTCAAGGCAATGTACGGGACCAAGCAGGCCGGGCGCCTGTGGCGGACGCACTTGCACAACGCCCTCACGGGGATGGGGGCTGTCCAGTCGGACGCTGACCCCTGCGTCTACCACATAATGGTGGACGGGCACAAGGTCATCGTGGAGGTGCACGTCGATGACATCGTCGCGGCGGGCAAGAACTTGGAGGCGGTACTGAAGGTCAAGGCCATGATCGGGCAGGTCTTCGACATCCGCGACCTCGGGGAGGCAAGCGACTACTTGGGCATGCAAGTCAAGTGGGACAGGAAGGCGGGCACCGTCTCTCTCAGCAACCCGCGCCACACCGCGGGGATCCTGGCGGACTTCGGCATGGAGGACTGCAAGCCCAACGTGACACCGATGGTGCACGGGCTGGTGCTCGGCGACGGCGAGCGGTTGGAGGAGCCCAACCGGTACGCCGAGCTGGTGGGCTCGCTGCTCTTCTTGGCCAACCAGACCCGGCCTGACATTGCTTTTGCCGTGGGCCGGCTGGCGAGGCGGATGGCCATCCCCACGGAGGGGGACATGGCGGCCCCCAAAGGGGTGGTACGTTACCTCAAGGGCACCAAGGACATGGGCTTGGTCTACGGGAAGGCCGAGAGGCTGACTGGGTGGGCAGATTCGGACTGGGCGGGCCACGTGGGCACGCGCAAGTCTACTACTGGGTTTGTGTTCACCCTGCATGGTGGGCCCATCTCCTGGCGCAGCCGTCTACAAGGCTTGGTCACCTCCTCTACCATGGAGGCTGAGTACGTGGCGGCGTCAGCAGGCGTCAAGGACAGCCTGTAGCTGCGGCGGCTGGTCGGGTTTATGGGGGAGGACTCCAGCCCGGTCACTCTCAAGGAAGACAACCAGGCCTCCTTGGCCTTGGCGACCAACGGGGCCTTCTCGGCCAAGAGCAAGCACGTGGACGTACGGTGCCACCTGGTGCGGGATAACGTGACGCGGGGCGAGGTCTTCCTGGAGTACGCGCCGACGGAGGAGATGCTGGCAGATGGCTTTACCATGGCCCTGGAGGGGCCCGCCTTCCTCAAGTTCCGACAGGGGCTGGGGGTGCGGGTGGTTTGTGAGTAGAGGGCACGGCTCACGGGCTGTGTGCCCGTGTGACGTAGGTGTGCCTAGGCCGTGGGGGGGTGTTGAGCCGGCAGGCTTTACGGCCTCGGCTAACCCTGCGGTGGTACTTGCGTGGGAGTAGATTTGGGTGGCCTCTTAGACAGCGTGTGTAGGGGGCGGTGAGTTTAGCAGGGCGATCGACCGGTACGGTCGGTCGGTCGGGATTTACCCTGGGCCGTGCCCATATAGGGGCGACGGCGTGGTGCCGGTGGGCACTCGGGGGGAAAAACCAACGCGTGTTTCTCATCAGGGGCTGCGGCGCGCGGGGGCGCGGCGGGTGCGGCCAAAGGGACGCGCCGCGTGGAGGCGTGGAGACGAGCGCGCCGCGATACGGCGCGGCGGGGGAGGCGGAGCGCGGTCTGGCGTCACGTCTTGCCCCTTTGGGCGCGGTCTGGCATCACGTGTTGCCCCTTTGGGGCATGCCCCAGTGGGTTCGCCTCGGCCCCGGCAAGCGCGGCTTACAAAGGCAAGCCAAATGATTGGACACGGATGGTCCAAGTAATGGGACCCCCGGCGATTCATTGGCTGGCTGACACGACACGACCGGGGACGAAATTGGGTCACTGGGGGTCATGGGGGGGGAGCCGCGTGGCGGCTGCCGCCACGTCGGCACTACGTGGCGCACGGGCACGCAGGCACGGGATGAGTGGGCTCGGGTGCGACGGCGCGGGGGAGCACGCGGGGAGGGCGTGCGTCGGACCAGGCGCGGGAGCGCGGGGGAGCACGTGGGGAGAGCGTGCGGGGGCACGGGAGTGCCCGGACGGGGAGCTGTGTGCGCCGGCGGGGGCTGGCGCGCTGGGGGCAGGTGCGAGCAGCGCCGGTATAAGAGGGGCGTAAGGAGGGGCGAGGTAGCCCAAAACGCTCGGTAGAGACTTTGGCTTCCCACTCCGACCAGCTGACGAGCGGGGGCGGACGTATGTCGTTGCGACGGTGTGCGCGCGGTGGCTACTTCTCTCAGGCATCCAACAGGTTATGGGCCCAGGTTCCTGTGGTGGTCTTTACGGGTGTTTTTTTGGGGCTGGGCGCTTCCGGGGGGGGGAGACGCGGCGGTCAGGTCGCTGGGCGCGCGGGGAGCGCATCTCCTCGTGAGGCGCGTGCGCGGCTGTCAAGCTGCGGGGCTCGGGGGGGGGCGTCTTCTATTCGGGCGACAAGGACGCGGCGGTCAAGTCGCGGCGCTCGGTGGACAAGACAAACCGGGCGGCAATAAGGGCGGGGATGGGGTTCCCCGGGTACCCAAGCTCGACGTTGACACCTCTCCTGGGCTACGGAGATGGAGAACGTCATGAGGTACAAGCGGTACTGGAGCGCCTTCAACCCGCTTGAAAGCGGCGCGAGCTCGTTGTCGGCAACGGCCGACGGGGGGGGCACCCCGGCCAGCACGGTCGAGGCGGCCTTGCACAAGGAGGAGATGGCCCGGTCCTTGATTTCTCTCATTGTCCGGCAGCATCATTACGCCTCGCTCCACGGCTGCAAGACGGCGCGCGAGCGGTGGGAGTCGCTGGCGGCGGAGTTCCGCTCGCAGGGGCCCGCGCGGGAGATGATCTTGCGGACGGAGCTGAAGCAAGTGCGGATGAAGGGGAACGAGAACGTGGTCCAATACTTCAACCGCAGCAAGCTGATCGTTTGGGAGCTGGGAGTGCTGGGAGTCGAGGTCGCGGACCGCCAGCACCTGACCGCGCTGCTGCACGGGCTGGGGCCCAAACTCAAGCTGCGAGGGACGATCATCGCGTCGCAGCGCGCCATGACGGTCGCGCTCGCGTTGGAGGAACTGCTTACGGCCGAGTCGGAGATGTGACTTGAGGCCGGCACACGCAAGGAGACGTCTGGCGCGGCCATGGCGGCGACGGACGGTGGGGGGCGCTGGGGCTCCCAGGAGCGCTTGTGCTTCAAGTGCAACAAGCCGGGGCACATCAAGCGCAACTGCCCCGAGTGGGACAAGGGGCGTAAGCACAATGGCGAGAAGCGCGCTGTCGCTATGCTCGCTTGTGCTCTTCCTGCGGATGCGGGGGAAATGGCTGTGCCCAGTCCAGCCACGGAGGCCGTCGCCACGTCAGCTTTCCGTGCTGACGGGGGACCTGGGGACTTTGGCGGCGCGCGTCGCTGGATTGTCGACAGCGGTGCCTCGCACCATACGACGGGCGAGGACACTGTGCTGAAAAACCTGGGGCCTTGTGACCCCGTGCACGTTGCGCTCGCCGACGGTGGTAAGCGAATGGCGACCAAGATGGGGACGGCCGTGATTCAGGGAATGGCCGGCTCCAAGGGCATGGACGGTCTATCCGGGGTGGAGGACGCGGACCTTGGGGCGGAGGACGGGGCGGACGACGGGCGGCGCTCGGCGACCCAGACGGGCGCCGAGGCAAGCACTGTCAACCCCGTCGACCCCATTGCCTCAAACGCGATTGAGGGCGCCGTGGACGCTGCGCGGCGGCTGTGCCAACAGCCGAGCGGGAGCGACGAGCCCGAGTCAGACGGCGGGCCGGATTCCGCCGAGCACTCGGCCGGTAGCGAAGGGACGGACGCGCCCACGGGCGGCGCGGAGCCGGGGGGGCCACTTCCCTCCCGAAGCAGTGTGTGGTCTCTGCGGGTGCGCTCGACGCCAACAGCCCGCGCCGACATGGCTGTCAGCGCGGGAGAGGCGTACGCGGCGGTGTCGGTTAATCCCGACAAGATGCTCATCCACCAGGCCCGGCGGGAGCCGGACTGGGTGCAGTTCAACATGGCCGTAAAGGCGGAGGTCGACTCCCTGTGGCGGAATGGCACCTCGGAGCTAGTGGACCTGCCGCCAAGGGCCAAGTTCACGGGCACACAGATGTTGTGTGAGCGGAAGCGCGGCGCCGACGGCGCCGTGAGTCGCCACAAGGCGCGCTACGTCGCACGGGGCGACACGCAGGTCTACCTCGTCGACTACAGCGAGGTACGTGCGCCTGTCGCGCCCCACGCCACCTTGCGGGCGGTGCTGGCCGCGGCGGCCGGCAACGGGTGGGCGCTGTGCCAGCTGGATAGGGAGACTGCTTTCCTCAACGGCGTCGTGGAGGAGGATGTGTACGACCGCGAGCCGACGGGGTACGAGCGCGGCGGGCGTGGCCGGGTGTGCCGCCTACTCAAGGCGCTGTACGGCCTCAAGCAGGCGTCGCGCGCATGGTACAAAAAGCTGACCTCGGTGTTGCGGTCGGCTGGGATGCGGGCCACTGAGGCTGAACCGTGTATGTTCTTTGGGACCTTTGCGGGGATTTTGGTCTTTGTCCTCGTGTCCGTGGACGACCTGCTGGTGGCCGGCGCCTCGGACAAGGCGGTCGACATGTGTAAGCACGTGTTGACCGGGACCTTCACTGTGCGCGACATGGGCGTGCCGACGTATTTCCTCTGCATGCACATATGGCACAACCGGGAGAAGGGGCTGCTGTCCCTTGGGCAGCGGCAGTACGTCACGATCATCCTGGAGCGGTTTGGCTTGGCGGATAGCAACCCGGTGCGCCTGCCGATGGGGGCAGGTGTGGTGATGCAGCGGGAGGGGACCCTGCTAGAGCCGTCGATGGCCACCAAGTACCAAGAGGCGGTGGGCTCACTTCTGTACCTGGCGACGTGCACGCAGCCGGACATCAGCTTTGCTGTGGGCAAGCTGTCCCGCAACGTAAGCGCGCCGACCCAGGCGCACTGGGCGGCGGCCAAGGCCGTCATGCGCTACCTCAAAGGTACGCGCGACTGGCGTATCACCTATGGCACCAAGCGCCCGCTGGTCGGGTACAGCGACGCCGACTACGCCGGCAACATCGACACGCGGCGCTCGACTACGGGGCAAGCTTTCCTCTGGGGGGGTGGAGCCATCTCCTGGGGGAGCAAGATCCAGACGACGGTGGCTGCCTTCGCGACGGAGGCAGAGTACGTGGCGGCAGCGATGGCCGCTAAGGAGGCCATCTGGCTGCAGCGGCTGGTGCGTGAGCTGGGCGGGGACGACGAGCCCGTCGTCATGCTTTGCGACAGCCAGGGGGCTATCGCGCTCATGTGCAACCCGACGAGCTCTAACCGCACCAGGCACATTGAAGTCGCGCACAACTTCGTGCGCGAGTGCGTGGACGGGGGGGCCCTTGAGGTCGAGGCCGTCGGGACGGCGGACATGGTGGCGGACTGCCTGACCAAGTACCTGCCGACGGCGGCATTCAAGAAGTGCCGGACGGCACTGGGGATGACGGACGGGGAAGCCGGCACTGCTCTGGTGAGAGTCTTGGCGCCACCGCCGGACGGCGGCCGCACGCAAGGCGGGGACGGGGCGCCCGGCCCGCGGCCGGCCACACCTGACGTAGGGGCTTCTATGCCCGCCACGACTGCCGCTTCGGCTTAGGTGCGGCGGAGCCCCGCGTGAAACTGCATGAGCAATGCAGTGGCACGCGGGGGGGAGGCCGCGTGGGGACGCGGCTGGGGCTGCGGCGCGCGGGGGCGCGGCGGGTGCGGCCAAAGGGACGCGCCGCGAGGAGGCGCGGAGACAATCGCGCCGCGATGCGGCGCGGCGGGGGAGGCGGAGCGCGGTCTGGCGTCACGCCTTGCCCCTTTGTGCGCGGTCTGGCGTCACGCTTTGCCCCTTTGGGGCATGCCCCAGTGGGTTCGCCTCTGCCCCGGCAATCGTGGCTTACGGGGGCAAGCCAATTGATTGGTCACGGATGGTCCAAGAAATGGGATCCCGGCGATTCATTGGCTGGCTGACACGACACGACCAGGGACGGATTTGAGCCACTGGGGGGGGAAGCCGCCTGGCGGCTACCGCCATATCGGCACTACGTGGCGCACGGGCACGCGGGCACGGGATGAGCCGGCTCGGGTGCGACGGCGCGGGGGGGGGAGCACGCGGGGAGGGCGTGCGTCGGACCAGGCTCGGGAGCGCGGGGGAGCACGTGGGGAGAGCGTGCGGGGGCACGGGGGTGCCCGGACGGGGAGCTCTGTGCGCCGGCGGGGGCTGGTGCGCTGGGGGCAGGTGCGAGCAGCGCCGGTACAACAGGGGCGTAAGGAGGGGCGAGGTAGCCCAAAACGCTCGGTAGAGACTTTGGCTCCCCACTCCGACCCGCTGACGAGCGGGGGCGGACGTATGTCGTTACGAAGGTGTGCGCGCGGTGGCTACCTCTCTCAGGGATCCAACAGGTTATGGGCCCAGGTCCCCGTGGTGGTCTTCATGGGTGTGCCTTGGGGCTGGGCACCCCCGGGGGGGGGGACGCGGCGGTCAAGTCGCGGGGCGCGCGGTAAGGGCATCTCCTCGCGAGGTGCGTGCGCGGCGTTTAAGCTGCGGGGCTTGGGGGGGGCGTCTTTCCTTCGGGCGACAAGGAAGCGGCGGTCAAGTCGCGGAGCTCGGTGGACAAGACAAACCGGGCGGCAAGATGGGCGGGGATGGGGTTCTCCGGGTACCGAAGCGCGACGTTGACCCCTACCTCTCCTGGGCTACGGAGATGGAGAACTTCATGAGTTTCAAGCGGTGCTGGAGCGCGATCAACCCGCGGGAGCTGACTTTAGAGTCGCCGGCCGACAGTTGTCATGAATACCACCGATTGTGCTTCCTCAGATAGCAAGACGCGAGACGGACATCGACGGCCGCGACACGACTGTGCCTGGTAGGTTTTTGCTACCTCTTTGACAGATGAACAAGCAACTCAGGGGCATTCTCCCAATGTGTTTTTTTCTTGCTTGGCGCTTGTTGGCGATTCTCTACTGCGAGATCGTTCCTCAAGAGCATGCAGGATTCGAGCCATCCCCAGAAAGCGAGTGGCCTGCCACACTACGAGTTGGTTGGCACAATTCCATGTCCCTTTGCCGACCCGCGGCGCGAGCGCCGCGACGCTTCGCCGCCGTCGCCGTCAGAC
>ENA-ORXT01004555-ORXT01004555.1-marine-metagenome-genome-assembly--contig:-NODE-4555-length-14233-cov-2.306019_pt1 | contig 14233 bp, 13 predicted proteins | sample MGYA00237868_ERZ511482 | MGnify/ENA metagenome assembly ERZ511482 | reverse complement strand
CTGGCCCACCCCAGGTCGCTTCTTGCAGATTAGGTCGATCCTTCCATTGGCGTAGATTATTGCGCGTAATACCGGCCATATTCATAAACCGAATGACCTTGAAATCCTTCATAAAATTCAGATAATCCGGATTAAAGATAATGTCATCGTAATGATCAGCAAATGCCCGATAGGATTTACCCTTGCATCGCTTAGCGCTAGTAACACGCTTGAACGGATTATCTTTACAAATGCCACCACTCATTAAGATCCGAATATTACGCACGTAATCTTTTGGGTCGCTCTTCATAATGTAGAGCGTGGCCGTAATGACTTTATTAGGCTTGGGTTCCAGGCGAATCAGATCCCTTCCGCGTAAGCGTTTGATCAGTTTTGCGCTGCCGCCATATTGCATGCGGCCCTTACCCTCATAGCGCACCGTATAAGTACCTCCGGGCAATGCATCGGCCGGGATAATATTGAGAAAACGTGTGCCTGCCTGTCCGCCGTTAAGGGCCTTGGGCCAACCGTTTTTGTCATAGTCAATTTTGCCTTTAGTTAACCAGGGACGTGCCTCTTCAAACGGCATGGCAAAGCGAAATAGATCCACAAACGGTAGGCTGGCGTCTACTTCGATGGCTTCATTAGTGTTGATTCCGAGAGATGAGTTTTGATTAGCTAGAGCAAATTGGATGACTCCTGTAAGCAGGAATAACTGTAAGCTAGTGACGACTAGCAAAACGATTTTTTTCATGACACATGCCTAATTATTAGGATTATTTGGCTGTAGAATTTTGGGGTGAGGCTACAACTTATGGCTTAGTAACATCATAGACTTAAACGTTCAATTGAGGCACGTTAAATAAAAATTAGGATTGATTTACTGTGCAGCTATATTTGAGTTCAGCTTGATCCGGCACTTCAAATCTGGGCTCCATAAAGTTAAACATCATATCCGTCACCTCAAAAGCATAAACCGCAGGGTCTTTCTCCTGATTTCGCTTGATAACACGTTGCTTACGAATATCACTCGGTGCTTCCAAATAATGGACTTCGGCGTTAATTCCCAATGCCTTAGCTTTATCGGCAAAGACCTCTCGTTGCTCTTTAGTCGTAAAGCCTAAATCTAATACCACATTTCCATCGAGTGCTAGAATTTGTTCGCTAACTTGCCAGATTTGATCATAACAACGCTGGACTCGCTCAATCATCCACTCATAATCAAGCGCGGTCATATCTTTTGAAAACAGCGTTTGCATCCAAGGGTCTATCGAAAAGCGAACCGCCCCGATTTCTTTACACTGAGATAGTGAATAAGTTGTTTTACCGGCACCTGTAGGGCCGGTTACTAAGATTATTCTTGCCATTTACCACCAAGCCACTTTTATGATTTATTGCGTAATTAACTACAGACAAAAACTAATTGCCCAAAGTATCTCTTAACCACGATTTAACAAAGGCAATCGTTGCGCCATTTGCGCTATGAACTTCCGAATGAGAACTGAACGGCAAATCAGAATAATAACAACTCAAGCCATCAACATTGCCATCCTCTCGCACATTCCACTTCTGATCATACAACTCACCACCAATCAGCAATGTCCGCTGGCTGCCACGTACTTCAAGTGCAAACTGAGTATTTGGGAAGATCACATCTTCTAAGTCATAAGAAGCGCTGCCATCTGACGGAGCATTGGGAAAGCTTGAGCAAGTTTGAGTCTGGTTTATTGTGAAACGCCCTCTCGGATCTCCACCAATAAAACTATTTTGGGCGTCATGCCCCACGTCATCCCAACCAAAAGATGACGCATCTAAATCGACTAAGGCGGTGACCGTAAGGGCTTCAACTTCGTTAATTGCAGCATGCGCCCAAACCGCACCGTGGCTGTGCGCTATGACAATACTTCGGGTGCCTTTAGCCTGGAGTTCATCCCGGGCAGATTCCATGTCGCCAACTAATTCTTGATAACCACCATAGTTACCAACCTTTAAGGCATCATCGATATAGTATTCAAATTCAACGCTGTACCCAGCTGAGCGCAGATCAGCAATAATGCCGGGGCCAGCGGTGATGTCTAAATAAGATCGTCCTGCATTGCCGTTGACTAGTCCCGTGTGGCCGCTAACGAAGAAAATCATTAGGTCAGGTGTGGAGTCATCGTCGCTGCCAGATCCGCCACCGCCACAGCCTGCAAGAACGAGTAGTGTCAGTAGCAAAGTAATGTTGTTTATAATTTTCATATTTAACGCTCCAACGCTTTGCACGCTTGAATGATACGTTTAAAGCTATCGTTTGCACACTTGACACTGTGCCTGGCACGGAGGTAGCCATGAACCAGCCCCTCTTCTCCAGTAAAATAAGCCTCGCCACCCGCCGCATTGATTTTTTCGCAATAAATGCGCGAATCATCGAGCAAAGGGTCACAAGCCGCGCCGAAGGTATAAGTCGTTGGCAATCCACTAAAATCAGAATCGCCCAATGGCGCGCACTTAGGGTTTTTCGAATAATCGATACCTCCGGTTACCAACTCCCGATAAAACTCAACATCCTCAGTGCTGAGCTCTGGCGCATTGGCATGTTCAACGTAAGACTGGCTGCTCAAATCATGCGTTAGTCCGGGATAAATCAGAACTTGCCCAATTGGTTTGACCGCAAACTCCCTTGTTGCATGCGCCACCGAGGCCGCTAAATTTCCCCCCGCGCTATCTCCAGCCAAAATTACGGGTATTAATCTGGATTCCGTTGTCACAAAATTAAACGCGGCAACCGCATCTTCATGTGCAGCCGGAAAAATATGTTTAGGTGCCAAACGATAATCAACCGATGTCACCACAAAGCCTGTCGCAGCGCAAAGTTCTGCGCACACATCATCGTGACTTTGCAGCCCTCCCACTAAAAAGCCACCTCCATGAAAATAGAGAATTTGGGCTTTAGGTTGGGAGCCTTCCAAATGATACTGACGAATAGGAATAGTGTGAGTCGTTGTTTCAATCCCACTGTTTGAAGTGACAACGCCCGGAGGGTGTGGAGCCCAAAACTGCTCGCACATCGTGTCATAGAGTTTCCTCTGCTCTGTCAATGACAACTTCACAGCATTTTCAGGGTAGCTCGCATTGGTTTTATCAATAAAGTCCCAAGTTTCATCGTCAATCAGATCGGCGTACTTACCCCACTGCTTGGCTCTTTCATTCCTTTGCATTAAGTTTTTCTTCCACTGCGGCAAGCTCTTTATCTTCTTCTGCAAGCTGCTTTAACTCGGTGTGTTCAGCTTCCTCATCATCTTCAGCAAACTGACTTTTCTCAGCTTGGCCTAACATCTGCATAATATTAGATCGCGTGGCTCGACTCAGCAACAAACGTATGCGTTTATCTGAGCGCTGAAAAACTTCGCTAAAGGCCAAGTCTTCGGTGCCATATACTTTCACATAGTCAATATGAATCAACGTATCGATAAAGTTAGCAATCAGGTTTTTATCTGAATAATCTGGCGAGTTAATTTCATGAATCATCGCCACTCGCTGCGCCATCAACTGACAACGTTTCTCTAGCTCTGCTTTAGGGATAGTTTTAGAACCTGAACGCGCCAGCAAAGCCAAGGTCAAGTAATACACTTCAAGGGTTGGAGAGATAACCCGCGCTAACAAGTTTATCTGAGCGAACCTTAAGGTACCAAAACTTCGTCGGCTATAAGAAACATCCTCTGCGCTTTTCTCCAACAAACCTTGCTGGCACATAACGTCTAACACATTGCGTATAGCGCCTTCCAAGTCATCTTGCCCCCATGGTAAAAACAACTCACTTTGTAAAAATGGATAAACCATCGTTAACAGCTGAATAATATCTTTCTCAGGGAGGCTGCGTTTATTTATAAAGCAGCAGGCAATGACAGAAGGCAGAGCCATTAAGTGCAGAATGTTATTGCGATAATAGGTCAGAGAAACAGAGTGCCGCCCATCCAAATATAAAATATCACCCAGCTCATGCTCATGGCGCTTGAGCATTTTAAGGGCTTCGACCCTGGCGATTTGCTCAGGACCTGACTCTTCTGTAACCACTAAACGATCTGAGTAGCCGGACGCTGCGATGATGTCACGATACATGGCAAGCATCTTCAATAACTCACTCTCATCCATGCTTTGTTTAGGCGTCGATAATAGTACGGTAGCGATCAGGGTTACCGCATTAACGGTGGCTGCCTGATTAATACGCGAGGCGATAAGATCTGACACCGAACCTACCGAAGCTCTAACCCATTCAGGTCGGGCAGCATCATCATAAATATCTTCATTCCAGGAAGGCTGTTCCTGATCCAGTACCTTATCCAGAAAAATTGGCTGGCCAAAATTGGCGGCGACCCTGCCGAAGTTGCCGCGAATACTCAGGATCGAACGCACTGAGTTAATAAAGGTTTCACTCTTTTTATCTTCACCGGAAAGCTCTGCTTGATACGCTTTGGTTTCCAGCAGTTTTTCGTAACCAATATAAACGGGCACAAACACCACTGGCTTTTTACGATACTTCAGGAAGCCGCGAATGGTCATCGACACCATACCCGGCTTCGGTTTCAATAAACGTCCGGTTCGACTACGTCCACCTTCAACAAAATATTCGATAGCCACCCCTTTGGACACTAACTCTGCAACATATTCAAACATCACTGAGGAGTAGAGCTGATCATCTTTGAAGCTGCGACGAATGAAAAAAGCCCCACCACTTCTGAGGATAGTGCCGATCACCGGGATATTCAGGTTTTTACCCGCCGCAATATACGGAATGGCCAACCCTTCATGATAAATCACGTAAGACAGCAATAGATAATCGATATGACTGCGGTGGCAGGGTACGTAGACCAACTCATGCGTCTTGGCTAATTTCTGTAGTTCCTCTGCATGATTTACCTCAATACCTGAGTAGAATTTATTCCAGAAATACGCCAACAATCGGTTCATCACCTGAATAGTAATACTGGTCGTATTGGCCACAATTTCTAACACATAGCGACGCGCCTGATCAGTTGCTTTGTACTCGCTAATGTTCTCGTCTTTGCTGCGCTGTTTGATAGCCGCCTGTACGTCGGGCTTGGTGATCAGATCACGTAGTAAGGTCATGCGATGCGATATATCGGGGCCAATCGTTGCTGTTCTTACATCACTTAGCCGTTTGGAGAATGTCTCTTGCAAACTGTCAATGGTTGCGTCATCAGGTGTCACTGACAGTGCGGTAGGTATATCAAGCGCTGTACCCTTTGAGTAATCGATCACTTCTGAAAACTTTATTGATGTGAAATGACCATGGAACAAAATAGTCAGAAACTTAGCAACAAACCCACGTGGCTTCCAAGACTCTGAAAACAATACGGGGAGCCAGCGATTTTGCTTAACAACAGGCTTTCCCCAAAATATTGACACTGGCACAAACTGGATTTTCTGCTCTGGATATTCTTTTAAGGTCTCAACGATTCCCCGCAGCATCCGCGAGCGTTTGGTCTTTTTCTCCATCCAGGCTTTGAACGGCTCGCGTGGTAAAATGGTGTAGACGGAGTACCATTGAGATAATTCAGGAATGGCGATTCGATTTAACGGCTCAGGTAAATTTAGTCGCTTACATTCGGCTTCCAGCACCAGCAAATTTGTCCACGATCGGTTCTCAAGCACATAGATAATGGGCTGTTGTGGATCGATACCCAACGATTCGATTTGACTCGGTTCAACCTTGGTCTCGATCCAAAGAAATAGTAGCTTCCTACCTAAGCGGTTGATTGTTTTACGTATTGTCATAAGCCCGTCAGATAAATCTTATTTTCGCCCCCAACCTAACAGCATCAGCGCTTTATGTCATGCCTCCTCGACTGAAAAGACCAGAAATCTCTCACTGAAACACAAACTTAATTAGTGCTAGAATCATTTTTCCCAGCATCACAGCGGATTACGCGACATGACCAAATACAGCTTTCTGGACGACTACAGCGAAGGTTGCCACCCGAAGATTTTAGAGGCAATGACTGCGTCTAATATGTCTCAGCAGACTGCCTATGGTAATGACGAATATTCTGAACGTGCCAGAACCCTGATCCGCCAGCATCTGGGAAATAATGAGGCTGCTGTCTATTTTGTAGCGGGTGGCACACTGGCAAATATTATCATTATGTCGAGCGCGCTGCGTTCACATGAAGCAATTATCTCAGCGGAGACCGGGCACATCGCGATGCGGGAAACTGGCGCGATCGAAGCGACCGGACATAAAATAATTTCAGTACCTTCTGATGATGGCAAGTTAACCGCAGCCAGCGTCGAATCAGCTGTTGCCGGTAATGCTCACTTCCCACATATGGCTAAACCGCGCCTTGTTTATATCTCTAATGCGACTGAAGCAGGAACGGTTTATACCAAAACAGAGCTACAGGCTTTATCTAAGACTTGTAAAGCGAATAATCTTCTTCTGATGGTGGACGGTGCAAGACTGGGAACCGCGCTTACGGCCAATATCAATGATCTGTCATTGCAGGACATTGCTGAGTTAACCGATATTTTCTGGATTGGTGGTACCAAAGCCGGAGCGCTGATTGGTGAAGCGATTGTGATTCCTAATCCTGCACTGGCTGAGGACTTTGATTTTCATATTAAGCAACGCGGCGCCCTGCTTGCCAAGGGACGCTTGCTGGGACAACAGTTTGCTGAACTGTTCGATCAGGATCTGTTTTTTAACTTATGCAAACATTGCAATGAGATGGCACAAAAGGTTTCGGCTGCGATGATCAGTAACGGGCACAAACTAGCTTCTGATACGGAGAGCAATCAAATCTTCCCAATTCTGCCCAACGCAATCATTGACGAGCTTGAGGAACATTATGCTTTCTATCGGTGGGATAAGTTCGACGATGAGCACTCGGTAATTCGTTTGGTGACGTCCTGGGCAACCGAGGAAAGTCAGATTGACGCGTTTATTGCAGCCGTGGAAAAAGCGTCGGTGTGAGTGGCCCACTTACCAATCTGCGTGTGATTGAAATGTCAGGGCTTGGCCCCTGCCCATTAGCTGGCCAACTGCTGGCTGATATGGGTGCTGAAGTTATTGTTATCGACAGAGCTTCAGCAAAAGTTGATCCAACCGATATCAACCGACGCAATAAACAGTCCATCGCATTAAACCTAAAAACGACAACGGGCATAGAGATCGCTCTCAAACTAATCAACCGTGCGGATATTGTTATCGAAGGTTTTCGTCCCGGCACAATGGAAAAGCTAGGTCTCGGCCCTGATATTTGCCTAGAGTCGAACCCCAAACTCATTTATGGTCGTATGACCGGCTGGGGACAAACAGGCCCATTAGCTAAAACGGCCGGGCACGATTTAAATTATTTAGCTATAACCGGTGCGCTGCACAGTATTGGTTCTAAAGATAGGCCGCCTACACCGCCTCTCAACTTAGTTGCAGACTATGGTGGCGGCACAATGTTTTTATTATTTGGTGTACTGTCAGCATTATTCGAGCGCAGTCAATCGGGTAAGGGGCAAGTGATTGATGCTGCCATGGTTGACAGCGTGCCCGCTATGATGGGCTTGCTGCATTCATGGATGGCACAAGGACAGTGGTCAACTCAGCGCGAAAGTAATTTATTAGACGGTGGTGCGCCGTTTTATCGCTGCTATGAAACGGCTGATGGCAAGTATCTATCCGTGGGGCCGTTGGAGCCTAAGTTCTTCGCAGAATTATTGACTAAGTTAATTGATAATACCGACCTTGATGCTGAAGATTCGCAAAACCAGTACGATGCTGTTAGCTGGCCAGAAAAACATAGCCAATATGCATCGCTCTTTCTGAGCAAGACCCGTGATGAATGGATGGAGATATTTGGAGGATCAGACGCCTGTGTCGCACCGGTGTTAGATATCGATGAAGTAGAATCTCATCCTCACAATGCAGAACGTAAAACCTTCATTCGAGTCAATGATGTGCTGCAAGCTAGCCCTGCTCCTCGCTTTAGTCGTACACCAGCAGACAAGCCAAAAGCTCCTTCTGCTCCGGGTGAGAATTATGAAGCGATATTACACAGCCTTGGTTACAATAACGCTGAAATCGATCAACTCAAACAATCCAATGTACTGAGTTAAACCGACTCCTACCAAATCAATTCCAGAGAAGCAGACGTGACAGAAACCCAACAAGCGCTCGACAGTCGGGCACTACGAGCAGTTGCCGTACAGTTTCTTATTAACGGCATGATCGCGGCCTCATTTATACCCCGACTTCCTGAAATACGCGATGCCTTAGGCGTCGACTTGGCCACCATTGGTCAAATTCTTACCGTAGCCAGCCTAGGTGGATTACTAGGAAGTTGGCTATCTGGATGGGTAATGCCAAAATTTGGCACCTAAAATACCATGATATTTGGCACTCTGGCAGTGATTTTTACCCTCCCCTTGGTTGGCTTCACCTCATCCGTTTGGTCACTCCTACTGGTTCTGGGCCTCATTATGATGCTCGACCCGGTCGTTGATGTTGCCATGAATATTCAAGGTTCTAATATCAGTGCGCGACGGGACGCACCGGTAATGAATCGCTTGCACGGCTTATGGAGCATTGGCTCAGTGATAGGTGGCTTACTAGCTGCCAGTATGGCGGCCTTGGCGGTTTCCCTACAGTGGCATTTGATTGGCGCCGCTTGCTTGATGGCTATCGGTCTTTGGTATGTTGGCGGTGGACTACTTACGTCTGATGAAGCTGTGATTGACCCAAATGAAACCGTAGGAAACAAAGCAACCAAGCGTTCCATTCCGATTAGTTTGTGGGTCTATGCCGCCCTTGGTGCCAGTGCCATTGTGCCGGAAATGATCGGTAGTGACTGGGCACCTTTTCGGGCGAAAGATGATTTGCAACTAAGTGCTGGTATCGCAGGAATGGCCTATGTGGCATTCACTATTGGCATGGTTGCCGGTCGCTTATCCGGCGATTTTATAGCGCTGAAACTGGGCAAAGAAAAGTTGCTGAATTATGCAGTCATAACCGCTGCAATTGGCTTAGCCACTGCCTGTTTAATTGACTACACGCCATTAGTTTATATCGGTTTGAGCGTCGCAGGCATCGGAATTTCGGTATTGTTTCCAGCGCTTTATGATGCAGCCGCGCAAGATTCTAACAATCCAGGTGCTGCGTTGGGTGCTATGACGGCAGGTTCCCGTGGAGTGATGCTAATCGCACCGATGAGCATTGGCTTTTTAGCTGATACTGACACCCTATCTGTCGGTATGGCGATGGCACTGCTAGCGCTGCCTTGTTTGTTTATATTGGTTTATTTATCAGGGCGGCTAGCACGTCGTTCACAATAATTTCCGAAATACCACTTACAAATCGCTCCGAAGACAAGCTATTGCCACAATAAAATCTTAGGGTTCAATCGCCAATCTTCAACCAACAGATTGCCCACTTTCTCAAACTCACCACTGTTTGAGGTCACCATGGTTAACTGCTTACTCATGGCTGTGCCTGCAATCATCACATCATAAGGATCAATCGGCAGATCCTGCTGTTTAAGGCTTGCCCGAATCTTAGCAGTGGCTATCGCTTCATTATTTTCATAAGGGATCACCTCAATCATGCGAACCAAACTGCTAATAATAGGCTCAAGCTGTTTGGCCCGATCAGGATGTAACACCAGCCCATAGTGAATCTCCATCACAGTAATGGCCGAAATCGCTAAATCCATTGGACGTTCAGACCTCAAACGGCTCATTACACCAGCATCACCTTTTACAAAGTCACTGATAACGCAGGTATCCAATAAATACTTCATGCAAGCGGATCAGCTTTAGGAGAACTCAAATCGCTGCGGTGTGATTCAAATGCTTGAAAATCACTAATGCCTGTGAATTGCATAATTTCATCAGGCCACTCTGTCGTTTGTTTTGTTTTGAGCCATAGATCAATGGCTTCGCGAATCAGCCCATTACGAGACTTTTGACTTTCCTTAGCCGCTTCTAAAAGACGACTGCCGAGGTCATCATCCAGGTATACGTTAAAATTCATAAAAAACCTGTTATAGCACATGTTACTTTCAAATATAGCAAAATTAATGCTTAAGAAGCAAGCTATACTCATTATCATTGACTAAAGATTCTAGATATACACACACCAGCAGGCCTTAGCAAATATGCAATTGAGCAGCGATTCATAAATATTTAAGCTGGAACCTGGAACTGATCGGTTTAGATTCTTAAGAATTTCAACGAATATCATGCCTTACCATTAGTGCTTACTTATTAGACCGTCAATCATTGTGGCAATGTCTAATATTCTTCTTCCTGAGTACTCTTTATTCATACCAAGTCGGCACTCGTTGTCATTAAATCTTGGATCCAGAATACGGGTGGGGCCTGTTTGGGGAGCTAGTGCTCCCCTCCTTTTAGGTCTCGAACCCATCTTCAGTACACACCTCTATACTCCCCATTATATCCTTGGCACCCCACTTAATTTTGGCCAGAAGTATTTTCTTCCCTCAACCTCTAATTTGAAATGGGTGGCTTGTTCTCAAACACTATTTTGTTTCTCAGGAACCAAAGCAGGATGAGTGATGGAATAACCATTAATGCGGTGATAATGAAGAATAATCCCCAGTCACCATCTAACCCGTCCACAATTGCACCTGATGATGAGGCCAGAAGTGTACGTCCTAGCGTACCAATCGAAGCCAGCAAAGCATATTGAGTTGCGGTGTAGGTTCGATCCACCAGCCGGGATATAAATGCCACAAAGGCCACCGTGGCGAAGGCAGCCGCCACATCATCTAAAATAACGGATACTGCAAATAACAACTCCGACTTATCAGACCAGGCCATCACACTAAACATCACATTAGTAACCGCCATCGCGATACCCGCGAGGAAAAGCGCTTTCAGTGATCCCGCTCTCATAGCAAACCAACCGCCAATGAGTGTAAAGATGACCGTCGTAATCCAACCCAGCGTCTTAGAATAAATGGCGATATCAGATTTGCTGAAGCCTAATTCCTTGTAGAAAACGATCGACATTTTCCCCATAAATGCCTCACCAATCTTGAACAGGAAGATAAACGATAGAATGGCAATACCAATCGACACACCATTTTTTCGGAAGAAACTTGTCATTGGGCTAAGGATAGTACTAGCAAACCAACTCACCACGCCCGGCAAAGCAACCGCCGAGCCTAGCTTTTGCTGATCAGCCAACTGAGCCTGTTGTCTTGCGATTGATGAAACTTCAGGGATGAATAACAGCCCTATATTGCAAAGTACGATTAATCCAGAGAGGAAGATAAAGGTGTATTGCCAATAATTAGCGATACCCATAGTGGTCTGGAAGTACTCAGCCACAACTAATGCGATCATTCCACCTAGCTTGAAACCAGTCCACCAGCCAACAACCGCGATTGCAGCCCCTGCTGCCATGGACGCTGATTCATGTTCGCCAATTTGCTCAATCCTCAGGGCATCAATGGTGATATCTTGCGTTGCAGATGATATTGCTATAATCAAGCCAATGAAGATGACCATTTTTAAATTATCAACGGGGTTAATAATACTCCACAGCACCAATGCCACCAAAATTAGTACCTGCATGGTGATGATCCACGACTTCCGATGCCCTATACGATCGGTTAATACAGGAATACGTATGCGATCAACTAAAGGTGCCCACATCCAGTTCAATGCATAAACACCAAAAATCAGACCCGCCCAACCAATTGTGCTTCGACTGAGACCATCTTCTTTCAGCCATAGTGTCAATGCAGTTCCAATAAGAACCCACGGAAAACCACTAATGATACCGAGTAATAAAATGCGCAACATGCGCCGATCAAAATATACTGAAAAGTCAGCTTTACCTTCCGCCGCACTCGCAGCAGTACTTTGTTCACTCATAATTTCCCAATCTCATAGTTGTAATCAATGGTAAGAGGGGCATGATCAGAGAAACGCTCCTCACGATAAACCGATGTTGCTTTAACTGTGCCTTTCAAACTCGGTGAGAGAATGTGATAGTCGATGCGCCAACCGGTATTATTAGCCCATGCCTGACCGCGATTAGACCACCAGGTATATTCATGTTCTTCTTGTTCTAATTCACGAAAGGCATCTACAAAACCCTCCTCATCAAATAAAGTATCTAACCAAGCTCTTTCTTCAGGAAGGAAACCCGAGTTTTTCTTATTGCCCTTCCAGTTTTTAATATCTTCATTCTTGTGAGCGATATTCCAATCACCGCAAATTACCAGATCTCGCCCTTCATCTCGCAGCAATTTCATTTTAGGTAAGAAGAAATCCATGCCCCGATACTTAACCAGTTGGCGTTCCTCTTTAGCAGACCCTGACGGCATGTACAAACTTACTACACTTAGCTTGCCGAAACGAGCCTCTAAATAGCGCCCTTCGCAGTCTAATTCAGCCAAACCCATGCCTATGATCACTTCATCAGGTTTTTGCTTACAGTAAAGCGCCACTCCGCTATAACCTTTCTTTTCAGCATCGTTGTAGTAGCATTGATATCCCTCAGGGTGAAACATAGGGTCGGTGAGTTGATCTATCTGCGCCTTGGTTTCTTGAATACAAACGACATCAGCCCCTTGCAAGGCTAGCCATTCAAAAAAACCCTTACGAGCCGCCGCACGAATTCCATTGGTATTAACTGTGATTATTCTCATGGAGGAATACTATACTCAAATTAGATCATTACCTCTACTAATTAGCTTTTACCTCTGCTAACTGTGTTTTTACTTTTACTAATTAGCTTTTACCTCTGCTAATTGTGTTTTTACACTTTTACTAATTAGCTTTTACCTTTCTAATAAGGTTAGAATGTAAAAAAATAAAATTATCTGCATTGAAAGTCGAGCATCATCATGGAATTAGCTGTATTAACCATCACTGCAATTGGAATTTTCTTATTCTCGATAAGCTACATCAAGTTTGCTTATGAGGGCTTTAAACATCACTTTGTCACTGGGTTGTTAGCACTCGTTCCCGTGATAAACATCATCGCCCTGCCGACCCTCTGGGATCGAACACGCAGTATGTTAATGATAGGACTAGTCGGTTTAGTCGCAGCGATAGCCGCTTGGTTTGCAGGTGCGGATAAAGCATTCGAAGCAGTACAGGCAGACCGGAACACGCCCATTATAACCACTCAAAATCTCTCTGGAACATCAGATCCAAGCATCATTGACAATAGCGCACGTCTCAGGTCAAAAGATATTTTTTTGACTTCACTTCCGGGTAAAGCTCTCTATCGTTTGGATTTTGAGTCAGCCTCACCCACCCAAATACGTAACTTTGCGGGGAGGATCGTCAGAATTACCAGTACAGATCACATTGTCACCGATGGCCGCATTCAGAATTTCACGCCAAGCAGTGTATTCATCGAGCAGCCAGGCGATGGAAATATTGCCTACGAGATGATGCTGAGTAATATAAAATCAGTTGATGTTATGGTAAAACGAGCCGCTCGCTGATGACCGCAGCAATGGAGTGTCATATATATCGTAGTAAGTACAAAAAAGGCATGTACGTCTATCTTAGAGAAAAAGACAATTTCGATGCTTTACCCGAAGACCTGAGAAACCAACTTGGAACTCTGGAATTTACTTTTAGTATGACTCTGGAAGATGGCAAAAAATTAGTACGGCTTGATATTAAGCAAGTCATGCAACAACTCGAAAAAGACGGCTACTTCTTACAGCTGCCACCGCCAAATACCAACTTTCTGGATCTAAACCTCAATCAATCTGATGGCTTTTAAAGACGCGAATTTCAGCCACCAGCGACTGAAATCTCCGAGATGTTCGTGCATTAGTTTGCAAGAATTACTTTCAGCCGCTCAACAAACACACCCATTTCTTCGTCGGTGCCAATCGAGATTCTTAGGTAGTTAGAAATTCGTGGCTTATTAAAGTATCTCACTAGTACACCCTGCTCCTTCAATGCTAAATATAGCGCTTCAGCATTTGAGCCAATAGGGGGCTTGGCAAAAACGAAGTTTGCACTAGAGGGGAGCACCTCAAAACCTAGGCTTTTTAGGGAGTCCGTTGTCTTTTGCCTTGTTGCGATAATTTTTCTACAGCAACCTGCAAAATGAGCCTTATCTTTGATTGCCGCAGCAGCTCCTGCCTGCTCGATCCGGCCTAAGGGATAGGGGTTAAACGAATTTTTAACTCGTTCCAGCCCTTCGATTAGCACGGCATCACCCACAGCAAACCCAACGCGAAGGCCAGCTAAAGCACGCGACTTA
>ENA-ORXT01004554-ORXT01004554.1-marine-metagenome-genome-assembly--contig:-NODE-4554-length-14235-cov-11.257452_pt1 | contig 14235 bp, 9 predicted proteins | sample MGYA00237868_ERZ511482 | MGnify/ENA metagenome assembly ERZ511482 | reverse complement strand
CCTCGCCCGTGGGCGCCGCGCGACGCCGGCGGGCCGCCGCCGCTGCGGTGGCGGAGGCGGCACCCCTTTCCCCGCCCTGCGCCCACCCCACCACGGCAATGTGGCCCCCGTGCGCGCTCGCGGCCATAGTGCCACGACCAGTTAAGACGGGTCAGATGCGGACATCAGGATTCCGGCTCATCTATAGGCTCCATAGGCTCATGTCAGCAGTTTCCAACGTGTTTCTCTGCTTTGGAGTACGTGTTATGCGTACTTTTCGTCGTGCCTAACATTTAGCTCTCGTGTCTCAGAATCCCACCTGAGGTGGCCATATCGCATCTTGTGAGAGCCCCATTTTTTGCGGTCTCTTGCACCGTCCGCCTCATTCAGAAGCATAAAGACGGCCAACGCAGCCAATCACATGCCCGAGTCGTCCCCGCGCTGGCGCTTGATCGAAAACGAAGGCGGTGACACAACGCATCACCACATGTTCTTGTCCCGGCGGCAGTCGGCGGGGGACATAGTGCCCAACATGCGGCTTCTATGGAAAAAGAAATAGCGGCAGCAAACCACGAGTGTCTGATCACCACCCGTGCACAACCCGGCGCCCATGGTGAATGATTGACCAGCGGTGGGCGGGCTCAATGGGGCACTTTGTGTACCGTAAGGGACAGTTTTTTCTTTCATGATTTTCCCTCGCCCTGCCAGAAAAAAGTAAAAACTTCGGCTACCTACTGCACGCCGTGCCTCATCCAGAATTGTCAGAATTGCATAGCAAACCGTGTAGCATTGACGAGCGTGAAAAGAGCCATACGACTGCAGAAACAACGGCAAAACTATGTTCTGGTTCACGCATGGTTCAGAGCCATGTGTATGAACCATTGCGCGACCAGCGGCGGGGCGGTGGCGCCGGCGGACGACGACGACGTGATACGACGGGGGGAAGCCGCAGAAACTTCTCCGGTGCAACAGAAGTAGAAAAAAGCACACGCTGCGGTCACAGCAGTACAATTTCTGGGATCCGGCGGGGTCGGTGACGATGGTGGGGCAGGAGCAAGACCGACGTTCGTAGCAGGGGCAAGAAGATCGAATGCGCTGGGAGCGTGTGGAAATTCTTACGTGGCGGCTGTAAGGCAGCAACGTGTCTCAATCCTGATGTCCGCTCTTAAGTGGGCGTGGCGCCGTGACGGTGACCCGGGTCACCGTCTCTCAGCCGCCGTGGCCCCCGCCGTCCGTCCTTGCCGCGTCGCACGCGTCCATGGCCGCCCTCCCCCCCGCAGTCGGCCTCGTCAATGTCGTCAACGCGCTCGACAGGTTCAGATTCTTTTGCACCCTCCCTTACGTTACGACGTGGCTCTGCACTTGCGTCCTCGGCGGCACGCCGTCGGCGGCGCGTGGCACGCCGGCGGCGGTCGCCCGCCAACGCGGCGTGACCATCTTCTCCGCCGCGTCGGTCGTCAAGGCGGTTGGCGGGTTGGCGTTTGGGGTGTGCTACCCGGTGCTGCTGCGGCACCTCGGCGGCGGCGGCGAGCGGCTGCTGCTCGTCGTTCCGCTCGTACCCGGTGCTGCTGCGGCACCTCGGCGGCGGCGGCGAGCGGCTGCTGCTCGGCATTCCGCTCGCCGCATTTGCGCTGGTGCTTGGGGGTGGTGGTGGGCCCCCACTCGGGGGTGGTGGCGGGCGCGGCCGTGGCCGCCGCCGCCGTGCAGTTTGTAGTAGCGCAAACGATTCCGGTGGCAACGTGTGTGACGCCGCCGGCCGAGGGGGGGGCGCCGCCCACCGCCGTCGACGTCGATGGGGGGCGGGGGGCGGGGGGGGTGGGGCAGGCGGCCCGGGGGGTGGTGCGGGTGCGGGTGGTGACGCCATTGGCGTCAACCTGGGGGTGCTGAACGTGGCGTGCGTCTTGCCACAGCTGCTCGACACGGCGCACACGCGGTGGGTGGCGGCGCGGTGGGGCAAGCGGCGGTGTTGCGGATTGGGGGCGGGTGGGCGGCCGCCGCGGGCATTGTCGCGTTGGTGTTGCCCTGTGTCCCCTCCTCATTGGCGTGGAAGGAGCGGCGTGGACGACGCCAGACGCCAGCGCCGGCGCAGCGTTTGTGCGTCGATACATGCGGGCGGCACGGTCCGCCGACGGCGCTGCGCCGCCGACCACGGCGGTGTGGTGGATGGTGTGCCGCTTCAGGTGGGCTCGGTCGGCGCCGGCGCTGTGCTCTGCACGGAAGCCGTGCCCGTTGGCGCCACTGCGGGGTGGGTGCGAGAGGCCTGTCGCGCCCTCGATGGCCGGCTGCTACGGGTCCGCGGCGGGGGTGTGTGGCGGGGGTCCTCGCGCGCTTCATAGAGGACCCAGAGCCGGCCCACTGGCAAGCGGCCAGAGCAGTACTGCGGTATCTTGTTGGCGCCACAGGTATAGGACTATGTAACGACCGCAGCTAGCTGCGGTCGGGACGACGGCGGTGCTCGAGGGACTGGCGCGGGTGGTGGCGGCGACGCGTGGGCGTGCCGACCGGCGATGGGTCACCGCGCGTGGCCGGCCGCCCCTATTTTTCTGTCGCCGCCGCTGCCTCCCCCACGACTGCCGCGCGTCGAGGGCGGCGGCGACCGCACCCGATCCACGCTACCGCCGCCGCCCCATCGCCGTGCGTTGTTTCATGACAGCGGTGTGACCGCCGCGGGCTGCTTGACGGGGGGGGGGGAGCACCGGGAACCACGCGGGCGGCCGCTGCTGGCAACGTTGTCACTGTGGCGGCAACGACGGCGGCGGTGGGGGTGGTGGAGGCGGCGGCGCTCGTTCTGCATGCGATGCTGGCCTTCGTCTGCGCCTGCCACCGCCGCCAGTCACGCCGTCCCCGCGGCGAGCGTCGATGTGCGACGAGGCGCGGAGACAGGGTGGCCACTGCCGGGGGTACGGGGAGGTCGCCCGTCCCCTATAGGCCAAACCAGGTGGTGCGAGGCGAGTCTGCGAGGTGGAACGGGGAATAGAGGCGAGTGGGGTTGTGCGCCGTACGCTACGCGTGGGGCGGTGTGACGTGCTTTTTCTCGCGACGTCCCATTGAGAGCATTCGACCGGGTCTGTCGGTTGCGCTTTGCGCCTGCTTCATGTGCCACATCTGTGCGTGTGCGTGTCCTTTCATCCTTTCAAGCGGATGGACAAACATTTCCAGAACAGTCCAGCAGCGTACAAAAGTACGAACCTGAGCCAGTATACAGTGCACGAATTAAAGGCGCACACTCCGTTGTTGTTCGTTGCGCTCCGCGCTCTGTTTCATGCGTGAACCCACTCCGCGACGCCGGGGATGTTGGGTCTCAAGCGCTTGTCTGCTGCTTGTAGCGGCCATCAGTGCTGCAGCGTGGCTGACGACGCCACCGGCGGCGCCCGCCCACACCTTCAAGGTCGTGGTCTTTGTTCACCGAAATCATTCGCCGCCAGCGTTGAGCCGGCGCTCTGGTGTTGCCACCAGCGACGGTGTGGAGGACCCATGAGCGCGGTGGCAGCGATTTCGGCGGGGGCGGTCGGCTGCGGCGCCAGTGTCGGCGGCGCCGCGCTCACAATGGCGGCTGGTGCGCCGCGGTCGCGACGCTGGCGCTTCACCCCTGCGACGGTAGGGAGGAGTGATCGGTGTTGGCCGACCCCGCCGCCGCCTCCACCCACCTCTACCACCACCGCCACGGCCGTGGCTGCTTGGCCGTCGCACACTATCAGCGGCCTCTCGGCGGGGGGCCACCCCGGCGCACTGCCGCATCGCCGTGACGGCGCCAGGTGGTAGGCGCGGGGCGCCTGCCATTCCCAACGCCGGCCTGGGAGCCGCGTCCCCTGCGCGGTGCGGTGCGGTGGGGTGGGGCGGACGGCGAGGGGGGGCTCCACCGCCGCTGCGGCGGTTCGGGGCAGGCGCGCCGCCAAGCAGGGTGGCAAAAGTGCTCCACCGGACCAAACGATCGGCCGCGTGCTCGTTGCGGGCGGGCGGGCGGGCGAGCGCAGGCACGCTCCTGCGCCGCCTGAGCATCGGTGGCGGGCGGCGGGAGGCCGTCGTAGCCGCCGCGTCGGCCGTCGCTCCGGCTGCTGCTTTTTGCCGCGCACGTGGGCATGCAAGCCGCGGCACTCGCCCGCGGCGGGCGTGCCGAGCGCGCGCAGCGGGCGCCACGCGGCGCGGCGGCTGCAACGGCGCGGTCGCTGCTACTCGGTGCGCCGGGTGACTCACCTCGGGCGTCGGGGGCGAGCGGCTGCGCGGCGGCGGGGGGTGCGCACGACGGCGACGGAGCGGGTGGGGGACTCGGCACCCCGCGAGGCTGGCAGCGCTGCTGGCGAGGTCGGTGGCGGCAGTGCCGGACCGGGGCGCCTTGGCGAGTTTGGAGTGGGGGGGGGGGCGTGGCGATGCGAGCGTTGGGGGTGCTCTGTAGCGAAAGGCAGTGCTGCGCCCGCGCGGGGTGTGGTTGGTGTGGTTGCCCGTTTGATCTCGAGGTCTCTGTGGCGCTCGCCTTGCCCCAAGTTCTGGGTTGGCACGCTCCGAGGCTGTTCGCTCCGCTCCGCTCTCTTTTTATCAAGACACCATGTCGGGAGCTACCTGCCTCCCGCAATCGCCGGTCCATATTCGCCCCGCTACGCGGTCGCCTCTACTTTGGGCTCCAGAAACGCTATACGGGCGGCAAGCTCGGCCTCCCTTCGATTCCAGTCGTCCCACTGGTCCCCGAAGGCCAGTAACGCGCGCGCCGTCGCCAGCGCTTCCGCCCAGCGCCCGTCGTTCTGCAAAACCACCATCAGACTCCACGACGTGCCCGACCAGTCCCGCGCTGTCGCCCGCCGCGTCCGCACCTCGAGCGCGTGGCGATAGCAGGCCAGCGCCTCCTCCACGTTGGCCGCCTGATCGCCAACGATGCGCTCCGTGTACAAAGCGCCCAACGAGGCCTGCGTCTTTGCCCACTCCACCGGTGCCGCCAGGCGCGTTCGCACCTCGAGCGCGCGACGGTAGCAGGCCAACGCCTGCTCCACGTTGGCCGCCTTGTCGCCAACAATCCGGTTCTTGTACGCCGCGCCCAACGCGTCCTGCGTCGACGCCCACTCCAACGGAGCCGCTTCTCGCGTCTGCACCTCGAGCGCGCGGCGATAACGGGCCAACGCCTCCTCGACGTCTGCCTCCATGTCGCCAACTTTGCGCTCCGTGTACAACGAGCCCAATGCGTGCTGCGTCGCCGCCCACTCCAGCGGGGCTGCCTCCCGCGTCCGCACCTCCAGCGCGCGGCCAAAGCACGCCAGCGCCTCCTCCATGTTGGCCGTCTTGTCGCCATCAACCCGGTCCTTGTACGCCCAGCCCAACGAGTACTGAGTCGACGCCCACTCCAGCGGCGCCGACTGCCGCGTCCGCACCTCCAGCGCGCGGCCAAAGCACGCCAGCGCCTCCTCCATGTTGGCGGCCTTGTCGCCATCAATTCGGTCCGTGTACGCAGAGCCCAATGAGTGCTGAGTCGACGCCCACTCCAGCGGCGCCGACTGCAGGGTCCGCACCTCCAGCGCGCGGCCAAAGCACGCCAGCGTCTCCTCCATGTTGGCGGCCTTGTCGCCAACAATTCGGTCCTTGTACGCCGCGCCCAACGCTTCCTGCGTCGAAGCCCACTCCAGTGGCGCCGCCAGGCGCGTTCGCACGTGGAGCGCGCGGCGATAGCACGTCAGCGCGTCCTCCACGTCTGTCTCCTTGTGGCCAACGATGCGCTCCATGTACATCGAGCCCAATGAGTGCTGCGTCGACGCCCACTCCAGCGGTGCCGCGTCGCGTCTTCGAACCTCGAGCGCGCGCCCAAAACAGGCGAACGCTACCTCCTCGTTGGCCGCCTTGTCGCCAAGCGTGCGATTCCCGTACGCCCAGCCCAACCAGTCCTGCGTCGAAGCCCACTCCAACGGGGCCGCCGCCCGCGTCCACACCTCGAGCGCGCGGCGAGAGCAGGCCAGCGCCTCTTCCATGTTGGCAGCTCTGTCGCCGCCCTTGAAGTGAGCGTACGTGCTGGTAATACACCACTGCGTCGCTGCCCACTCCAAAGGCGCAGATTGCCGCGTCCGCACCTCCAGCGCGCGGCCAAAGCACGCCAGCGCCCGTCTCTCGTTGGCTGCTATGTCGCCAACAAGGCGGTCGTTGTACACCCGGCCCAACGCGACCTGCGTCTCTGCCCACTCCAGCGGCGCCGCCTGCCGCGTCCGAACCTCCAGCGCACGGCCATAGCACGCCAGCGCCTCCTCCATGTTAGCCGCCTTGTCACCATCAATTCGGTCCTTGTACGCCCAGCCCAACGAGCTCTGCGTCTCTGCCCACTCCAACGGCGCCGCGTCACGCGTACACACCTCTAGCGCGCGGCCAAAGCACGCTAGCACCTCCTCCATATTAGCCGCCTTGTCGCCAACGATTCGGTCCTTGTACGCCCGGCCCAACGACCTCTGCGTCGACGCCCACTCCAACGGCGCCGCCTCCCGCGTACACACCTCGAGCGCGCGGCCAGAGCACGCCAGCGCCTCCTCCATGTTGGCCGCCTTGTCGCCAGCAATCCGGTCCTGGTACGCCCCGCCGAACGAACTCTGCGTCGACGCCCACTCCAACGGCGCCGCTTCCCGCGTACGCACCTCGAGCGCGCGGCCAAAGCACGCCAGCGCCTCCTCCATGTTAGCCACCTTGTCGCCAGCAATCCGGTCCTTGTACGCCCAGCCCAACGAACTCTGCGTCGACGCCCACTCCAACGGCGCCGCTTGCCGCGTACACACCTCGAGCGCGCGGCCAAAGCACGCCAGCGCCTCCTCCATGTTAGCCGCCTTGTCGCCAACGATTCGGTCCTTGTACGCCTCACCCAACGCGCGCTGCGTTTCTGCGCACTCCAACGGCGCCGCCTTTCGAGTCCGCACCTCGAGCGCGCGGCCATAGCACGCCAGCGCCTCCTCCATGTTAGCCGCCTTGTCGCCATCAATCCGGTCCCTGTACGCCCGGCCCAACGAACTCTGCGTCGACGCCCACTCCAGCGGTGCCGCCTGCCGCGTCCGCACCTCCAGTGCGCGGCGAAAGCACGCAAGCGCCTCCTCCATGTTGGTCGACTTGTCGCCAACAATCCGTCCATGGTATGCCCAGCCAAGCGAGCTCTGCGTTTCAGCCCACTCCAGCGGCGCCGCCTGCGGCGTCCGCACCTCCAGCGCACGGCCAAAGCACGCCAGCGCCTCCTCCACGTTGGCTGCCTTGTCCCCAGCAATCCGGTCTTGGTACGCCCATCCGAACGAGTCCTGCGTCGACGCCCACTCCAGCGCCGCGGCCTGACGTGTTCTCACCTCGAGCGCGCGGCGAAAGGAGGCCAGCGCCTCCTCCACATTCAGCGTTTTGTCGCCAACAAGCCGCTTCCTGTACGCCGAGCCCAAAGAGTCCTGTGTCGATGCCCACTTCAGCGGCGCCGCCTCCCGCGTTCGCACCTCGAGCGCGCGGCGAAAGCAGTCCAACGCCCACTCGATGTTGGCCACCTTATCGCCTTCTTTTCGTTGTGCGTACGTGTGGGCAATGCAGCTTTGCGTCTCGGCCCACTCCAGCGGCGCAGCGTGCCGCGTCCGCACGTCTAGGGCGCGGCGATAGCAGGCCAGCGCCTCCTTCACGTTGTCCGCCTCGTTGCCCACCACCCGTCCCCTGTATGCATTCCCCAAGTCGTTTTGCAGCTCTCCCCATAGCATTGGCGCGACGGTTCGCTGAACATGCTGCAAGCCACACGACAGCAATGAGACCACTTGCTCGGATTGGCCGGCTATCCGACCCTGAGGCAGGTACTGGTAGGCCGACGCGAGTCCCCAGTGTACCGCGCCGAGCAGCACCGGCGCCTCCCACACCTTGTGCTGATCGTTGTCCACCACCTTCTTAAGCACAGTAAGCACCAGCTCCACATCGGCTTGATGGCCAAGAGTGGACCCCGATCTTTGGCGAGCATCCCTCCACGCCCTGGCCATCAGTGACACCAGCGCCTGCAAGCTCTCGCTTGCCGCCGCATGGCGGGCAACGTGGTTGTACCAGTAGCCGTCGTCAGGAGTCAACCAAAACTTGTGCGCGTACCACCCGCCGTCCGCTGTGTCAACTGCGGCGCACTCACGGGCGTACTCGTCCACCAGGCGCTCGTTGGCGGCGCGGTAGTTGTCTCCTAACAATCTGCGAGCATAGCTACAGATGACGGGATGCACGACCACGCCCGCGAGGTCCCCGTCGGCCACCTCGTGGTGAATGAGGCCAGCGCGCACGAGAACGTCGACGAGCCGATCCACTCCAGGAATCACCGCACCACCACCAACCTTGTGGTTCTTCCGGGGGGAGGAGCTCTCACCCTCGGCAGGACCGTCGGTGATGCCAAGCTGATGCCGCCACAGCCGTTCGAGAACGTGCGCGCTGACGAGCTCGTTGGCCGGAAGGATGCCGACCGCCTCAAACGCCGCGCGGCTCGCGTCGTCTGGGAGCAGCGCCCGGCTCACGTCCAGCGCCCCCCGTACAGACCGACGCGGGTCCAGCTTACTCAAGGGGCGGACAAAGGACGCATCCATCCACTCGCGCTCCAGCGCCTGCACGACCGGCCGCCACCTGCCACAGCGAGCCTTGATCAGGGACGTGACAATACCCAGCGACAGAGCGTGCCGCTCGGTTCGCTCCAGAACCGGTCGCACGAACTCGGCCTCCTCAATATCGGAAAACACGGGCTCGTCCGAGGCGGGCTTGCTGCTGTCGACGGCCTTGGCAAGCAGCTCGCGGGCATCATAGTCAGGTAAGGAGTCGATCGTCACGCGCTTGGCACCCGTCACCGCGGCGACGACCGTCTCAGACCGGGTTGTGAACAGTACTGGGGTAGCGGACGGTACAACCAGCAGGAGCTTCTCCAGCAGGTCGGCCTGTTGATCGAGCACGTCGTCGATGATCACCAACCGCATAGACGCATCCGCTACCACAGCCGCCCGCACGTACCCAGCGGCCACTGCCAAGAAGTCATCGCGCTCAACAAGCCGCAGCAAGCGCAGAGCCTCGTCCGCCCCGCAGAACCGGTACACCAACGCCACTGCCGCGGTTGACACCGTTTCCGTCGACGACGACTCGTTGAGTTGCACCCAAGTGGTGCCCTGCGGACAAAGGGCCCGCACCTGTTCGCAGGCCGCAACCCCCGCACAAGCCGTCGACTTGCCGCTGCCTCCGATCGCACACACGCCCACTCGCGGTGCCTCGGCGCGTCCGCCGGCGGCCCAGCGCTCAAGGGTCTTGACGATGGTGTGCTCCGCACGGCCTGTGCGTTCCACACCAGCCACGTAATCTCCACCTAGGGCAGGCGGCCGCCATCGAACCTCGTAGTCGGACAGGTCCGCAGCCTCGGCGGAGCGCGGCACCAGGCTCCGACCCAGCGACGACACCTTCTTCCGCAACCCGCTCAGATCGGTCTCCACCCGGTCCACACTCGTCTTCACCCGGTCGAGAGTGTGGCCAACCGCACCTTGCACGCGTGAGGTGATCTGCTTGTCCCCAATCTCCTTTAGCTGCTGCTCCCACTGGTTCACGATACCGAACTCCAGCGCGGCCTTGGCGGGTGTCGTGAAAAACGTCCGCTCAACGTCTTCCAACACCCCCTCAACAAGCCGCATCAGCGAGCACAGCTGCGAAATGAAAGCCCCGCCAAACTCGGTCAAACCCCCCCGCAGCTCCGTGAAGACGCGATCGAGCAGGTCGTACGCAACGCCCTCGCACAGCCCGACCGCGTCCTCGCGCCGCGCGTCGTGGCCGTCGGCTAGCACCGCCAAAGCCCCCACTTGCACGACAAGGAGGCCGAGCCGCAGGGCGGGCCCTACGAGCGGCATGGGAGCCACTTGGTCGACCGCGTCACCTGCCTTGCGGATGACGCTCGCACCGGCAAACGCCCCGGGCGTTGCCGGCGTCAGCCAGTGGTGCGCGTTGAGCACAAAACGGCGCCCGCGGCGCCCGAGCATCCGGGACACCACGTTGGGCAGGCCGGATGTGGCTGCGGAAAGAGGCGGCAGCACCTCCTGCACCAGCGCTTGTACGCGCGCCGTGCCACCGGCTTCTCCCGGGCCGGCACCCAAAAGCTCGTCCAACGGCGTCAGGAGGGCGTCACCGGCCTCCTCCCACGCCTTGCATTCGGCCGCCGACGGCGCCTCAAGCACCAGTGTAACGCACAGCGCTTGGCCGCCGCCTCCCGAGCTGAACTGTGTCCCGTGCAAAAACAGCAGGCAGTCGGTGTGCGGCACGCCCGCGGCGGCGGCCTCGCTCGCTGTCGCCGACCGCAGGGCGCCGACGCCCCCCCGCTCAAGGCGGATGCGCGTCGGGCCGGCCCGGCGAAAGTCGTCTTCTGAAGCGGGCACCCCACGCCGCGGGGTGCGCCACAGCACGTACACGTTGCGGCCGAGGCACGCGTGCACCTCGGTGCCACGGGCCACCGCGGGCATGTCGGGTTCACACGAGCGCACCAGGAAAGTTACGATCGGGTACCCGCGCCCGCGCGCCGCCTCGGCACCGCCGCTTCCCTCGCCATCGCCACATGCCGTGTGCTCAAGAGTGCCGCCGCCGCCCCCATCAACACGCGCGTGGTCGCCCCAGCTCGTGTGGCCTTGAGCCGCGCCCCCCGCAGCGTCAGCACCACCAGCGGCGCGGCCACCAGAGTCCACATGGTCAGCAGCGGCCGCCGACGGCCGCGGGTGCTCCCCGTCGGTGAACCTGGGCCCCAAGATGTTAGCCAAAGAAGAGGAAGGATCGCTCCCGGCCAAGGCCGATGGACAAATCTCCCCTTTGGCGTCACCGGCTGCGTCGACACCAGCTGCGGGCAGGGGTAGCGAAGGTACAGCGGGAAGATTAGGCACGACCGCCGGTGCCGGGCGTGCGCCATTCAAGTTGGCAACAGACGGCGACTGCCCTGCAGTGTCAGACGCACGCGGCGCCGACGGCGCCGCCGCTGCCACGTCGCCACCACCCCCGCCCTGAGAGCGGCCAAAGCAGGCCCCCCAGCAGCTGGCCATCGCGCCAACCGTCTTCCAAACAATGCGCAACCGCGGCGCGCTCGCCGCCACCGCCCGCGCGGACGCACCCCACCACACGCTCACGCACAGCGCGCTCGCGCGCCGCGCGTCCACCACTCTGTCCTCCTGCTGTGCTCCCCCCCGCTCCCGCAGCACGCCACGCTGGCCGACGCACCCACGTGCTCGTCTCGGCACACGGCAACACTGCGACACCGCACGGTGCGGCCGAGCCAATGTGCTCAGAAGCTTCAGCCGCGGAGAGAGACGGACACCCGACGCCACCTCTGCCCATGAAGGTCCATGAAGGAAGCGAATCGACGAAGCCTGTGGGATGGAATACAGTCCCAGTGAACATGTCGGTTTTTCACAGTCCAAACGGGGCCTGACTGGCTGAGCCTCGCACGAATTTTTTTAGCGAAGCTTCTATGCTGCTGTCGGAACACGTAGCGTTATACCCCCGGATGGCAAACGTTGATTGGCGCAAAGGGTGGGCCGAATCTTTACAAGTATTGGCTGTCGGCTAGATCAGGACTGCATCATGCTTGCTGGCGAGGCAGCGCACGTGGCGCACGTTGGACGGTGTGTCCAGCAGCACAGTGGGTCTTAGAGCAATCCCAGCGGTTTGACCCCAACCCCACTTTAAGAGCAGCCGCAAAAACACGTACTGGACGATGGGTGGACGAGCCCCAAACTATAGATCAACCGCGAAGCCGACCCGCCCAGCGGCTCGCTCCCCCATAACATGCGGTGAGAAGAAGTTATATAGTACTTGAGCACTTTCCAACAATTCTGCCAAAGCAGACGGCAATCGTCCAGTCGCCAACCCCGTCAACCCAACGTCGACCTCACCCTCCGTCGTATCTGCCTTCGCCGCACTCGTTCCCCCCCCCCCCCCCCCCCCCCCCCCCCGCGCACTTACACCCTAACACCTCTCGTCGCGGTCATGGCTACTGCTGCGCGCACTGCAACGTGGTCCTCTTCATCGGCTTCATCTTCTGGCACGGAGGGAGCTGTTCTCGCAGCGACGGTGGCGGCAGCAGTTGCGTACTTGCTCTCCCGGCGCAGGCGTCGTCGGCGGTCCAGGCGCAGGCACGTGGGCTCGGTGCCTGGACGGGCAGCCAACCGCACTTTGTTGCGGATTGAGGCCGCCGCGACGCTTGACCAGGACTACTTTGGCCGCATGGCTGGGCCTGTTCACGCAACAACTAAGCGGTTTGAGCTGCAGTGGCGGGTGCCGCGAGTCGTCTATGAGCGCTTGCGTGAAGAACTGGTAAAAGAGCCATACTTTATTGAAACCAGTACCGATGCTGCCGGGTTCCAGTGCTGCTCTACGGACCAAAAGATGTGCGCCGCGCTGTTGCAGCTGGTCGAGGGTACGTCGTCTAGGGCGGTCTGGAACTACCTCAAGATTGGCACATCTACGGCCAACGAGGCGCTGAAGCAGTTCTCTCGCTCTGTCGTCAAGCATTTTAAGGCTGAGTATCTCCGCAAGCCAAATGCCGTGGAGCTGCGACGGATCGCGTCTGAGTATGAGGCTCTTGGCTTCCCCGGATGCATCGGGTGCCTCGACTGTGCTGGGTGGGAGTGGGAGTCGTGCCCTGTTGGCTGGCAGGGCAGCTACGTCAGCGCTGGCAAGAAGCCGGCCCTCCGAATGGAGGCCGTCTGCGACGACTATCTGTACTGCTGGCATCTGGGCTTTGGGATTCCGGGGTCAAAGAACGACCTCAACATCTTATACGCGTCCAACCTCTTCCGTAGCATCCGCCTGGGGTTGTGGCCGCCGTCGCGGCCGCAAACAACCATTGCCGGCTTCTCCCTCTCGTGGTTCTACTACCTGACGGACGGGGTGTACCCTGATTGGCGTGTTTTTATCAAGACGTACAAGCACCCCAAAAACAGGAAGGAGAAAAACTTTGGTAAGCAACAAGAGGCCGTCCGCAAGGCCATCGAACGCTTCTTTGGAGTACTGTTCCGCAAGTACCGCATGCTGCGCAATCCATGCAGCTTGTGGTACACTGACGACATGGCCAACATCATGGAGGCCTGCGTCATCATGCACAACATGACGGTGCTGGATCGGAAGGCGAACTACACCGGCACCCGCAAGGCTCGTGTGGCGACGGATGCGGCAGAGACGGAGGGGGCCGGAGCTACGACGTACCACGCTCTCGAGCCCCCCACGGACTACTACCAGCGAGTCAACTGGCTACACGAGGTAGCCGGCCAAGTTGAGAGCCGTGAGCACCACGCACAGCTTCAAAACGCTCTGGTAGAGCACATGTATTCGAGGGCTGGGGACGACATTGTGGGAGAGAGCAGTGGGGATGAGTTTGAGTCACAGTGAAGGCCTGCATGACCTATGTGATTGTCACGTCTGATTTTTTTCTTTTTTGTGTCTCGTCTCTGTCCCCGCCCCTCCAGAAAAAAAGATGCTGACACAGCCCCACTTCCGCCTCGTCCTTCACATTTTGTTCAGGGGCCCACAAGCCAATAACCCGGCCCCGTCCAACGGCCCCCGCGCGGTCGCGGTCGCGCCCGACAGCGGCGGCGACGGCGGCTGCGCCGAGCCCGCCCCCCTCGCCCCCCCTCCCCCCCGCAGCCGGTCCCGTCTTGCTGCCGGGGCCATGGCGGCCGTGGCCCCGCCGCGGCATTGCCACCGCCGCCACCGCCGCCGCCGCCGCCGCGACAGCCACCGCCGCCGCCGCCGACACGGGCGGAGACGCCGCGGCCAGCCGTGCTGTCGCGCCCGACAGCGGCGGCGACAGCGGCGGCGACAAGCCCGCCCCCATCGCCCCCCCCCCCCCCCCCCCCCCCCCCCGGTAGCCCGCCTCGTCAGCCAGTTGTGGCCTTGGCGGCCGTGGCCCCGCCGCGGCATTGCCACCGCCGCCACCGCCGCCGCCGTCGCCGCGACAGCCACCGCCGCCGCGGCCGACCCGGGCGGGGACGCCGTGGCCGGCCGTGCCGTCGCGCCCGACAGCGGCGGCGACAGCGGCGGCGACAAGCCCGCCCCCATCGCCTCCCCCCCCGCGCATCCCGTCCCGTCAGCCAGCCGTGGCCACAACGGCCAGGGCCCCGCCACGGCACCGGTGCCGCCTCCGGCACCGCCGCCGCCGCCGCGGCCGACACGGGCGGGGACGCCGCGGCCGGCCGTGCCGTCGCGCCCGACAGCGGCGGCGACGGCGGCGGACATGGGCCCGCCCCCCCCCCCCCCCCCCCTCCTGCAGCCCGTACCTTCAGCCAGTTGTGGCCATGGCAGTCA